>Ga0316187_10003489_pt1 | contig 13655 bp, 7 predicted proteins | sample CroRivburrow1_MG_FD_204927 | JGI IMG/M metagenome (GOLD analysis project Ga0316187, IMG submission 204927) | Coastal sediment microbial communities from Maine, United States - Cross River worm burrow 1 | ecosystem: Environmental > Aquatic > Marine > Coastal > Sediment | place: USA: Maine...
CAGACAAGGCCTTATATGAGGCCAAAAACAGCGGCAAAAATAGGGTCGTGGTTTGTAATAAAGATGCTTAGCGTTTTCATTTTGTAAGTGAGAGAAAAATTCTGTTTAAAGGGTCTTTATATTGCAGAGTTAGAATCACATATCCCATGTTTAATGTGATGTATTTTCTAGTGTTTCATCTAAAAAAGCTCCCCAAAATTTAGAATATTCATACTGTAAATCGTTAAGATGCAACCTCATGATACAGTAATTGTCCTACGGTAAGCATATGACTCTCCACATACAGACAATAGGCGCACCAAAATCACACAAAAAATAAAGTGCCGTCTACAATTAAATATATGAATATTTTCCTCAAAATAGCTGCAAGTGCTGACTAAAAGTGGAACATAACTGGAGAGTTAACCAATGGCGAGTGCTAAAACTAATCTAAAAGGGCGTACCGTCTATGTAGTTGATGGTGGACGCACTCCTTTTCTGCGCGTTATGGGGCCACCTGGGCCGTTTCATGCTTCAGACCTAGCAGTGCAGGCAGGTCGCCATATCCTGGCACGGCAGCCCTTTGAGGCTGAAGCATTGGATGAGGTGATCCTTGGTTGTGTTGCCAGTGGTCCTAATGAAGCCAATATTGCACGCATTGTCGCACTTCGCTTGGGGTGTGGTGACCAAGTTCCAGCTTGGACTGTACAACGCAACTGCGCTTCTGCCATGCAATCTCTTGACTGTGCTGCAACGAACATCGCTTCAGGGCGCTCTGATCTTGTGCTTGCAGGGGGCACTGAGGCCATGAGTCGCCACCCTCTTCTGTTGAACGAACAGATGGTCGCCTGGCTGGCTGGTTGGAATAAAGCCAGAAGCGCAAAGGGGCGGATGCAGCAACTGGCCCAGCTGCGCCCAGCCTATTTTAAACCTATTATTGCACTGCTATGTGGACTGACTGACCCTGTAGCAGGGCTCTCAATGGGGCAAACTGCAGAAGAACTGGCCTGGAAATTTGATATTAGCCGAGAAGAGATGGATGCCTATGCTGCTCAAAGCCACCAACGGCTGGCTGCTGCACAGGAGAGTGGTCATCTGGATGAAATTGAGTCCCTGTATGCACCTGATGGAACACTCTATATGGCAGATGAAGGCTTACGTGCAGATACCACCGTTGAAAAACTGAGCCAGCTTAGACCTTTCTTTGATCGAACCGTAGGCAAGGTTACTGCGGGCAACAGTTCTCAAATTACCGATGGTGCTGCGCTACTGCTGCTGGCATCGCATGATGCCGTTAGAAAGTACAAGCTGCCTGTACTGGGGCGCATTGTGGATTGCCAATGGGCAGGCCTAAATCCCTCACACATGGGCTTGGGGCCGGTTCATGCCATGGCACCAATACTCCAGCGACATGCGCTTTCTGTGGCAGATATAGACTACTGGGAGATCAATGAAGCCTTTGCCACACAGATTCTCGCTTGCCTGAAAGCCTGGACCGATAGTGACTACTGCCGTGAACACCTAAATCAAGATCAACCTTTTGACCCTATCGACATGGCTCGCCTCAATGTCGATGGCGGAGGTGTCAGCATAGGCCATCCTGTTGGCACCAGTGGAACCCGTATCGTACTCCATCTCTTGAAGGTTCTGGAACGGGAAAATGTCCATCGTGGAATGGCCAGCCTCTGCATTGGCGGAGGCCAGGGCGGGGCCATACTGGTAGAACGTCAGGAGGAGAAATAAGATGAGCAAGCACTGGCGAACAGAACAAGATCAGGATGGCATCATTTGGCTGCATTTTGACCAGGCTGACAGCAGCACCAATGTGCTGACAACAGAGGCGTTCGATGAGCTGGATGAACAGCTGAGTGAGATTGAAAACGCTAGCCCAACGGGGCTGATCATCTGCTCAGACAAATCCAGTGGTTTTATTGCAGGCGCCGATGTAAAAGCCTTTAGCCGTGTAACCGAGGCTGAGGATGCCAAACAGCAGATACGCCGGGCACATGCCCTTTTTGATCGTGTGGAAAAACTGCAATGTCCTACTGTGGCGATGATACATGGCTTCTGTCTTGGTGGTGGTACAGAGCTGGCACTCGCCTGCCGCTACCGCGTCTGTCGTAATGATCCAGGTACCCGCATTGGCCTGCCAGAGGTAAGACTGGGTATTTTTCCAGGTTTTGGTGGTACTGTGCGCAGCATCAAGTTGATAGGTCATCTGCCTGCACTCAATATCATGCTGGCTGGTAGAGCTTTAAGTGGAAACGCCGCCCGTAAGATAGGGTTGGTCGATATGTCTGTGCCTGAGCGACAGCTAAAAGTGGCTGCTCATCATCTGGTTATGACACAACCCAAACCCCATCAAACAACCTGGCTGCAACGGTTACCCGGCAATGCACTGCTGCGCCCTCTCGTCAGCTCTTTTCTAAAGCAACAGGTGGCAAAGCAGGCAAATCCAGCGCACTACCCTGCTCCTTATATACTGATTAAACACTGGACAAAATACGCCAACAATCCAAAGGCCATGTATGCCAGTGAAGCTGAGGAAGTTGCAAAACTTATTAGCAGTGATGCAGCTCAAAACCTAATCAGAATTTTCCTGCTACAAGAGCAGCTAAAGGCACAGGGACGTAAATCTGATTTTAAGGCCAAGCATGTCCATGTTATTGGTGGTGGAATTATGGGGGGCGACATAGCTGCCTGGTGCGCACTGCAAGGTATGCAGGTCACACTACAGGATCGCGCACCTGAGTTTCTCTCACAGGCAATGGGGCGAGCCCATACTCTCTTTAAGAAGAAGCTCAAAAAACCGCTCTTGGTACGTGATGCACTTGATCGCCTCATGCCAGACTGTGAGGCAACAGGTGTTCCTAAAGCCGATGTTGTCATCGAAGCAATCTTCGAGAATGTAGAGGCTAAACAAGCACTCTATGCTGAGCTGGAGCCACGACTCAAAAAAGGTGCCCTACTCTGCACCAACACCTCTAGCATTCCACTTGAGGTATTGAACACCACTTTAAAAAATCCAGAACGACTGGTTGGTCTGCATTTTTTTAATCCAGTTGCAATGATGCAGCTGGTAGAAATAGTCAGCGCTGCTAATACAGACTCAAGCGCAGCCCAACAAGCTGCCGCATTTGCCAAGCAGATCAGTCGATTACCTCTACCCGTAAAAAGCAGCCCTGGGTTTCTGGTCAATCGTATCCTCATGCCCTATCTGTTGGAGGCAATTGTTCTGCTTGATAGCGGCGTATCAGGCCCAGCCATTGACAAGGCAGCAACAGACTTTGGCATGCCAATGGGGCCAGTAGAGTTAGCCGATACAGTAGGACTGGATATTTGTCTAGCAGTGGCGGATAAGCTGGCAGAAAGCCTGCCCGTGAATGTACCAGAAAGGTTGCGCACCATGGTGGCTGAAGGTAACTTAGGCCGAAAGAGTGGTCAGGGATTTTATCCATACAGTAAGGGGAAAGCACAAAAAGCGGCAATTACCGAAGGTGCCAATGTATTGCCTGGCTTGGCTGATCGCATGATAATGTGCATGTTGAATGAAGCCGTTGCCTGTCTGCGTGAGGGGATAGTTTCAGATGCAGACCTATTGGATGCTGGTGTAGTATTCGGTACAGGTTTCGCCCCTTTTCGTGGCGGGCCGATGCACTATATTGAGAGTGAAGGAAAAGAACGCATGCAGCCACGTATTCAGAATCTAGAGGCAGGAGCTGATGCTGGATGGAGTGAAGTTTTTGAGAGTTAGTACCACATGAATAAATGTACGGATACAATCCCTCATGATCAGGCGCCAACGCTGGCAGCTGCATTCCGTGAGCGCATAAAACACAGCCCTAATAAGGTTGCATACACCCAATTTAATGATGCAACAAACCAGTGGGATGAAACCACCTGGGAAGAGATGGGACGGCATGTTGCCAGATGGCAGTCCGCATTACAAAAAGAGGGGCTAAACGCTGGCGACCGTGTTGCCCTGATTGTTCGCAACTGTAAAGAGTGGGTCATATTTGATCAGGCCGCGCTTGGGCTTGGGCTGGTAGTTGTTCCCCTGTATGTCAATGATCGCCCAGAAAACATTGGGTACATCCTGCAACATGCTGGAGTGCGCCTGCTCTTAATTGAAAACAGTGAACAATGGAATGAACTCGCAGAGATTCACGACCAGCTTGCAGGCCTGCTTCGAGTTATATCACTAAGACCTATAGATAATACCCCTCTGCAACCTAACCTTAAATGGCTTGATCAGTGGTTATCATCTGAAGAGAGTGAACTCCAATCTCTTGAATCCAAACCAGATGAACTGGCAACTATAGTTTACACATCCGGCACCACCGGCCGCTCAAAAGGTGTGATGTTGAGTCACACCAATATCATGGCAAATGCCCAGGCAGCACTTAAATGTTATGCCATCTATCCAGATGACTGTTTCCTCTCATTTCTCCCGCTGTCTCATACGCTTGAGCGCACCATTGGTTACTATCTTCCACTGATCGCCGGCTCCCGCGTGGCCTATGCCCGATCAATAGCAGAACTTGGAGAAGATCTACTTCACATACGGCCAACATTGCTTATCTCTGTGCCACGTATATTTGAGCGTGTCTATGGGAAGATCATGGCCAAATTGGAAAATGATTCACCCATTGCACGCAAGCTGTTCAATCTGGCGGTCTCTACCGGGTGGGAGTATTTTGAATATGAACAGATACGTTCACGCTGGTCACCCAAACTTCTCCTCTGGCCACTACTCAATAAACTGGTAGCAAGCAAGGTACAAGCAAAGCTTGGAGGAAGATTACGTTTTACTGTGAGTGGCGGTGCTGCACTTTCTCCCGACATTGCAAAGCTTTTTATTGGGCTAGGCATCCCCATTCAACAAGGTTATGGGCTAACTGAAACCAGCCCAGTAATTGCCGGCAATCTGTTGGAAGATAATATTCCAGCAAGTATTGGCACCCCACTTCCAGGCATCGAAGTAAAAATCGGGGAGAATGATGAACTATTAACTCGCAGCCCATGCGTCATGATGGGATACTGGGATAACAAACAGGCAACAGAAGAAATTATCGAACCCGATGGCTGGCTACATACAGGTGATAAAGCAAGGATAGATGGCACTGGCCATATCTTTATCACGGGGAGATTAAAAGAGATTATCGTAATGGCTACAGGTGAAAAAGTACCACCTGCCGATATGGAAATGGCCATTGCACTTGATAGCCTATTTGAGCAGGTAATGGTCATTGGTGAAGGCAAACCATCACTCAGTGCATTGGTCTATCCCGAAAAAGATCAATTTGAGAAGCTGCTGCATACATTAGGGCTTAATCAAAATGACAAGGATATTTCACAGAATAAAACCTTACAGGCGGTTCTTGTAAACCGCATCCAAAAACAGATTCACAGCTTCCCGGGTTACGCCCAGATCCACCGCGTAGGCATCACCCTTGATCCCTGGACTGTTGAGGATGGTTTAATCACTCCAACCCTCAAAATAAGGCGTACGCTCATTCTTAACAAATATGCTGAGCTTGTTGATTCTCTCTATGCAGAGCACTAGAAAAACAATGCTTACGCTATGAGCAGATTCTAGAAAAGTCGTAACTGTCAGATCACCTATTGAAAAACCTGCTTGACACTATCCTCCCAGCCCAGTTGCATTATGACTTGGGAAAAGGACTCATCCAGAGGCGCATTTAGCACAATCTGCTTTTCTGATACCGGGTGAATGAAACTTAAGCTGATGGCTGATAGCAACAGTCGATGGCAGTTAAAATGGTCTCTGAAAAACTGATTATGCTTGCCATCTCCATGAGTGGTATCCCCCACTAGTGGATGAAAGATATGCTTCATGTGGCGCCTGATCTGATGCTTGCGACCCGTTTTAGGAGTAACCTCCAATAAAGAGTATCGACTGGTGGGGTAACGACCCACTGCATGTGGCAGTTCCACTGTAGCCAAACGCCGATAAAGGGTGACAGCCGCTTGAGCTGGTTTATCCTTACGGGCTTTCCCATCAGTCATTCTGTCCAACTGCTCCTTCAAAGGATAATCAATGTTTTCACACTCGGGCGTATAGCCACGCACAATAGCAAGGTATCGCTTCTCCACAGCACCGTTGGCAAACAGATACATCATTTCCTTGGCATCATTTGGCGTCAGCGCAAACAGCAATACCCCAGAGGTTGGTTTATCCAACCGATGCACTGGGTAGACTCTTTGACCAATCATATCCCTAACAATTTGCAGTGCAAATTGAGTCTCACGGCGGTCAATTTCGCTGCGATGCACTAACAGACCAGAGGGTTTGTTGACTACTACAAAGTGGTTATCCAGATAGATTATTTCCATTATTTAGGTATCAACTGTACCAATTTACCATTACCTTCATCAGTCAGCAGATAGAGATAACCATCCGGCCCGGTGGATACATCGCGGATGCGGCCCAGCTGACCTTTTAGCAGTCGTTCCTCTTTAATGACTCGTCTGCCATCAAGTTCAAGGCGCACTAACAGTTCAAACTTGAGTGAACCAATAAATAGATTATTGCGCCATTGTGGAAACTTATTACCGGTATAAAATGCCATGCCTGAGGGTGCAATAGATGGATCCCAGTAATAGAGTGGTTGTTCCATGCCCTCTTTATGTGTTCCCTCACCAATCTCGGTGCCAATGAAATAGTTGACACCATAGGTGATCACCGGCCAGCCATAGTTGCGCCCTGGCATGATGATATTGATCTCATCCCCACCTTGCGGACCGTGCTCATGCTCCCACAGCTCACCAGACTCTGGATGCAACGCAAGCCCCTGTGGATTGCGGTGACCATAGCTAAAGATCTCTGATCTTGTATTTAGCCGTTTTATGAAAGGATTATCCACAGGTACACGACCATCATCGTGCAGACGAATCACAGAGCCTGCATGATCATCTAAACGTTGTGCCCGTGGACGATCACCACGTTCACCAACGGTAATGTATAGATAATGATCACGATCAATAACCAAACGTGAGCCGAAGTGACGACCACCATAACTTTTTGGCTGCATACGAAACAGCACCTGCAGATCTCTCAATTCCATACCATCAAGTTTGGCACGGGCAACATGGGTGCCTATACCAGTTGCTCCCGCAGCGCTATATGAGAAATAGAGCCAACCATTCTTGCCATACTCTGGATGCAAAATAATATCCAGCAGGCCACCCTGCCCTACAGGCGCAATACTAGGCAGCCCTCTTATAGACTTAGCATGGAGTTGATTGTTCTCTATCAGACGCAAACGTCCTGGACGTTCTGTCACCAATATCCGGCCATCTGGTAGAAAGGCCATACCCCAGGGGTGCTCCAGTCCTGAGACAACCGTGCGCGTACCGAATGACTCATCACCCCATACCTGAACAGAAGCAACAAGCATAAACAACATTACCCATTGCACATGCTGCCGTATATGGACTTGAAACCGATTCATGATTAACTATTTAATCTGGGAAAAGTTTTATGGATAAGATTAGGCGGGGTCTGATTCTGCCTTATATGAAGGGTCGAAAATCTGATAACCATTTCCGCCCTTATATTTGGCCAGATACATGGCGGTGTCCGCATTTTTAATTAACGTGTCAGAATCATCACCATGTAATGGATAGTTGCTTATACCAATACTGGCTGTGACTAAAATCTCTTCCTCCATAAAGAGCATTGGCTGCTCAAATGATTCAACTATCTTTTGCACGACCCTTACAGTATCTTCAGCATCCTTGATTTGCGGTATTAGAAGAATAAACTCATCACCACCCAGGCGTGAGACGGTATCACTTTTACGCACACACCCTTCCAATCGTTTGGCCACTTCCTGCAATAGTGCATCACCATAGAAATGCCCCATGGTGTCATTTACCTGTTTGAATTTATCCAAGTCAAGCAAAACCACGCTAACTATCAGCTTGTTTCTCTGGGCATAGATAATCTCTTGAGCCAACCGATCTACAAACAGACGGCGGTTTGGTAGCCCTGTTAGAAAATCATGATGAGCTTGAAACTTGTACTGTTTCTCTCGTTCCTTTATCTCAGATATTTCAGTGGCAACACTCGCATATCGAGTCACCTCTCCTCGTGTATCACATATGGTAAAAATGGAGATCCATTGGTGAAACAGCTCCCCATTTTTGCGCCGATTAACAACCTCCCCCTGCCACTTACCCAGGGTGTTCAGATCCGCCCACATTTTCTGATAAAACTCGTCATCTTGCCGACCTGATTTAAGGATGCTTGGCTTTTTACCAATAAGCTCATCCCGGCTATATCCTGTAACCTTACAAAAAGCCGGATTAACCGTCTCTATGAAGGTATTGCTATCGGTGATCACAATACCCTCAATAGCATTCTGAAAAACTGCAGCAGTAAGATTAAGCCTGTTGCCCGCCCGCTCAAGTTCTGAGTAGAGCTGTGCATTTCTAATGGCACTCCCAACCTTATGAGCAATGGTCTCAATCAGGCTTTCATGCCCCTTATCAAGAATCTTTGGTGAATGGGTCATAATACTCATGACTGCAACGACTCGGTTATCGGAGAAGACAGGCACACCAATAAAGGAGTTGAGTGATTCATCACGCATGGACATACGGGCGATGCGAGGATCGTTGGAGGCACCCTCCTGGATGTAGATCATCTTTTTCGATTCAGCAATAGAGCCGGTAAGGCCATGCCCAAATTTGATAGGATGATTTGTGCATTCATCCACGAAGGTTTCAGACAATCCACGGCTTACACCAAGCCTCAACTGCTTTGATTTAAGGTCACTGAAAAAGATCATTCCAGCCGTGGCCTCTGTTGCCGCAGTAATGCTATCAAGAATATTACCCAAAACCTCTTTCAACTCCAGGGAGGCATTGGCCTTGATGATAACGTTGTTGAGCAGCTCAAGATTGAACTTAGATAGCAGCAGAGTCTCCTCAGCCTGTTTTAGTTCAGAGATATCCCGTCCCACTATCTGGTATTCAGTTATGTTCTTGTTTTGGTCAAATAATGCCCTTATGGTCCAGGATTGCCAACAGATCTCTTCCCCATGGGTAGATATCTCTGAAAATTCTCTTTTTCCGATGGGGTTATCGTATTCTAGTGATTTAATTAGATTTCTTAGGAGTTCTTGCTCCTTTTTGGGAGCCAATTGAGGAAAAATAAAGGAATGACCAACCAACTCTGCCTCATCTTTTCCGCAATAGTTGCAATAAGTACTATTGGCAAAAGTCACCTCAAAATCCGGTGTAAAGCGGCAGATCAGTTCAGTCTGATCCTCGACAATACCACGATAGCGCTTTTCACTCTGCCTAAGCTGCTCTGCAGCCTTCACCAGCTTATTCTTCTCTTCCTTTTCACGGCGTACCATGGGGCGAAATATAAAGAGAGCCTCCAGCATCAAAGTGGCTAGTGTCGTAAACAGAACAATGGTTTCAAGTAATCGTAATCTGGCAATATCTGCCTCGGTCTCACGTTGGTATTGGGTAACTACCTTATCTAAAGATTCAAGTAGCCTTCCCGATGCATCACCCATGATAGAGCGCAAATTAGGATTATCCGATGAAAGCTCAGCATCTGGAGTATTGGCCAGTGCTTTTATCTCTGAAATAAAGGTATTGACTTGCATGTCCAGCGCCATGGGAGGATTGAAGTACATAGCGTAGACCGCTGGAGAGGGGTTGCCCGGAAGCCCCATGGCAGAGTCACCATTGATCAGCCCCTTGTGGGAGCGTTCCATGAGGCTTGCCGCATTCAAGAGCTTCTCTCGAATCTCTTTGCGCTTGACCTTATCCAACGTCCCCACTAGGAGCTCTGAAAAATAGGTCAAACGCTGAGAGAGCATACGTTGGCGACCACTTGCATTAAGGATGGCAGCGCTTTTCTCTTCGCTCTGAATAACTGCATTCAGACTAAAGTATGCCGTAAAGGAGAGTACCGCAATAATGGTTAGTGCAATAACGTATCTTATAGTCATTTTTATTATAACCCCCCCACCAACCTCCCCACACTCAGTATCCTATAAAAGTATAGCCAATTCTGTTGTGATTGCATGATGCAAGGTAGTCAGTCATACCCCTTAGGGAGTACTAATGATATTTAACTCTCAAACATAAAGTAACAAATAAGTTACTTGTGGATTTAAGCAACCAAAAACACAGGATAAAACATGCAGATTTGTTCTATTTGCGCACAACATTTTTGACGTTACGTGGATTCACCTTGTTATCTGTTTTGTAATTCGCTTGCAACCTTATATAAAGGGTTATTTACAGGTGCATTATTAAGCAAGGCTATCTCAATTTTATTCTCACCAATAAAAAAAAGAGGCAATAGCCAGGGCATTCCTTGTTTTCTTTTTATTCGTATGTGATTTAGGCCTAATACCTTTACTTTTCTAGCACTAATAACATCAGACCATAACAACTTATTTACTTTATTTAAAACTATGCCACTAGAATTAACTGTTACTGTGAAGACATACCATATTCCAATAATAGGTAATGAAATATTAATTAGCATTATCAACGCTAAAGCAGACAGCAGCTCATTAAACGTGAATATGATAGGTAACCACATTACAATAATTAAAATCGTTATGCGACGTCGCCATGGCAAATGAAATGTTGCTTCACTATTTCTCATAAATTTTCATACATAACGCCTAGGCTTAGTAAATTTATGGCGTAGTGCTATCAATGGCCAATGGTATGGGATTGGTTAGATCAATGACCTGAATATCATCCGTATCAAATTCATGGCCCCCATTGATGTTCACCTGGGTAAAGTTTGTAAAACTGCTGTCAGCGGTAGTCGCCGTGAGGTCTGGTGTTGCGGCGGCAGGGTCTACCTTGCCACTATAGACTTCTGCAGTCAGCAGATCACCCTGGCGAGTTAGCCGAAGGGTATACCATTGGTCCAGTTGCATACTGCCCGACAGAGCAGCACTGTTTGTTAACAGGGTACCTGACCAGTAAGAGCGGCGCTCAATATACAATTGACTGTCGGCATAGGAAAAGTAAAGTCCATAGCCATTGCCAGCTGCATCGGTGATGCTATACCGGTTGAGAGCACCACCTGCAGTGTTGACCTTGCGGGTGTAGAGCACCAGTTCAAAGTCACTGACCGCGGATGCGAGGGGAGCCCAGCCGCCATTGGGGTCATTATTGCCTGTCTTACGAAGCACCCAGCCAGCTACCGGATCATTAACCAATTGCACCTGACCGGATCGCAGCTGGCTCCAAGGTGCCAGGGCGCCATCCTCAAAGTCATCAAAGAACAGAGCTGTCCCGGCATCAACAGTAGTTAGGGTCAGTGCCTGGGTGGATTCACCACCTGCATTGTCAGTCACCTGCACCATGAAGCCTGCGGCCTCCGCTAGGGTTGGTGTGCCGCTGATTACACCTGTTGCCGAGTCCAGTATCAGCCCATCGGGCAAGCTGCCACTGATGATGCTCCAGTTGTAGGGTGGCATGCCACCATTGGCGCTCAGGGTCTGGGAGTATGGGGTACCAACCTTGCCATTGGGCAGAGAAGTAGTATCAATGACCAGTGGTATGGGATTGCTCAGATCAATAACCTGAATATCATCCGTATCAAACTCATGCCCCCCATTAATGCTCATCTGGGTGAAGTTTGTAAAACTGCTGTCAGTGGCAGTTGTTGTGAGGTCCGGTGTTGCGGCGGCAGGGTCTACCTTGCCACTATAGACTTCTGCAGTCAGCAGATCACCCTGGCGAGTTAGCCGAAGGGTATACCATTGGTCCAGTTGCATACTGACCGGCAGGGCAGCACTGTTTGTTAACTGGGTGCCTGACCAGTAAGAGCGGCGCTCAATATACAATTGACTGTCGGCGTAGGAAAAGTAAAGTCCATAGCCATTGCCAGCTGCATCGGTGATGCTATACCGGTTGAGAGCACCACCTGCAGTGTTGACCTTGCGGGTGTAGAGTACCAGTTCAAAGTCACTGACCGCGGATGCGAAGGGAGCCCAGCCGCCATTGGGGTCATTATTGCCTGTCTTACGCAGCACCCAGCCAGCTACCGGATCATTAACCAATTGCACCTGACCGGATCGCAGCTGGCTCCAAGGTGCCAGGGTGCCATCCTCAAAGTTGTCAGAAAAGAGCACTGTGTCGGCGGCACTGACAGTTACTTGAGTGGCATCCATGTCCTTTGCACCTTCGTTATCCGTCACCGTCAAGGTCACTGTGTATGCCCCGACAGCTGAGTAGACATGGGAAGGCGCTACCCCTGTGCCTGTCTCATTATCACCAAAGTCCCACTCGTATGACACGATACTGCCATCAGGGTCACTTGAGACCGCTTCATCAAAAGTAACCGTGTCACCCACTCGGGCGGTCTGATCTGGCCCAGCATTAGCTACTGGTAACTCATTGGCGGCAGTAACAGTTACTTGAGTAGCATCCACATCCTTTGCGCCTTTATTATCCGTTACCGTCAAGGTCACTGTATAAACCCCGACTGTTGAGTAGACATGGGAAGGCGCCACCCCTGTGCCTGTCTCATTATCACCAAAGTCCCACTCATATGACACAATACTGCCATCAGGGTCATTTGAGACTGATCCATCAAAGGTAACCGTGTCACCCACTCGGGCGATCTGATCTGACCCAGCATTAGCGACAGGGAACTCATTGATTATTTCATAATAAAAAGCAGGATCTGCTTCCATTGTTATTGAATTACCGTAAGAATCATCAGCAACAAGTTTTATCGAATAAAACCCACTATTCAGAAGCTCAGGAATAACCACTGAATAGTCATCAGCTGCATTACTTACTGATAATGAAGTCCAGTCTACATCCGATACATGCTTCAGGAAAAAAGAGACATTAATTAGAGGAGAATTGTCATCAAATAGGTCAAATTTGATCTCATTAAAGGTGGTACTCTGGAGCGTATTGCTTACTCCTCCCTCAGACATAATCCTAAAATGCTGGATGTATGGAGGATTCTTATCAGCCTGGGCTGTATTCATTACAGCTGTAGTTAAGACCTTCCCTGGCAACCCTTGTATATAATAAAAATCATTGTAAGGGACTACCAACTTGTAAATCCCTTGCAAAGGAACAGATATCACTTCAAAAGAAGATCCATAGCCAGTACTTCCAGCAGAAGAAAATATTCCAGAATTTATAAGCGTGTCATTTTCATCATAAAGAGAATAAGAGAGATTTGTATCATGTTGAAAATCCCCCCATGGGGATAAATAAAAATAGTTTAAGCTACCCAATGCAGCATCAATTTTTATTCGCCAACTATCATTAAGAAATTTACCTGCCCAGAAATGAGGCCCAATCCCTGTAACAATATCTCCTTCCGAAGATGAGAAGACAGGGTTATTAAAATCAAAAAGCAGGTACCCTTCTACCAATGAAATATCCATTATCTGCAGATAGGGTGATTTATATAACAGCCTATCTTCACTACTCTTAAAAGTAGGGCCTATATATTCAAAGACATCCTGTTTTATATACTGAAAAAACGCCTCTGGGTGTGGCCTTGGTGTAGCATAATAATTTCTTGCAAAAGTTCCCTCACTATCACGATCAAGCGGGATGTCATTACTGTTATAGGAGCTAGCGCAGAAAGAAAAACTTGATGCACCATAACAATCCCAGTTGACTATAAAGAG
>Ga0316187_10003490_pt1 | contig 13654 bp, 14 predicted proteins | sample CroRivburrow1_MG_FD_204927 | JGI IMG/M metagenome (GOLD analysis project Ga0316187, IMG submission 204927) | Coastal sediment microbial communities from Maine, United States - Cross River worm burrow 1 | ecosystem: Environmental > Aquatic > Marine > Coastal > Sediment | place: USA: Maine...
CGGCGATTGCTGTCTGCAAGGAGAAGGCGCCCGGTGTGGCGGTGCACATCAAAGATACGTATGGAGTGAAGATCGGCCGCACATCGCACAAGCTGCGCAACGCGGCCAACGTTGCTCCGGAATGGGCAGATCCCTATGTTGCCGATCTCGCCGAGGATCCCACTTACGTCGCGGGACCGAACGGTGAGCTCGGCGCGCTGCTACCGATCAAGTTGAGGGCCGAGTGCCAGATGTGCCACGGGCCGGTCGAGGGGATCGACGAGGGAATCATGGCGGCGATCTCGGAGGTCTATCCTGACGATCAAGCGCTCGGCTTTATCGAGGGCGACCTCCGTGGCTGGTTCTGGGTCGAGGCGCCTCCTGGGGAGCCCGACGTCTCGACAACGGAGATGTAGGCCGCCCACCCGCACGGATGCAGGGAGCAGGGAGCAGGGAGCAGGGAACAGGGTGCAGGGCCGCCCACCCAGCCCTCGCCTGAGAATCAACGCACAGTCGTGGAACGAGCGAGACTTGCATCCTGTGCCCGGGAGGGTGGATGGGTGGGTGAACCCTGAACCTGGGCGGGTGGGTGGCTAGGTGTAGAGCCTCTTCGCCACGTACTCCTTCACCACGTCACGGGCGTAGCCGAGGACCTGCTCCGGTGATTCGTCTGGCTCGGCGAAGTCGGGTGTTTCTACGATATCGGTGACCATCTCCGCCCACCAATTGGACTCGAGAGTCCGTTCGACTGCTTCGGACTCGAAGCCCATCTGCGTGAAATCGTCAGCGGTAGGCTCGTCGAAGGCGACGGCAATTCCGTCAGTGGTATCTGCGAGCGTCACCCGGCTTTGAATCCACTCGTACATCCGTTTGATTTCGTCTGCTTCCATCGTCGCCTCCGATCCTCAACCTGTCAGCGATTGTAGCGGGTCGATAGATGAAGCGCTGAAACCGCTTATTCAGTCACTCTGCCGGCTTGCGTTGACTTTGTTAACGCAAAGACGCGAAGGACGCAAAGATTAATTCTGGGTATATAAAGGGACTTCTTTGCGATGTCTTTGCGACTTTGCGACTTCGCGTTTTCAACGCCGCTGAAACTGGCGGATCTTTTCCTAAGGCGGAGGCAGGTTAAAGTAACGGCATGGAAGCGTTGCCTTTTGATGTTCGTGTCGAGCTGGATGGTTGGGAGCTCTTCTGGGCGTTTCTGACGGTGGGCGAGGAACGGGGCGGTCTCTCCGATCTCCGAACTCGGGTCACTTCCGGAATCCGGGATAGGTTCTCCGAGGCGTCCGCAATCGCCGCCCACCCGCCGGTGGCGGCGATGCGGAAGCTCTTCCGCGGCGCAGGTTGCGATCCGACCCGCTACCGCCCGGCATCGGAGGCCCTCCTGCGACGGCTGGTCAAGGGCGCCGAGCTGCCCGCGATCCACCCCTTGGTCGACGTCAACAATTGCCTGTCGGCGGAACTCGCGGTGCCGTGCTGCGTGATGAAAGAGGGAAGTCTCGGAACCTCGCTCGTCTTTCGACCCGGCGCCGCGGGTGAGAGCTACGAGTCCTTGCGCGGGCCGTTCAATGCCGAGGCCAAACCATTGTTAGTGGACGAGATCGGGCCGATCGATGCGCCGATCACCGGCAGTGAACGGGTCAAGGTTCAGCCGGATACCGAGAGGGCCTGGCTGGTGGCCTATCTGCCGAAGGATGTGGTCCTGGTTGATGACGCGTGGTCAGCCCTCGATGTGATCGCTCGCGAAGCGGGAATCGAGGCCGAACGCTACGAAAGCAGCTGATCCCAGCGCTTTGACTTCCAGGGGTTCGTGATACATCATGAATCCGTGAAATCCTCGGTCCGAGCAACGGTTCTTCTCGCAGCGGCGATGTCGCTGGCGTGGCAGGGGGTTGTGTTGTCGACCCCCCACACCCATGCCGACAGAGCCGTTCCCCAGGAGGAGCTCACCTGCTCGGCCTCTCACCCTACTTCGCAGACGAACCACGTGCACGGCTCGGGCCAACCATTGTCGCCGCACCCTTGCGTGGCGTGTCTCCTCGGCTCGACGGTCGTAGATACACTTGGCATCTCTGAAGTCGAAACTGCGACGGTTGGCGTGCCGATCGTCGTGGTCGCATCCTCGGATCTCCGGTCAAGGCTTCACACCGAACTTCCCCTCTTGCGAGGTCCACCCCTGACGACCTGAATCGGATTCGAAACCCGATCGATTTTCAGACGACTGGGGACAAAATATGAAAACACGAATCATTCGTGGCACCGGCATTTGCCTGGTGGCCATCTTTGTGGCCGTCGGCCCCGCCGTTGCGCAGGAAACGCAACCGCCGCCGACAGTCGAGGAGTTGCAGCGCCAGATTGAGGAGCTGACGAGACAGCTGCAGGTGGTCCAGCAACAGCTCGAGGAGCTCAAGAAACAACAGGAGCTGGAGAAAAAACAAGCCGAGCTCCAAAAACTCCGTCAGGCTGCGGCCGCCGAGGTCGCGAAGGAAGGTGTTCCTGAGGAGATCGATAGTGGCACCGAGTTCGTCTCCGGGACCCGGATGCAGACGGAGCTCAACCCGGAGATCTCAATCAACGGCGATGTCTTTCTGGTTGGTGGAGACCAACTCAGGACCGAAATGCAGCCTCGCCATTTCGAACTCGATTTTCAGTCATACCTCGATCCCTACACCCGCATGAAAGTGGTCTTTGGTTATGAAGGCGCCCACAGCGTGTGGGGATATCACGATCACGACCACGTCGAGGACGGTGAAGAGCACGAGCAGGGCGGGTTCGAGCTCGAAGAAGGCTATCTGAGCTGGATCAATCTGCCCGGCAACACGGCGTTGACGGTCGGCAAAATGCGCCAACAGTTCGGTGTCCTCAACCGATGGCATATGCACGCCTTGCCGCAGACTGACTTCCCGTGGGTCCTCCAGGAGAGCTTCGGCGCCCACGGTCTGTCGGGCACCGGCGTGTCGTTCGATTGGCAGATGCCGAGGTTGTGGGCCGACGCCAACGAGCTCACGGTCGAGGTCATGAATGGCAACAACGAGTTGGCCTTTGCCGGTTCCGATTGGAGAAAGCCGACTTTCCTCACCAATCTGAAAAGCTATTGGGATCTGAGCGCCAACACATACATTCAGGTCGATCTGACCGGGTTGCACGGCGTCACCGATCACGAGGGCGATCTCAACCACGATTTCCTCGCTATCGATGTCGTCTACGACTGGTACCCGGTGGGACGAGAGCTCTACCGTGGATTTCAGCTCCGCGGAATGCTGCTCCGTTCGTGGCTCGACCTCGAGGAGAGCGGCAGTCTGAACACTTGGGGCAGCTACGTCTACGGCCAATACAAGTTCGCGCGCCGCTGGATCGCCGGTGTGCGCTGGGACCGGGTCGAAGACCAGCGCCGAGCAGGTTACGAGTTCTGGGGAGTTTCGCCCTACCTGAGCTTCTGGCAATCGGAGTTCGTTCGACTTCGGGGGCAGCTCTCTCTCCGCGATCACAACGTCTTCGGGACCGACCAGCGATTCGAACTCCAGTTCACGTTTGCGGCCGGGCCCCACAAGCACGAGGAATACTGAGGTGATTTCCATGAAGACGTCGCAACCTATTTCTTTTCTGCTGCTGGTGGCCATCGTCGCGCTGCCGGTCGCCTCAGAAGCCACCATCAAGGTGGTGACGACTCAAGAGACATACGCCGCCATCGCCCGCGAGCTGGGAGGAGAACGGGTCGAAACCGAGTCCGTCGTTCCAGGCGCTGCCGATGCCCACTTCGTCAAACCCAAGCCGTCCTACGCCTTCATGCTGCGGGACGCTGACCTCTTTGTCAGCACCGGGCTCGACCTCGAGTTGTGGGCGCCGGTACTGGTCAACAAATCGGGGAATCGAAACATCACCGATGGAGCGGTCGGCTACGTTGCGGCCGCACACGGCATTGATCTGCTGGAGAAACCCGCAACGGCGGATCGCTCGGCCGGCGACGTACACATCTATGGCAACCCCCACATTCAGACCTCGCCGATCAACGCCTCATTTATTGCGACCAATATTGCCACCGGCCTGTGCAAGGTCGATCCCGAGGGATGCGAGGTCTATCGCACCAATCTCGTAGATTTCAAGGACCGTCTCGCGCGGCGTCTCTACGGTGACGATCTGGTCGAGCTTCTCGGTGTCGACACGCTGACCCCGCTGGCCCAGAATGGTCGCCTGGTGCCGTTCCTCGAGGAGCAGGGCTTTGCCGACCAGATCGGCGGCTGGCTCGGGGAAGCGATGCCCTTTCGGGGCCGCAAGCTCGTCTGTTACCACAAGAACTGGATTTACTTCACGACCCTCTTCGGGCTCGAAGTCGTCGGTTACGTTGAAACCAAGCCCGGAATTCCTCCCACCGCCCGCCACGTGGCCGAGCTGATCCAACGCATTGAAGACGAAGATGTCGGAGTTCTTTTGGCCGCCAACTACTTTGAAAAACGCAAACCGGAGCTCATCGCCGAGCGTACCGGAATCGTTCCGGTGGTGGTACCGATGTCGGTGGGTGGGGAAGAGGGTGTCGAGACCTTCTTCGACCTGGTCGATCTGTGGGTCGAGAGGCTACGCGACGCGTACGGCGTTTCGGGCGGGGCAAGCGAACACGTCCATCACCGGGAGGAGAGTCATCAAGATGTTCACCACCACGATGAGTGAATTGCGAGGAGTCGACCGATGACCGACATGCTGAGCTTTATGGCCGCCCCCTTCGCCGCCTGCCTGGTGTTGGTGGGTCTTCACGCCTATTTCGGGATCCACGTCATCGAGCGCCGGATCCTCTTCGTCGACCTCGCAGTGGCGCAGTTTGCCGCCCTCGGCGCGGTCGTGGGTTTCGCTTTCGGACAACACCCGGGTGAGCCCGGTTCGACTGTCTTCAGTCTCGGCTTTGCGACGATTTCGGCTGCTCTCTTTGCGCTCACCCGGGTTCGGATCGAAAAGCTGCCGCAGGAGGCGATCATCGGCATCACCTTCGTGGTCGCGTCGGCGGCGACGATCCTGGTGGCGGACCGTGCGCCGGAGGGCGCCGAACACATCAAGGAAACCCTGGCCGGGTCTCTGCTCTGGGTGACGTGGCCGACGGTCATCAAGGTACTCGTGATCTACATCGGTCTCGGTGTCTTTCACTGGCTGCTTCGCGACCGGTTCATGCTCATCACCACCGATTCTGAGAAGGCCTACAACCAAGGCTGGCGGGTGCGCTGGTGGGATTTCCTCTTCTATTTCAGCTTTGGCGTGATGATCACGTTTTCGGTCGAGATCGGTGGGATTCTGATGGTCTTCGCCTATCTGGTCATCCCGGCCTGTGTGGCAATTCTCCTGCACGCCGGGATGCGGTCACGTCTGGTAGTCGGGTGGATCGCTGGTGTTCTCGGATCAGGTCTCGGTCTGGTGGGTTCCTACTATCTCGACCTGCCGACCGGACCGGCGATTGTCGTGGTTCTCGGCCTGCTTTTAGTGGCTGCCTGGGTCCTCGACAGGGTCCGTGCGTAGAATCTATGTTTCGAGATGCCTGAACGTCGGCAGGACCTTTTCGAAAATCACGAGCAGCACAAACGGGATGAAGAAGATCACGGCTGCCGCGAGAATGCCCTCCTTGGCGAACATTTCCGGCACGTAGGCCTCGCGGAATCCGCTCATGCTTTTCGAAAACATCTGGCCTCCGATGACGACGTTCCAACGCATGGCGAGCACCTGCAGCAGCAGGAGGAGCGAGGAGACCATTGTCAGCGTGTTGCGGATCCGATCGTCCATGTAGCGATCCATGAGCACGACGATGCCGAGCAGAATGAGTGGGATCAGCCCACCCCCTACCATCTGCAGCGAAATGAACGAGAAGGAGAGCTGGTGGGTGAGGAGGTGGCCGATCACCTCCCACTCCTCGGCCCGCTCGTACGCCAGCATCATGATTTCGAGCAGTTCCATGGTCAACGACATGATCATGAACAGCCATAGCCAACGAGCCATCGCCGAAATAGCGAGTCGTTCGATGGGCATGCCCTTGAGCTTCATCGCGATCTGGTAGAGGACGATGAGCAGGGCAATGCCCGACACCATGGCTGAGAAGAGAAAGATGACAGGCATCAGGGGTGTCGACCACCACGGGTTGGCCTTGAGGGCGCCGAAGAGGAAGCCGACGTATCCGTGCAACAGGCAAGCCATTGGGATGCCAATAGCTGCGAGCACCCGGGTGATCTTTCGATCGAGAGCCTGGGCCTCTGGAGATGTGTCGTAGACGCCGAGGGCGAGGGTGGCGAAGAGCCGACGCTTGAGACCCATCGAACGGGCCGCGGTGTCGATGATGTCGACCCGAAAGACGAACCACACCTCGAGGAGGAGGACGATGAAGTACGAGGCGTAGAGGATCCCAAAACCCGCCATCGCCGAGGTGAAGTTGGGTGTGATGATGACATTGATTCCTCGTTCAGGATGCCCGAGATGGTTGAGCAGGGGCAGACCGGCAACCGCGAGGAAGCACCGCGCGGTGGCGAGGGCGAAGCGACCGAGTGGTTTGAACTCCTCACGCCCGAAGACGTGGTACAGCGACGAGACGAGGAACGCTCCAGCAACCAGCCCGGTGATATAGGGGTACATCACGATCATCAGGCTCCAGTGGATGTGGATATCATTCGGAAAAAGGAAACCGGTCAGCTCCGGAAACATCAGCGCACCTCCATGTCGAGGCCGAGGTAGAAGGCCTGAGGACGGGTGAGCAATTCCGGCTGCAGCACCTCGACGCGCTGTGTGGCGAGAATCTCGATGACCTCGTCGTCAGGGTTCTTCCGGTCACCGAGTCGCCGTGCGCCAACCGGGCAGATCTCGACGCAGGCTGTCTTCTTCCCCGTGGTGATGCGGTGATAACAGAGGGTGCACTTGTCGGCGGTGTGGGTTTCGGGATTGATGAATCGGCTGCCGTACGGGCACGCCTGGACACAGTAACCGCATCCGATGCAGTGTTCGGGATCCACCAGAACGACGCCGTCACGGGTTGCGAATGACGCACCGACGGGACAGACCTGGATGCAGGGGGTCGCGTCGCAGTGGTTGCACAGCTTTGGCACAAAGAACCCCTTGCGGACGCTGAGACCGGTGGCGACAGGGTCGAAGCCGTGCTCGCCGCCGTTGGGAGAGTCGATAAAGGCCTCGCCTTCGGCCGGAATCTCATAGCGCTCGACCCACGTTCGGTACATCCCTTCAGGGACCGAGTTTTCGGCCCGGCACGCGCGGACGCAGGAGCCGCATCCGATGCACTTCGTGGTGTCGATGAGATAGACCCAGCGGTGGCGGTCCCAATCGTAGTCGGCCCCTGCGATGCCGGCCGACGACCCCTCAGGAAGGACGAGGGCGATGACCATGCTTCCCGCAAGGGCGGTGCTCGAACGATTCAAAAACTCCCGGCGGGAAATCGGAATGATCGGGCGGGCGCAGTCTTTGTCATGACGTTCCATCGTGTCTCCTCGTCATCAGAACGGCGAATGGGGGTCGTGGCACTCGAAGCATGCGTCGGCGGTGAACTCCCCGCCGTTGGAGAGGACGTGTTCGCGGGGATCAACTTGCGGGAAATCGGCCGGGCGCGAATCGAGGCGACGGTGGCAGAGCTCGCACAGCTCGCGGCTACGGCGCATCGGCATCTCGGCCACCACCTCTCCCTCCTCGAGATCGACGTGGAAGGCGACGGGCCCGTGACACGATTCACACCGCACCGTGGCGTGAACCCCGGCGGCGTGGTCGGCGTACTCTGCGTCGTGGCACATCCCGCACGAGTCGTTGCCGCCATGTCGAATCGGCTTGTCGCGGTGCTCTGCCACCGCTGCTCCCCGGTACGGCCCGAACTCGCCCCAGGTCTCGGGGACGAACAACGACCTTCCGAGGACCATGGCGATGAGCGCTACGAGGAGCAGAATGGCCGCCCGGAAAACGTGTTTGGCGTGAATGAGAGGACTCTCAGGGTTCATGCGGCGGGACCTCCTTGATGGAGTGAAGGTTCTCGAGACGATCGTGAGGTTCCGATGTCAAAAGCCAGCTGAAGATTGATCGAGATGTGCGCGTTCCTTCGGATGATGCCGTGGGAAGATCCTCGCGAGCAGCCACCCAGCCGAGAAAGCCGCGTTCAGTTCGAGGAGCTTCCGAACGGCTTGGGAGGTTGTCTCGAGAGGCGAGCCACGGGACAAAGCCCCGTCGGCCGAGCCCCGAGCCCATGCGGTTCGGGAGTTGATCGGGTGATGTCAACCAAACTATTGGCGACGTTCCGTGGCGCTGAGTCGATGGCTCGTCGGCGTCTCGCGGTAGCTCCTCGCGCTCTGTGACCCAGCGCCCGAATGCCAGAAGCTGCCGCCAGAATCGGTTTCGTCCGACGGCCTCGGGTGGGTGAGTGTTCAAATCGGATCGCCCTTCAACTCATCAATTCATAATCAATTGATCAATGCCGCAATCATGGTATCTTCGAAAGCGGACAGTTTCAAGACCTTTTCATGATTAATAGACTCTGTCTCAGGAGCGATTCATGGATGAGCGACTCGAAAAGCTGGAAGAGGCGGTTGATGCTCTCGAGGCCGCGGTAACCCGTCAGGACCGTCGGATCGCCGCACTCGAGGGCGGGTTCGGGGAAACTCCGACTGTTGCAGAAGATGCCACCGAAGCGGTCGAGCCCGTCGATCCGTCGCCGGAGACACTTCACGACCAGTGGCCGATTTCGGCGGTGAGGGGCACACCCGCGTTGGTCGGGCGAAGCCTTTTGATTCTGGCCGGCGCGTTTCTGCTCCGCGCCCTGACCGAAGCGGGCACCTTTGCGAATGGGACTGGCGTGGCCCTCGGTCTGGCCTACGCAGCCAGCTGGATCGTCGCGGCAGCGATAGCCGCCCGTAAGGGCGCTAGGGGAAGTGCCGGCTTCTTTGCGGTGTGCGCGGCCCTGATCGCGGATCCCCTGATATTCGAGGCATCGACAGAGTTTGCCGTGCTGTCACCGACGGGCAGTGCGGTCACGCTTACGATAATGACTGCCGCCGGTCTTTTCGTCGCCTCGCGCTGGCGTCTCCAGGAATCGGCCTGGGTCTTCGTTGTTGGCGCGATGGTTACGGCGGCGACGTTGGCAGTGGTGCGCCCTCCGGGCGAAGAGGCCACGGCCGTGCTGGTTGCCCTCGGGCTGGCGGCCGTGTGGTTGGCGGGCCGCCACGGCTGGGAGTTCCTGAGGTGGCTGACCGCAGTTGGAGCTGATGTCGGTGTGCTCCGTTTGACAGCGATGGCAACTGTGCCGGGCGGCCCCCATGGCGTCGATCCGCCGAATGTGCCTCTGGTCGCTGTGTTGCAAGCCGCCCTGCTTCTGGGTTACGTAGGTTCGTCTTTTGCCCGAGCCGTTCGGGGGCGGAACCCGGTGCGTCTGTTCGACTATCTCCAGACGGCGGCGGCGTGGGCAATCGGCTGGGGAGGCGCTGTCCAGATCGCCCGCACACACGGATCCGGGATCAGTGGTCTCTCGATGTTTGCGCTCATCATTGGACTCGCCGCCTATTCGGGAGCGTTCGGAGTCGTGGATCGGAAATTCGGGAGAAATCGATCCTTCGTTTTCCTATCATCCCTGGGACTTGCTCTCGTGTTGCTCGGTCTCCCGGGAACGATCGGTTCGGCGAGCGCTGTGGTGTGGGCGGTGCTTGCTTTGATCGCCGCAGCTGCCGGCAGCCGTTGGGATCGGGTGACTCTGCGCGCACACGCGGCGTTGCTCCTCGTGGCGGCGTGGATCGCGAGCGGGGTGGCTGCGGAAGCCGCAGGAGATCTCAGTGGCAGAGGCGGTTTCGATGCGGTGCCGAGCGCTGTCGCGATGATCGTTGCCTTCCTGACTGTGCTCACGACGCTGGTCGTGCTCTTTGCCCGCAGGTTGAAGAAATCAGGCTGGGTGCAACGGCTGCCGCTTACCGCATTGCTCGTCATGAGCGGCATCGTGGCGGCAGCGACTCTGGTTTCAGTGGCGGCGCTGGTGGCGCCGGACTCGGTTTTGTGGATGGGCACGGTGGCCCTCTCGGCCTTGGCCGTGGTGGCCGCGGTCCTGGCCTCGCGGTGGGGGATCCGGGAAGCCGGCTGGGTCGTCTATCCACTCTTGGCGCTGACCGGGCTTCGGGTCGTACTCACCGACCTTGCGTCGGGTCGGACCGTGGTCTTCGTGATCGCCCTCGCGGCCTACGGCACTGCGATGATTCTGTCACCGAGGCTGTTGCGCACACACCGTCGTCGTTAGACTCAAACGTGAGTCGCTCTTATTCGTGTTTTGACTCAGCCTCTCGGCGGAGGTTGTTGGTGCAGTCCTGGTAGGCGTGTTGAACGCCCGTTTTGATCAGAGCACGGAGATGGTCGTCCGCCAGGCTGTAATAGACCGAACGGCCCTCCCTCGTCGCCTGCAGCATGGCGCGGTCACGGAGGAGGCGGAGCTGGTGGCTGATGGCGGAGATCGAGAGGCCGGTGTATTCGGCGATTTCGGAGACGTTGAGGCGATCAGCCTCGGTAAGAGCGTGGACGATTCGGATCCGGGTGTGATCGGAGATGGATGAAAAGAGCCGGCTCAGGCACTCGATGACCCAATCCGGGAGTGCCTCGGGGGCGGACGAAGAATCTTCCAATTTGTTCATGCACTCATATTCTCAAGAATTTGAAGGTCCGTCAAATCTTGAGATATCAGTTGTTTTTAAGACTCGATCGCTGTGAACAGGCCTTCCGAAATCCAGGTCCGGAACCAGCGGAAGACCTTTGCCTGTTGTCGTGGAGACTTCGAAGCGGCGGCTGTCGTGAGGGCCTCGCCGAGGGGGGCGCCGTCAACGATCGTTTTCAAGAGATCGTACTCCGCGCGGCTCAGTTCGAGGCGCAGGACCGAGTAGTCGCGACGGTAGAGGGCGACCCAGCTCGCACGGCGGCGTGGGCTCGGTGACGGCCTGTCTTCGTGGTAGGCGACCAGGTTCGGGATGACGGCGTGCTTGAATGCAAGCAGACGGAAGGCGGAGATGGGGCTAAGGCGAGCGTCCTCCCAGACCTCGGGCGACACCGCCTCCAACTCTGTGGCTCCGAGCACGGGTGATTCCTCCCCATCGAAGACCTCGGTCATGGCCAGCTCTAGGCGCGCGAGATCGTGGAGGAACGCGGCGTCGTGCCATTCCGGTTCGTCGAGAAAGAACTGTGGCAGGTGGTCGCCGAGGCGGTTGAGGGTGTAGCTGGTGGACGGGTATCGCTGAACGTACTCGCGCACCAGGTGGCCGAACTGATGGTCGCCGAGGTGATAGCGGATCACCGGGTAGTCGGCTTCGAGAGCCTCCTCCATACGCATCAGGTACATGCCGTGATAAACGCCGACACGCTCGGCGGAGGTCATGGAGTGCGACGGCAGGACCACCTCAGTCAGCCGGTCGCTCGGGATGTGGAGCTCAGCTCGATCGGACGCAACCGCTTCCTCGACTGTCCCGGGGTGGACCACCACCTCCTGCATCCAGCGCTGCAGACGCGTGAGCTCGGGTCTTTCAAGCGACATCGGCCACCTCCTGCCGACGCCAGTCGCCGGCCTTGAGGACCTCCTGATGAACGACTTCGAAGGGCGGGATATCGGCGTCCCATTCGAGCAGGGTGGCGCGCAGACCGACGGTCCGGATGGTGTGGCCGAAGAGCTCCCACACCGGATCCACGACGTGGTCCGAATGGGTGTCGATGATGTGGGTGCCCTTGTTGGTGTGGCCGGCGAGGTGGTACTGGCAGACGCGGTCCGCCGGTATGGCGTCGATATAGGCCACCGGGTCGTAGCCGTGGTTGTAGGCGGAAACGTAGACGTTGTTGACGTCGAAGAGCAAACCGCAATCGGCTTCCTCGGCGAGCCGTGCCACGAACTCCCACTCTTTCATGTCATCGTCGGCGAACTCGAGATAGGTGGAGGGGTTCTCGAGTACAAGGGGTCGCTCGAGGAAGTCCTGAACGACCTTGATGCGTTCGACAGAATGGGCGAGGCTCTCCTCGGTGTAGGGGAGGGGGAGAAGATCATGGGTGTTGCGTCCGAGGACCCCGGTCCAGCAGATGTGGTCCGACACCCACAGCGAACCGGTGCGTTCGGCGAGCGCCTTGACCTTGGCCAGGTATTCGAAGTTGATCGGGTCGGTAGAGCCGATCGACATCGAGACCCCGTGCATGACGGTTGGATACTGCTCGGCGATCTGGTCGAGCATGTAGAGGGGTCGGCCGCCTGTGTCGAGGTAGTTCTCGGTCAGGATCTCGAAGAACCCGATATCGGGCCTCTCCGACAGGATGTGTGCGTAGTGGGTGGTGCGAAGACCGACCCCGAGCCCGAGGTCCGGCAATCCCCAACGATTGTCATTCATTTCAATCCCCCTGTTTGAGGTGCCACGTTCCGCATTGATGCATTACAGATCTGGCGCGCCCAAAATGCTGAATGCTTCCGTAATGCACCAATGCGGAACGTGGCACCTGGTAAAGGCCCCGGGCCCCGAGCTCACGCCCGGGGCCCGCGCCGGGTCGGTTCTCAGGCTTCCTTGACGGGAACGGCGCAGCCGCCCTTGCCCTTGCACGAGTTCTTGGCAGCGCAACCGTTGTCACCGGACTTGCATCCGCCGAGGCCCTTGCAGTCGTTCTGGCCCTTACAGCCGTGCTTTGCGTCCTCGGACGCACAGCCGCCCTTGCCCTTGCACGAGTTCTTGCCGGCACAACCGTTGTCGCCGGACTTACAGTTGCCCTGGCCCTTACAGCCGTTCATGCCCTTACAGGCGTGGCGATCGGCGTTCTTGGCCTCGTCGCCGGACTTGCCACCGCAACCGTCCTTGCCGCCGCAGCTGTTCTGGCTCACCTCGGTCGGGGTGTTCGCCGACCCGACGGCCGGCACCATTACACCGGCGCCCGCGATCATCCCCGCCATTGCCGCGTTGACCAGGACCTTTTTCATCTTCGAGTTCATACTGTCTCCCTTCGACTGGTTCGATATCTGGTTGGTGGTTTCGAATCTAACACGAATGAGTCTGTGTCTCTGTTTGTTTCTGAAATCAAGTTGCCGAAATGATCGCAAAAGGTTACTGACGAGCAGAAAACTCAGGGGAATTCGGGACTCAGAGAGCCGATGGGCGTGGGTTCCGAGCGGAGAATCTTGCGCAATACAGCGTCGAAGCTCAGCTTGCCGGCCCCGTAGTAGACGAGCCAGAGCAGGAAGAGGAGGAAGGTGAAGGCGGTGACGTCGGTTGGTGCAAGCTCTGATGCGCCGCCCCACGAGGCGAGAAAATCGGCCGTATCGGCGGTCAGGAGCGCGACAACCATGGTGACGCTGAGACCGGCGGCAAAGAAGCGGGTGAAGAGGCCGAAGATCAGCATCACGCCGCCGACGGTTTCCATGCCTGCAACCAGGCCGGCGTGAAAGGCGGGAAACGGGATTCCCAACGAGTCGAAGAAACCGATGACATTTTCGAAGTGGCGGAACTTGCCCGTTCCGGCCTGGAAAAAGGCGAGCCCGATGACGACGCGCGTCGCCAACGGCGCGATAAACGCGAGCTTGCCGGTGACGCGTTCCACCAGGCTGTTGGCACGACTGAGGGTGTCTCTGAATTCCATAATTGCCTCCTTGGCGTGAATTCAGATCCTCTTATGCGTGTCGTCTCCAATCGGTTTCATTGGCCGCGGCACCAACGGGCCCACTGGCGCT
>Ga0316187_10003492_pt1 | contig 13646 bp, 12 predicted proteins | sample CroRivburrow1_MG_FD_204927 | JGI IMG/M metagenome (GOLD analysis project Ga0316187, IMG submission 204927) | Coastal sediment microbial communities from Maine, United States - Cross River worm burrow 1 | ecosystem: Environmental > Aquatic > Marine > Coastal > Sediment | place: USA: Maine...
TGGCGATTACCACAACCTTTTTGGAAGGATTAATACGGTCGATATCAAATTTATTTCAAACGGAAAGATTCATTTTACAGTAGCTAAAGGTGACAGCGTTGAACAAGTAATTGATTACTGCTCAAGATTTAAATTTACTCATAATAATTCAGAAAATGAATTGCCTGATAATGAAACGGATTTTATAATGAGCAATGATGCAAAACATGATTTAACAAATGTGTTAAATTCTTATTCTTATTTAAAACCAAATATCCGCTCTTCAATGGAAGAATAATAAAATACAGTTATTCGTTTAAAATGGTATTACAAGGAGCAGTTCATGAGCGATAAGAAAATTTATTCGGAAATTGATTTGCAAAAGCATTTGATTAATCAAGTTGAACTTGACGGGTCTTATATTCGATTACTGGGTTATGGCATGAGCTTGCCATTTTTACGAAAGTTGGCAAAACGAATTGGCAAAAACCATGATCTGGCTATAAGTCTCTGGGACTTTAAATTTAGAGATGCAAAAGTTCTGGCCAGTCTTATCGGAGAGCCTGATAAAGTAAGTAAAACTCAAATGCAAAAATGGGTAAAGGATTTCGGCAATTGGGAAGAGTGTGATCAATGCTGTAATAATCTTTTTGTATATTCCAGACATGCACCGGCCATGGCCGAAAAGTGGAAAGACTCTACAGCACTATACACTAAGCGAGCTGGTTATGTTTTAATGGCATTATTGGCGGTACATGATAAAAATATGCAAAACGATAGATTTAGTTTGTTTCTTAACTCAGCTCCAAAGGGAATTACTGATGATCGTAAAGAGGTGTTAAAGGGTATCAGTTGGATGATTCGGCAGATTGGAAAAAGGAATCCTACACTATGGAAGGAAGCTATTAATCTTTGTAATACATTGAATAGGCAGGATATTGGTAAGGGTAAGTCAGTAATAACGGAATCTTTACGAGAATTAAACTCTACGCAAGTTCTAAAAAAAATTGAAAGATTTAACAGCAAAAAGGGTGTTCAAAAATAAAATTTTGTTTACATTATGGTCACAAACCAATACAATACCAGAAATGGAAATGATCTGAAGTTTGAAAATAGCACATATGATTAAGTAAAATTTTGCGAATAAAAGGAGAATAGGTTGTTTGAAATATTATTAAATTGGGTGCACATAATGTGCGTAGTTGTTTGGGTTGGCGGAACTATTTATTTAGAAGTTGTTGTGAAGCCCTCTCTTTTAAAAATGGGACCGCAAGTCCTCGGACCGGCGATTGGAAGTATGGCAGCCAAGTTTACACCAATCATTTGGTTTTGTGTTTTAAGTCTGGTTATAACTGGATTCTTTAAGCTACCAAGTTTGGAATGGGATGCTTCATTGCTGGATTCAAAGTACGGAATGCTTCTTGTAGTTAAACTTGTCCTTGTGCTAACTGTAATTATCATTGGAATAAAAACAACTATGTTTGGAATAAAGATGTCCAAAGGCGAAGTGAAGGATATGGTTGCAGCTCAAAAGAAAATTACATTTTTATCCATTTTTAATACTGTCGCTGCGATAATAATCATATTTATCTCTTCGTCTTTGCATAACGTATGATTGTGATATAGAGGATGAATTTTATTAAAATATCACTTTATATAATTTGATATTGTATATTTAGAATTAGAGTTGAAATATTGATAAGACTTTAATTTATCCTCCCTGGTTAATGTAGAGAAACTCTTGTAAAATGTGAAGTTAAAATCTGAACGCCCACGGCTCCCCCGAAAAAAAGAGAGAGAAAGGCAAGAGATGCAAAACCACCCAGCCCGGCGGCAGCTATGGCATTAGAACCCAGTTGTCCGAGTATAGCGGTATCAGTGATCATGATTATTGTATGCGTAATCATGGTTAAAAACGCAGGCAATGCTAAACTTAGAATCTTCTGATGTATTTTGCGCCGAATCACATTGTGTGATGTAAAATATCAATCATGGTAGCAATAAAAAAAATTCGAGTATAATATTTTTTACAACACGTCTGGAGTAAGTTGTTGAGAGTTTTATTGGACTGAAACCTGTCATATTAAAGATTTTCGTTATTTTTTAATTTAGGAATATATTTTATTTATTAGTTAAATATTAGCTATAGCTAATTAATTCACCACTTACTCAAAATTGTTTAAAAAGAGTAAAACACTTGACAATGCCTTTGCGGGGAATACAAACACATTCCAATATTAATTAACGAAATTATTACTATTGAAAGAAGGATTTATGATGATCGAATTAAATTGTGTTACAATGAACATTTAACCGGCATTGCTGCCGCGAGGTAAATTATGTCAACTCAAGTAAGCGCCGAAAAGAGGTGGTTAGGAAAGTTTTTGTCGTTTGGTGACCTGCCGAATGATACATCCCAGGAACAACAACAGCATATGTTTTTAATATCCATGGGGATATTGATGAGTATGGGTGGATTATTATGGGGCGGAATTTGTACATTTTATAACATACACACTCCCTCTATTATTCCATATTCTTATACCTTTCTAACTTTTTGTAATCTTGTATTTTTTGCAACATCCAAAAAATTTAAACCTGTTCGTTTTATTCAGGTATTAATGAGTCTTTTGCTGCCATTTATGTTTCAATGGTCTCTGGGTGGGTTTGTTGCCAGTGGTGGCGTAATGTTCTGGTCCATGCTGGCCCTGGTTGGATCATTTACATTTCAAAAATCATCGTTGAGTCTTCGTTGGTTAGTCGTATATCTTTTCTTTACGATTGTAACCGGTTTTTTAGATCCTCATGTTCGTTATCTATCGCAACAAATGAGTGAAAATACAATTACAGCATTTTTCGTGACAAACATAGTTACGGTATCCGCCATAGTTGTAGGTTTAATGATATATTTACTTACCGAACGTGAAAAATCTTCGGAGGCTTTAGCTGAGATCAATCATACTTTGGAGCTGAAAGTTGATGAGAGAACCAGTGACCTTCAGAGTACTCTGGATGAACTAAGCAGCGCTCAGGACAAGCTGATTTTAAACGAAAAGATGGCTGCCCTTGGGCAATTGATTGCGGGTGTTGCGCATGAAATTAACACACCGCTGGGCGCCATTCGAGCTTCTATCGAAAATATTACAGAGGCTTTGAAAGAGACGATCGAGCATATGCCACGTCTTTCCCAGGTATTGTCGGCAGAAGACATGGGAACATTTTTTGAGTTGTTGGATCGTTCTTTGCAAATTCAACCAGGCAGAAGCGCCAGAGAGGAAAGGGGCTTAAGGCGAGCTTTGCGTTCCGACCTGGAAGAGAAGGGACTCGAAAATGCAGATCATCTCGCAGAAAATTTGTCGGACCTTTCTATCTATGATAATATCGATAAATATCTGGACTTTTTTAAATCGGAGAATTCATCATTTGTATTACAGTTAATTTATAATATATCTTCTCAGAAAAAGAACAGCGCAAACATTACGACAGCCGTAGACCGCGCATCGAAAATTGTGTTCGCTTTGAAAAAAAGCGCTCACCATACACAGGAAGGAGAAAAAATAAATACTGATCTTATCGATTCTATTGAAACCGTTTTAACACTATATACGAATCAACTGAAGCAAGGAGTTGAATTAATTCGCACATTCGATGAAGTTCCTCCCATACCAACCTATCGCGATGAATTAAGTCAGGTATGGACCAACTTGTTACATAATTCTATACAGGCGATGAATAATAAAGGCGAAATTGAAATCAGTGTATTGAATAATAATGGGAATGTAAATGTTATGTTCGCAGATAACGGCCCCGGAATTCCTGATGATATAAAGAAAAAAATATTTGATCCCTTTTTTACAACGAAAGAGAAAGGTGAAGGCAGTGGCCTTGGTCTTGATATCTGTAAAAAAATAGTGGAAAAACACTCAGGTGAAATTTCTGTAAAAAGTCAACCAGGTCGTACTGAATTTCATATTTCGATACCAATGGCTGAAGCTTAAATCTATAACGAAAGGAAGAGAAAATGAGCAAAAAAGTGATACTATGTGTTGATGATGAAAAATCCATTTTGGATAGTATTAAAGGTCAACTAAAGCGAAAATATGGGAATGATTACATTTACGAATTTGCAGAAAGCGCAGATGAGGCATGGGAAATTATCGAAGAGTTGTCTGAAGAAGAGACTGGTCTATTGCTGATTGTGTCAGACTGGTTAATGCCTGGTATAAAAGGTGATGAATTTTTAATCAAAGTCCATCAGAAATTTCCCGAGATTGTAAAAGTGATGTTAACCGGGCAGGCTGAAATAGAAAATATTGAGAAAGCTAAAGAAGAAGCAAATTTATATAAATGTATTAATAAACCATGGAAACAAGAAGAGTTATACGAGACAATCGAATATTCTATAGGTAAAAATTAATGGCTAAACCGGTAATTCTCTGCGTTGATGATGAGCAGATTATATTAAGCTCCCTGAAAGAGCAACTCAAACGTAATTTTTCCCAGGACTTTCTAATCGAGACTGCTGAAAATGGTGAAGAAGCTCTTGAGGTTATTGAAGAGCTAATTGAAGAGGGCGCCTCTATTCCTGTGGTTATATCTGACCATATTATGCCAGGTATAAAAGGGGATGAACTTTTAATTAAAATACATGAAAAATACCCGGAGACTCTTAAAATATTGCTAACTGGTCAGGCTGACGCAGACGCTGTCGGAAATGCTGTAAATAAGGCGCGGTTGTATCGTTATATTTCCAAACCCTGGGAACAGGCTGATTTGGAATTAACCGTCACTGAAGCCGCCAAAAGTTATAATCAAAAAGTAGAATTATGTGAAAAGAATACTTTGCTTCTAAAAGTAAATGAAGAACTTAAGGAGCAAGTTGAAACTTTCCATAAATTTGTACCTTCTCAATTTATAAAAACTCTGAATATTAATGAAGGCATGGATCATATAAAGCTAGGGGTGGCTGTAAAAAAAGAGATGGCTGTGCTTTTTGCTGACATTCGGAATTTTACTCCTATGAGTGAAAAGCTTAGCCCTGAAGAAAGTTTTGAATTTATAAATACCTACCTGAGTTACATGGGCCCCGTTATTCGAAAGAATGGTGGTTTTATCGATAAATATATCGGGGATGCCATTATGGCTCTGTTTGAAAATTCCGACAATGCAGTAGTAGCCGGCAGGGAGATGCTTGAAAAACTGAAAGAGTTAAACAGTAAAAGAGCGGAAAATGGTGAAGACGAAATAAATATAGGCATCGGTATTCACACTGGCTCTTTAGTTTTAGGCACCGTTGGGGAAGAAAACCGGTTACAGACTACGGTTATTGGCGAAACAGTAAATATTGCTGCAAGAACAGAAGCCATGACCAAAGTTTATGATACGCCTTTTATTGTTACAGACAGAACAAAAACATCGCTCTCTTCATCAGATTCCTGGCAGATGCGAGAAATCGATCGAGTAAAACTGCGTGGCGTCTCTTACGAAGTCGGTATATATGAATTTTTAGATACCTCTGGTCCAGATATAAGTAAAAATATTCTGTTGAAAAATGATATTTTTCAACAAGCGAGAAAAGAGTATACCGATGAAAACTATGAAGCTGCTGCCAAACTATTCCAGGAGTGTTATGAGCACTGCCCGAATGACAATGTCAGCAAATCGTATATAAATCGGTGCAATTTGATAATCGAAAAAAAATTATAATCTCGCCCCGCCTTTAAAGCTATGCGGCCATTGAACGAATATTTGAATTCTGCATTAGATTAGAATTGTCTATACAAACGGATTAAATTATTTTTCAGTACTCGTTTCACTATTATTGGAGAGCTCTTTTTCAAGAATGAACTCGGAAATCATCATCGTTGCATGAAATATATTTTCCAGTTTTTTTAAACCCGGACTGGGTTTCTGGACAGGTTGCAGGCTCTGATATTTCTGAGCAGATTCAGAATCCCAGTAGAAATATTTTTGTTTTTTGTTGCGACCAATAGTAACAGCTCCTTCAGAGGAGTATATATGATTCATATAGATAGAATAATGGTTACCTGTTCGCGAAAAAAGGTCAACTCCGAGAGATTGGTAAGTAGCATCAGATAAAGTCAAATTGTATAAAGTGGGAAGAATGTCAGTATGGCTTCCAAAAGTATCAGGAGAGTAATATTCAGGCGCTAATTTTTTGGGTGTGTAAATATACAGGGGAACCATGATTTTTTGAAGACTTTGGTCTGCATTAAAATTCACAGCCCGGAATCCATGGTCTCCTGTTATGGCAATTACGGTTTTATCTTTCAAGGTGGAATTTTTTATTTTGCTCAGGAATTTCCCTGCATGATGGTTTGAATATTGATAAACTACAAACCTTTGCTTCAGCAGTTTTTCGTTCCCGATCAGTTTATATTCAAGCGCCTGGGGTATCTTTAATGAAAACGGTTCATATGTTTTTGGTAGATCATAGGGTGGATGATTTGTTGTAGTTAAAACTACGATAAATTGTGGAGTCGTGGCCTGGTCCAGAATTTCATATAGATATTCAAACATATATTCATCGTAAACTCCCCATTCATTTCCGAGCTGCGATTTTTTTGGCTTATTGAGTTTGGCTAGAATAGTACTTTTTGATTCAATAGAGTCAAAGCCCTGGCGAATATAAAAGTTATTCATATTCCTCCATCCGGCGGCGCCAGCATAGACAAAATGAGTTTCATATCCAGCTTTTTTATACGGTTGAGGTGCGGCAAATTTGAAAGCTAGTTTAGAGTATTTACCTTCTGATAGAAAGTTCGTGTCGGGAGATCTGGGTAAATTTGATATTAATGTTGTTGTACTGCCGATGGTGTTACCGGTAGATGAAGTGAAGTTTTGAAAGTAATAATCTGTTTTCAGATGATTTTCCAGTTCTCCCATTACGTTAAAATCGGAACTTTGGTACTGTAACCAATAACTACCAAAACTTTCCATGATCACTACAATAACATGGGGTTTACCGGTATTCTGGTGCGGGGTTCGTCTTGTGATCTTGTCAAGTACGGTTTTTCCTTCGGGTACCTGTCGCTTACCCCACCATATTTTTATTGCTTCATGGATATCTTTTTTGAATCTATGCTGATCCGCATAACTTTTTCGGTCACTGTATTTTCTTTGCCCAACGTAGATCTTGTATGCGCCGTGAAATGCCAATACACTATTGATTGGTATTTTATTGACAAATTGGTTTTGAGAAATCGTTGTATCGCTTAGAGAGAGAGGAAAAATGGAAAAAGTTCCCCTTGCCATTAAAAATATTAAAAAAAGAGGAACTAAAGACCAGGTAATTCTTGAGGAAACTTTATCCGAAATTATGGATGCCAGGTTTTTCAGCCATGCTTGTTTCAGAATGAAGTTGCTGGCCTTGTATAGAAGAAACACAATAAAAATAAAACCTACAGCGATTTTTACCAAGGGGTAGTTTTTCCAAAAGGTGATTATCAGTGCTGTCGTGTCATCATCGAGAAAACCGAAAATCATAAAATCTATATGGTCTTGAAAGTAGGCATAGTAGTAATAGTCGACCCATGAGATAAAAATCAAAACAACCGTGGTTATGGTATAATATATGGAAAAAATTCTGCGAGGTACTCTGCTCGTGACCTCTCTGTTTTCCGCATCTGTATCCTTTTTCAAAGCCAGGAAAAAAATTATACAACCTAATACAGGTATAATCAGCAGGTAAGATACAATTTGCAGATCAAAACGAAACCCTAAAAAGAAAGCGCTCAGTATATCTGAAAAGTAATCATTATTTATATTTTTGGGGGCGTAGCCTATATAAAAGGCAACACGAAAAATAGTTAAAACTAACAGATAGATGAAAGCAAATGAAATAGACGCCAGAAGGAATTCTAAATATGATTTTATATGTTTGTTTTGGGACTTCATGTCTGTTAATACCATTTCCGTAAGTTATACTTTTTTTCACATATACTCTGTGATTGTCTGTGTTTATAAAATTTTAAATCACCAGAATCAGATTACAAGTCAGGCGTATAGTTAAACCATGTAGTGTGTTGATTTGTCATCTAATCAATCCATTCATACAGTGTCAATCTCTTCATGTGCTCCAAATTCAGTTGCACGAGCGTTAGGTGTCATGCCATCATGCTATTCTTTTTCCAGTCATAGGATTCAATTGTTCATGTTTTATGTAAGCTACCGAACAAACCATGTAGCCTCCGATACAATCAAGTATTGAATCTGCTTCGATTGCGCTTTTACCTGGATGTTTTGCAACCTTTTCTCGTGTTTTTAAAAATGGCAACCAGTAAAATATGATCTATCCCAAAAGTACCTTATTTCGGTAAATATCTATGTATTTTAAGCGACAGGAAATACACCAATTTATTGTGAAAAATCTTGACAAAAGGAGCATTCAAATTCATATGTTAAATGAATCATGAAAAAGTACATATGGATAAAATAAATTACGAAGCTATTGAAAAACAGGTAAACGATGGTGAACTGACTATTCGAGATGATATCTATTTATTGCAGCAGTATAAAGTTGCCGTAGACGAAAGTAACATTGTTACCAAAACAGATACCAAAGGAACTATAACTTACGTAAACGAGAAATTTGAAGAGATATCGGGTTATCGATCTTCGGAGCTGATTGGTAAAAACCATAATATAATTCGGCACCCCGATATGCCAAAAGCAGCATTCAAAAATCTTTGGGATACGATCACTCAGAAAAAAACCTGGCATGGGACCGTTAAAAATCGAAAAAAAGATGGTACATTTTATTTTGTAGAGGCTACCATTATACCTATTCTCAATTCGTCTGGTGATATTGAAGAGTACATAGCTATTCGAAAAGATGTTACTCGCTTGTTAGAGGCGAGAAGGCAGATCAACAAACAGACAACCGACCAACTGACGGGGCTAAGCAATCATATAAAATTTGAAGCTGATTATCCTGGTACTGAAAGTCGAACAATATTGTTATTGAATATTGACATGTTTCGGGAAATTACTGACTTTTACGGAATAGAAATCGGTAATAGTCTTTTAGTCGAAGTTGCTGAAAGATGTAAAGCATACCTTTCTTTGAATTCCGAATATACACTTTATAAGTTAAGGGAGGGTGAGTTTTTATTCGCTAAAAAAGGCCTCTCTCGGGCGCTTGATTTAGAAAGTGAAATTTTTAAAATTTGTGATTTTGTAATGAGCTCCGGGGTTCATGCCGTAGACGGAGTTGAAATATTTTTTTCCATGTCTTGTGGCAGTTACTACGGGCAAGATTTTTATTCTATAAATAAAGCGCAAGTTGCCTTACAATTCGCCAAAGAAACCAGAAGGCTATATTATGTTTACGATGATATTCTTAAATATCGACACGAGCATAATCTGAAAGCTGTAGGTATGCTAAAGCAGGCCATCGCTTTGAATAAAATTATGCCATACTACCAGCCAATTATAAATACGGAAACGGGCAAAGTCGAAAAATTTGAAAGCCTTGTACGTCTCATTGATTCAAATGACACCGTTAAATTACCGGGCAGCTTTCTTGAAATTGCAAAAAAATCCAGGTTGTATCCCCAGTTAACCAGAATAATTGTTGAGAAGGTTCTTGACCTGGCCAGTAAGTTTGATTATGAATTTTCGATTAACCTTTCTATTGAAGATATGATTGACCCGAAAATTAAACAGATGCTTATTAGTTCGATTAAAAACTTCAAAGGCAAAAAAGAGAACATTATTTTTGAAATCACTGAGTCTGAAAATATTCAGGAATTTGATAGTATACAGAAATTTGTGTCTGTTATGAAAAAGATGGGGTGTCGATTTGCTATCGATGATTTTGGGACCGGGTATTCCAACTTTGAATATCTTGCACAGCTACAAGTTGATTTTGTGAAAATCGATGGATCACTAATTAAGCAGATTACCAAGAGTGAAAATATTTTTAAAATAGTGCAACTGATTGTAGATTTTGCAAAAGAGATGAACTTTAAAACCGTTGCAGAATATATTGATTGTAAAAAAACCCTGGTGATGGTAAAAGAGATGGGCATAGACTATGCACAAGGTTACTACCTGGGAGAACCTCTCGATGAACTTGTGTCAGAACCACTTGCTGAGCATTCACCAAAAAAGTGATATCAGTTTAACCGTTTTTCAAGTCTTGCGGGAAGTTATAATTTTTAAACATGGTTATAAATTCGGGGGGAACTTCCTCGACTAATATTCTACTTTTTTCTAACCATCTACGAGGCGAATCCAGTGTCTCGTTTTCCAACGTTATTTTAGAATACATATTCGATAAAAACGGGGCCATATAAATAGTACACAGTGGTTCAAAATGTCCGTTGATTGTCCAACAGAGCGCATCATAATTCGTGTCGCCTTTATTTTGTTTTTCGGCATGTAATTTCAATAATTTAACCAAGGGGTCCGTTTGCATCGATAAATAATCTACGGCTAGAACCAGCAGATCTTTTTTTGGATTTTTCTCGTGAACGCTTAAAATACCTTTTAAGGGGCCGCCGATTGTAATACTTTCCGAATCCGCTATAAGTGGAAAATTATTGTTTTCTACGCCAGGCACATCAAAAGCATTTTTATATAACAAAGTTTGTTCAGGACGAACCGAGATCACAACCTCGGGAACAACTTTCGATAGCAGTCGAGCTGATTTTATAAACTGCGCTTCATTTTCGACGGTGAGTAAACCTTTGTCGAATTGCATGCGACGACTTTGGCCGCCACATAAAACGACGCCGAGCAAATCAGTGCCCACCCCCATCAATCATTTTGCGAGCATGAAAAAGCTCAGGCAAAATCGCTTCGAGACTTTCGCGGGCGCCGGCAGAACTTCCGGGCAAACACAACACAACAGATTTTTGAATGGTGCAGGCAAATGAGCGCGAGAGCATTGCTTTCAGGGTTCGCTCCTGGCCATAACTTCGCATGGCTTCACCGATACCTTCGACTTTTCGCTCGGCAATCTCTTCGATCGCTTCAACGGTAACATCGCGTGGTCCGAGACCGGTTCCACCGGTTGTAAAAATAAAAGGGATATCCTGGTTAATCCAGCCGAGTACTTTTTCTTGAATCTGATCAATTTCATCGGGTACAATTTGATAATCACCGATAGGTAAATTGTACGACTCAACCATCTCTTTGATTATTTTACCAGAATTGTCTTTTCTTTCACCAGCTGCTGTTGAGTCAGAAACAACCAGTACTGCTGCTTTAAATTTAGAATACTTCTCTGTGTCTTTTATTTTTCGTCCCCCCTTTTTATCGAGCAGACGAATTCCGGTTATTTCCATCTGTTTGTCGATGGGTTTCAATAAGTCATAAATTGTCAAGAGGGCGGTCGATACAGCAGTAAGAACCTCCATCTCTATTCCGGTTCGCGAAATAGACGAACCTGAAGCAGAAACGTTAATAGCCCCTGCCGCTTCATCAATTTTAAAATTAACTTCCAGATAATCTATTACGACCGGATGGCAGTGGGGAATTAACATCGGAGTCTGTTTTGCCCCCAAAAGTCCAGCGGCCCGCGCGATATCAAAAAGGTTGCCCTTTGGCAATGAATCGTTTTTGACTCTATCGATCGTCTCTTTCTGAATTTTTATGAGCCCCTCGGCGCTCGCCTTGCGAAGGGTTTTAGGTTTGTGTGTTACGTCTACCATGATTATTCCAAATAAAATTATTTGCCGATATTAAATACCAACTCGCTAAAAACGAAGGGCAACCCTGTATTGTCAATTTAAATATTGAAAAACATGGCAGGCGAAGTTCTGAGTTTTATCGGGGTGTAAAAGGTGGTTGTCTAAAAAATCGCAAGAAGCCCGAAAGCCTCGCATTTTGCTTTGCAGAATGCTTCTAAAGCGGCCTCTGGCCTGCTTTCGGGTTTCTTTTTTTCGCTTCGCGAAAAATTCGCGACTTTTTAGACAACCACATACGCCTGGGTACGTACTGCGGAATGCTACCGAAACAGTTCTATGAATAGATTGTGTAAAGTTTGAAGTTTATAAATACCAGAATACTTTATTCAGATTGTTTATAAACACTATTGCCTGCAATGAACACAAGGAGATGCAAGTGCTCGCACCTCCTTGTGTTCAAATTCTTCTCTTTGAAATCATACTTGACAACCCATGTTTGCCTTACAAAAGATTATTGAACACTTCGTATTTCAATGGAAGCAAGGTGAAAGTCCTGCGCGATCCCGTCACTGTAAGTGGAGACGAGTCTGTAAAAACGTCACTGGCCCAAGCCGGGAAGACACAGACAAGATTAATCCACAAGCCAGGAAACATTGGTATGAAATTTAGTATTCAAACTTCGCGGAAAGAGTTAGAATATACATCAATATTTCGAGCCTTGCTATTTCGAGTATATTAATGGTATTTTCTATTCCCTTTTCTGATGAAAAAAGGAGAAAATATTATGCATATTGAACCAGGTTTTGTTTCCCCATTAAAAATAATGTTAGCCAATATTACCGCAACAGGTGTATTGAGTTATTACGGAAAGGCTCTACTTCTGAAGCCTTTTGAAATTGTTAAGGCAATTCTTGCAGCTGTCTTTTTTTCACTATTTATGCAAAGTTTCCATATGAGTGTTGGCCCATCAGAGCTGCATTTTGTGGGTGCAATGGTGATCTATTTGACTCTCGGATTTACCCCGACACTGTTTGGTTTTGCGGCAGGTCTTTTATTTCAGGGCTTTATTTTTGCACCTGTTGATCTTCCCCATTTAGCTGTGAATTCTTTATCTTTGATTGCTCCCCTGGTAGCGGTACATTATACTGTTGGCAAAAAACTTTTTGACAAAACTTCTGAGAAGGTTTTGAATTGGAAAACCGTAGTAAAGCTCGATGCAATTTACTATAGCGGAGTAACAGTTATGGTCGGTTTCTGGCTTATGATTGGTGAAGTGCAAACTCCATTTGCATCATGGGCAGTTTTTGCTGCTTCTTACTTGCCGATTGTAGCAATAGAACCTATAATATCTTATACTTTTGTCAAACTGTTGAAAAAGCACGAAGATACTTCAATTATAGAAAATTGTTTTTCAGTCAAAGCGCTTACTCTTTCAGCTTAATTTTAAAAAACTGCCCATTGAGACTAATCTTGGTGGGCAGTTTCATCCTGTTTTAAAACCTTAAATCAAATTCGGGCTCGACAGCCCGCACCTGCGAAATTACAGATATAGAATTTTTTTTCAAGTACAATAAAACACTGTTAGTCGCAATATTTGATTTCAGTTTTTGATCTAAAATAATCTACTATACATTTTTCTTGACAACTTGACAAGTTGAAAGTATATTATCGACATGAAAACTCTACAGGTCGGTGAGCTGAAAACCAATTTTTCCCAAGTGATCGAAGATATAAAGGGTGGTGAAGAAATCACAATATCCTATGGAAAAAAGCATGAAAAAATTGCTGTGATTATCCCATACAGTAAATATCAGTCCAAAAATTTAAGGCAATTAGATATTCTATCCAAAAAGGCAACCTTTCATTTTTCTGATGATTTTTCAATTTCAGATGAAAGTTTCTTAAAATCGTGAACTACATATTAGATACTCACACTTTTATTTGGGCGTTATTTGATAGCAATAAACTATCTGAAAAAGTTCGAAATTTAATTCTTGATTCGAATAATAACAT
>Ga0316187_10003493_pt1 | contig 13644 bp, 9 predicted proteins | sample CroRivburrow1_MG_FD_204927 | JGI IMG/M metagenome (GOLD analysis project Ga0316187, IMG submission 204927) | Coastal sediment microbial communities from Maine, United States - Cross River worm burrow 1 | ecosystem: Environmental > Aquatic > Marine > Coastal > Sediment | place: USA: Maine...
CTCGCGGATCGCTGAAACGTGGTGGGATCAAGAGGGCCCATTCTGGCCGCTGCACAAGCTAAACCAGCTCCGCAGCGCTTACATTATTGAGAAACTCAGCGGGCACTTTGAACGCGACGCGGCAAACGCCGAACCGCTGCGCGGCCTGCGTGTGCTCGACGTGGGTTGCGGCGGTGGCATTCTGTCCGAGTCGATGGCAAGACGCGGCGCACAGGTGACCGGCATCGACGTCGTCGAAAAAAATATCGCCGTTGCCGCCCTGCACGGGCGTCAGCAGGGTCTGACTATAGACTACCGCTTGTCGACGGCATCGGCTCTGGCCGATACGGGAGCCCGGTTCGATGTCGTCCTGAACATGGAGGTCGTCGAGCACGTTGCCGATGTCGATGCCTTCATGCAGGATTGTTCACGCCTGACCGACGACGACGGCGCAATGTTCGTGGCAACGATAAACCGCAGCGCGAAGGCCTGGCTGTTCGCGATCATTGGCGCAGAATATATCTTGCGGTGGCTACCGAAAGGTACGCATCGATGGCGACTATTTCAGAAACCGTCTGAAATGGTTGCGCATCTCGAACGTGGCGGCCTGACCGTCGTCGACGCCGTTGGCGTGGCGGCGAACCCCTTTAGTCGAAGTCTTCGAATAGTACGGTCGCTCGCAGTCAACTACATGATGTTCTCTGCCCGGCACGCTGACTGAGCGACGGAAGCTATGCTCGTTATTTTTGGCAATCAACTATTCCCGACCGAACGCCTGCCGCCGGCGGCGACCACGCCAGTATTCATGGCGGAGGATCTCGGCTTATGTACCTATGTGAAGCACCATCAGCAAAAGATAGTGCTTTTTCTCGCGGCGATGCGTGCCTACGCCGACGAACTGAGGGAGGCTGGCTACGAGGTCACCTATCACAGGCTGGACGTGACCGATATACGCCCCTACGAGGACAAGCTTGCGGCGGCAATTATGGCCAGCGGTGCTACCAGGATCGAGCACTTTGAAATCGAGGACAAACCGATGGAGCGGCGAATAGTCCGCTTCGCCGAAGATCACGACCTGCGAAGAATCGAATTGTCGTCCCCGATGTTCCTGAGCACACGCGCCGAATTCGAGGCATTCGCGAGCGGCAAGTCGCGCCTGCTGATGGCCGACTTCTACAAGGCACAGCGCCGCCGCCTGGGCGTACTCATCGATGATGACGCCGAACCGGCAGGCGGGCGCTGGAGTTTCGATGCCGAGAATCGCAAGAAGCTGCCGCGCAGCGTGACGCCGCCAGAAATCGTATGGGCAAACCCAACCAAACACGTCGATGAGGTCATCGATCTTGTGGGACGGGAGTTTGCAGATCATCCGGGAGACGCTGCTGAGTTCCGCTGGCCGACAACGCGCGAGCAGGCACGAGACTGGCTCGACGACTTCGTGACGAACAGGCTCGAGCTATTCGGCCCCTACGAGGATGCCATCAGCTTGCGCACCACTACCGTTTTTCACAGTGTGCTTAGCCCTTGCCTCAACCTCGGGCTGCTGACGCCCGACGAGGTTGTCGAACGGGCATTGGCCAGGACCGATGAGATTCCGCTGCAAAGCCTCGAGGGTTTCGTTCGGCAGCTTATTGGTTGGCGCGAGTTCGTGCGTGGCGTTTATCAGGAATTTGGCGACCGGCAGGACAAAAGCAACTTCTGGTCTCATGAGCGTGAGATGACGGCGACCTGGTACGACGGCTCGACCGGTATTCCGCCCCTGGACGATGCTATCTGCGCCGCGCAGCGACTGGGCTGGACACACCACATACCGCGCCTGATGGTGCTCGGCAACCTGATGACGCTCTGTGAGATTCGACCCGCCAGCGCGCATCGCTGGTTCATGGAAATGTTCGTCGACTCCTCCGAATGGGTGATGGGCCCGAATGTTTACGGCATGGGTCTGTTCAGTGACGGCGGCATCTTCGCCACCAAACCTTACATATGCGGATCCAACTACCTGCTCAAGATGAGCGACTACGGGAAAGGTCCATGGTGTGACGTTGTCGACGGCTTGTACTGGCGTTTCATCGACAAGCACCGCGAGTTCTTTGGCGGCAACCCGCGCCTTGCCTTGATGCCGAGGGCGCTCGATCGCCTGGATAGCGCGCGTCGCTCACGAATATTCGCCGCCGCGGAAGACTTTCTGCGGCAACATACAAAGCAACCGTGAGCCGGGCACCGGCTTAACGCGCGCGACGTATCAACACGCACTGAGTCTTACCAGTCCTTCCACAAAAGCTGCCAAAAGATATCCAGGTCGCGGCGGGCAAAGTTTGTCGGCAGGAGTTCGGTCGGAATCGCTTTCCAGTGCGGGTTGCCGTGCCGAGCCACGACGTGATTGAACACGTACGTGGGTTCCGCCCCCATGCGCAGGTCGGTGAGCACGAGTCGATTGTCGCGCACCTCCGTCTTCAGAAAGTCGTGCGCGAACCAGCGCAGCCGGGCAACGGCCCAGATGTCCGATGCGGCCTGCAACGTCCCATTGTCGGACGGATAGAAGTCAAATCGCACCGGTTTGTCGCTGACCAACAGCGAATCGTATCCCTCGAAGTAACCTCGCTCTGTCAAAACGACGATGCGCCAGAGCAGCGTATTGAATGGCGTCGGCGTCGACAACATTGGCGCACCGGCCATGCCCATCTTAGAAAGCTCGGCCATTGCGTGGCGCTCTACCAGTGTCTTACCGACCCACGACCAGGCGAGATACGCGCTGCTGATGGCGAGGCCGGCACTCAGCACGACACTGGCCCTCCGCTTTGCGGGCGACAGCGACGCAACGATCACGCCGATCAGGAGTGGCAGCGTGTAAACAGGATCGATAATAAAAAGGGTCGACCACATCACCGGTGGCGACTCGAGCGGCCAGAACAGCTGCGTTCCGTACACGGTGTGGGCATCGAGCAATGGGTGCGTCACGAGTGCCAGCAGGATGGCGGCAAGCCAGCGCATCGGCGCGGCGCGGACCGGCGCCCACCATCGGCGCAAGGCGGCCCAAAGTGCCAGGGAAACCGGCACCAGCACAAAAAGCGAATGGCTGAAGCCGCGGTGATAGGTAAAGTTTTTGACCGCATCACCATAGCGAATGGCGACGTCGAGGTCGGGCAGCGTGCCCAGCGCCGCGCCGACGAGTAGCGCTTTGCGGCGCTGTCCTCGCGGCGCGCAAACGCCCGCGATACTGGCGCCGAGTACGGCCTGGGTCAGTGAGTCCATAGGTCTTGAGTTCGTGGTTTAGCGGAGCCGGGTATCGTCGTTCTACACCACTCTACTTGCTTCCGCACTTGATGTTGAGCGCCGCGAAATCCTGCGTGTAGGCCGGCGCCTCGGATGCCTTCTTACCCTCAACGGCCGTGCCGACGTAGGAGTCGGCGTTCAATCGCATCCAGTTGCCGAATTTCTTGTCGCTGCCAACGCTGTAAATCGGCCGCACTGACCAGCGGTAGTCCTGGCAGGCCTCGAGGGGAACGTCTACGCTGTGGTGCGATTCCGGCACCTGTTTGGCAGAGTAGACCAGCCGGTGCCTGTCATATATTTCCACATCATAGGCGATATCCGCTTCGCTGATCGAGGCGACCCAGGATCCATAGCCGTCGCCATCGAGCAGCCTCGAATCCCATGCCAGAGTGGGCGTTAATGATCGGCTAACGCCCTGCCAATTGTTCTTTTTGACCAATTTTACGCTGTCGGTCTTCTTTGGCCGCAGCTCATGCCGTAACGACACACGGTCGAAAACCTGCGCCGAAATTTCGCGGCCAAGATAATGGCGAGCGAAGTTTGCGTAATCTCGCCAGAGCGTGTTTTCGTTCGCGGTCCAATTGCTCAAGCTATCCCGATCCTCGTATGCCACGCCCACTTCGTACAAATGCTCGCCGTCGCTCACGCGCCGCAGTGTCGCGCCGGCCGTTGTCCTGATAATTGCATCCTTGCCCTGAACGTCGATCGTAATGTCCTTGAGGCTCACATAGAGAATGGCATCGGTATCTTCCGGAATTGGCGTTGTCGGCGCGAAGACTTTTGAATCAAGATTTGGCAATCTCCGAAGGCCCCAGAATACGTCCGATGCCAGCGCATCGTTAGATAGCGGTTGGCTCGAGGCTTCGGCAAGATCGTCCGTGAGCCGGTCCCGAAACTCCTGGATTTCACGCTTGCTCGCACCGGTAATACCGCCAATCAGCGCGCCAGGGTACGTCAGTATTGGAATCGGGATGCGCATGGAGACGGGCCCTACCTCTGTTCCCACCCCCTGCCCGATTCTTGAACCGGACTCTACTCCCCCGTACAAGCCGGTTGTTTGTTCTTCGTAGCTGCCGGTGGTCGCCTGGCTGATCGGACTCTGGCCGGGCATCACGACGAGCTTCTTTACGGAGGACCGAACCGCCTCCGACATGTACGTGGGCACCTGGAGGGCCTGCTCTTGCTCGGCGGCTTGCGAGCGCTCCGGCTCCGTTTCCTCGGAAGCTGCTATACCCGGAAAGAACGTTACCGCAGCAACGAACAGAGCAAACATTGCCCGACCGAGCGAGACCGTGGTGATTACGTCGTTCCGCCGCTCGGCATCCATTTCACCACCCTACACGCTATTTTTGGCCTGGCTGATCCCAACAGGTCGCTATCTGATGTACCAAGCCCGCGTTCCAAAATGATTTGGCTAGTAGTAAATGACAAGTCTATAGGCAATAAGTTTGCTTTTTTGTTTCTCCTTTTTGAGCTAGCGCACTTTCGTGATGTAGATCCCGGCCATGTCGTCTTCCTCTTCACCACCCTCGACGCCCATACTTGCGTTGATGGCCAGCCAGCCCCCTCGAAGCCCCTCGCGCTCGAGACCCAGCTCGGTGATTGTCGAGCCTGCCGGCGCCTCCGGGTCAAGTACCCGCCCGTCCATGGTGGTATCAAGAATCGTGACAATCCTGGATTTTCCCGGGGCTTTATTCAGATATATCCCGTCGACCGGATTCGCATAGACGCCGTTACCCAGTTTGCCGGTTCGGGCCTTGAACACAGCCTTGAAGGCTGCGCCTGTCCCGGCCACAGCGACAAACGCCGAGGAGCGCCATCGGGCTGGCTCGCCGTCATCTTCCCCGCCCTCCTCTGAATGCCCACCACCCACGCAGGGCGTCTTGCCGGAGAAGTTCCAGAAGAGGAATTCATCGAATTCCGAACCCGTCTTCGCCAACAGATGCGTGCGGTGATTCTTGATGTCGTGGACAAAGATGCCCTGATTCACCGGCACCTGTTTGTCCTGGTAGCAGCTGACCCCGAATTTCGGATCATTGACATCATCGCAAATGCTTTCCGGATGTCCGAGCGTCTCGCCCGTGTCTTTGCACACCAGCGCTTGATTGCAATAGGCGATGCGATCCTTGTTGCCCTCGGTCTTACAGTGCAGTCGCACTGTCTTCGTCTCGGCGCCCCACGCGCCCCAGAAGCCGACATGCCGACCATCGAATGCGCCGCCTTCGCCGAGACCATTAAACGTCGCTTCCGGCCTCGCGCCGGGAACCGGCCCGCCAATCGCGACCAGTGTCCTAAGCGGCGGCGCGAATTGCAGCGGCGCCAGGTAAATACCACCCAGCGTCGGTGCCTCCTCATTGTCGAAACCGGCGAATACGGCCCACCCACGTGCGGCGCTCGGCGGCGCCGTGGAACCGAACACCGTCCCGGTCCCCGGAATCAGCGTATCGGTATTGTTCGCGATCATTACGGGGGAGGAATCGCTGCCGTGATTTCCGTGTTCGAGATCCCGGTAATACACACCTGTCTTGCCGACATTGTCGACGGTGTAGTTCCCCTTGAAGACAATTGTCCGGCCGCCGGTCACCGCGGGCGCTCCGGGGAAAACCTCGAATCGAATATCACTGAATTCCGGAACCCGGAAAAAACGGAAGCCAGGCACGTCACCGAGCTTGGCGGCGCCGGTGATGAGGTCGCCAAACGGGTTCGTGTAAATGCCGGTCGTCCCGGCGCGCGTTTCACTGCCGTCAGACAGCGAATAGCGCCAGCTCGGCCGATGGTTTGCGCGCGTGGCGATGGTATCCGAATGCATGTCAATTCGCGGGAATGACGGTGTTTCGACAAACGTCGTGCCGAGATTGTTGGGCTGAGGAACCTCAACCGTCCTGTCGAGGATCCTGTATATCTCGCTGTCTGCAACCGACATGTCGCGGACGTAAATCCCGTGCGTCGGTTGTCCACCGCTGTGGCCGCTACCATGGCCAACACTGCCACCAGCACCGCCACCAGCGCCGCCACCAGCGCCGCCGTCACCCCCATCGCCGCCGCCATGACCAGCGTCACCGCCATGACCGCCCCGGCTGCGCGCCCGGATGACGACCACACCATTCAAATTCACCGAGGGTTGGTTGTAGCTGTTGAAGTTTCTCACGGCGAGCGGCGGCATAAGGTCGTTGTTGTTTACGACTGTCACCCATTGGAATCGAGGCTTGCCTCTTGCCGAGGCAGCAAAGGGCGCCGCCATCCGGTCGTTATTGTTTGCGACTGTCACCCATTTTTTACGAGGCTCGTCTTTTGGCGAGGCTGCAACGGGTGCTGCCATCAGGGATGCCACGACCAAACATAAGAAGCACAGGTATCGAGATTTCATGATTTTCCTCCCTGGAATACATCACAGGTCAAGCCGGGGAGGATTCTCGACCCTCCCCGGCTCTTTTGGCGTACTGCTTCAGGCCAGCTCTGCAGTTGCGCCGCCGGTATGTCAGAGGCTAATGATTGCCACCTCCGCGGTTGCCACCACCACCGGAGCCGCCACCACTGTGCGTGTCACCACTGAGCGTGTCACCACTACCGGAGCCGCCGCCGGCGCCGGCGCCGCCACCACCTCCAGGCTTACCGCCACCACCGCCACCACCGCCTTCTTTGGCGATGATGCAGATGTCGAGGTAGGTCAGGTTATTGGCATAATCGACAACAGGTCTGTAAAGCCGGTCATCTGCCGTTGGATCCTCTTCCTCCTCACTGGCAAGCACGACCGCATCGGGGAGTGGCGCCAGCACTGTATTGAACTCCGTTCGCGGCAACGTACGTACCTCACTGGGCACGGCCGGTGGCGCGACATTTGGCGCCAACGGATCGTCGAATATGACATCGTCCGGAGCGTAGAAAGTCAGGCGCCAGAACCCGGTCTTATCCCATCCCGGGCAGATCGCCTCTAGGCTGACGTCCCGCATCCGCCAGTTAAAGCCATAGACGTACTTGCCGCCAACGCTCGTTTCGACGCTGTAGGGCGCATCCGAAAGCTGACAGGTCCCACCCCATCCCGAACCAGTCCAGGCATCGTTAAGAGGGGGCTCATCACCCGGATTACCTCCCGGCATTGAGCAAGTGGCCGACTCTGCTTCCAGCTTGGTCAGATTCAGCCGCGCTTCCGTCGCCTTGATGATCTGGAATGGCGAGTCATAGTTGAAGGAAACCGCATCTTCGCTGGCTCGAACGCCCCAGTGTTCCGTAATGCCCTGGCCAGACACGTGCCACATCTGGAAGCCAACCTTGCAATCAATCGACGCGTCACCGCCAGCAGCGATGGCCGCATCTTCGCACGAGAGGATCGTTGGATCGAACCCTGGAATCGTACTGCTGTAAGGTTGTGTTTCGACACGGATAACCGAACCCTCGTTCCACGAGACAGCTTCGAGGGCGTCACCCCAGTCCACATAGTCTACGGTCGCCGAGCTGGGGTCGCTTTCCTTTATACCTTCGTCGTCCGCCCACCATTCGTTGACAACGACCTTCTGCCAATAAACACGGGAAACCTCTGCCCCATAACATGGGTAGTCTGCAGCAACACACTGTTCAGCGCTGTAGTAGACCGTGGGATCACCCAGGCTGTCCACGCATGACGTGTTCGGATAGTTGAATTGGCCTTCACTCTCCGGTACGGCACAACCGTACGAATAGTGAACACCGAGCTGCGCTTCCGCAGGCGAAGACCAGTAAGCGGCAATGGTAGTTGCCGACTCAGTCTGTATCCCAGGCGTCGACATGTTGTTCGTGCCTTCCTCGCCTGTGGGTGGCCCACCAGTACCGCCTTTTGCTGCGAAACCGGAGCCAACGAATGCGACCAGGACAGCAGCGAGTGCCAACGTCGCCGCCGCAATAGGCCAGTATCTTGGCCATCGAATTAACATTGAATTATTCCGTTTCATGACTGCTCTCCTTTCAAAATACGATCCGGCACTTTACAAACAACTTCCCCCGCACTCGCGAAGAAATAGCTTGCTTGCCAGGATCGAGGTGCCGTCATAGACACCTTCAGCCTTCACGAGGCTGTCAATATCGACCAGCGAGAAGAACGTATCGGCATCGACGATCTCCATCGTCACATTCTGGAACACGGTGTCCTGATCCGAGATCACGGTTACGCCGAGCAAAGTCACACTCGGTTGTGATACTGAATCCACCGGTGCTTTTAGCGTGACGCCATCATCCGCATCGTCGCGTTCCAACCGGGTAGCAACGACGGTATTGCCGTCCAGGTAAGCGCGTATCTCGACCCGGTCGCCGACGCCAAGATCGTCCAGTCCAAATTCGCGAACATCCACACTGCTGTGGTCGCGAAACAACGTGGATTCATTTGTCGTGACGACGATACCGAGCACTGTAATCGCCGCGTTGTTGGCGTCGATAGCCTCGATATCTGCCTTCATTTCGATCAGCGATGGCAGGTGAAATACGATTCGCTCGGCAACCAGGACACCATCGGCATCAATCGTGCCACTCACTGCCAGTTTGACGTCGAGCGCCAGCGTGTCGACAGTCCCCTTTACATAAACCGTGGAGCTTGTCGTCGTAACCGGCGAACCGTCAACTTCGAACTCTGTTGGCGAGACAAACGTTGTAACGTAGCCGTCCAGATCAAAATCGCAGTCGGAATCGCACAGCTGATCTCTGTCCCGGTCGCGGTCGTGATCCTGGATTCGATCGAGTATCAGGTCTCCGTTTGACATCGGCGCTGTGCTGGATACTTTGACGTACATACCGTCGGCAAGGTCAGCACCACCCAGTTCGAGCGTGGCTGCCGAGTAGTCACACGCCTGTGTGCCGATATTGAAGCGCTGCGTGCCGATATCCAGTCCGTTAATTTCGCCTTTGACTTCCATTTCCATACCGGCGGCATAGGCGTTGGCTTTGCGCTCAATGTGCGTCGCCTGGATTCTTTCCTGGCTGCGCCATTGGCCGCTGACCTGTACGACATTGCCCGCGGCCAGGTTATCGAACGTCGCGTTATCGATTACAGTGAGCTCGTCAAGAATGACCGTTCTCCCCAGCACGACGAAGCTGTTGTTCGACATATTGATGCTGGAAATCGGCCCCTCTGCATCGTCGGAAAAGTGGACTGCGCTCGCGACCGCCGAGCCGGCGCCTTCGTTCAGGGTCGCGCGAATCGACACGACCATTCCGACCCGAAGATCAGCGAGATTCGCCGGTTGGCCATCCATCATCACGGTCGCCGAGTCCGTGTTGAACTCAACGCCGTTCGAAATAACGCTGCCAAATCCCGAGATTGTGCCAACAACTACAACGTCAGATGCCGTCACCGGTTGGGGAGACGGAGGTGAACTTGTGCTGCTACCACCACAGCCGGCAATTGACAGCGCCCCAATCAAAGCAATTATCGCATTTCTCTTCATGGTTCCTCCTCCTCGCAGCTCGCCGGTTGATAAATCTTGGGGCGAAAACTCTGCTCAGTATGGGGAGGGTGCCTGGGTTGTGTTTCCTACGTATTTCCAGCGACCGCGAGTTTGTTACAAACTGTTTCGCATGGTCACTGACTCGTCTGGCAATTTCGCCGGTAAGTCACAACTGCTGGTTGTGGACGACGATGCCGAGATCTGCCAGCTCCTGTCGCTTTATCTTGGCGAGCAGGGCTTTGCTGTCGATACGGTAGGTGACGGTGAAGCTATGGATGCGTGGCTTGCCGAGAATACCGCAGACCTCGTTATTCTTGATTTGATGTTGCCGGGTGAAGGCGGACTTTCACTGGCGCGACGTCTGCAAAGCAGGCACAAAACTCCCATCATCATGATTTCTGCCCTTGGGGAGGATGTCGATCGCATTGTCGGCCTGGAAGTCGGGGCGGACGATTACCTGCCGAAACCATTCAACCCGCGGGAGCTTCTCGCCAGGGTTCGTGCTGTGCTGCGCCGCAATGCACCTGCGACGGAAGCGGACGAAGAATCTGGGCATATGACGGAGTTCGGACCTTTCTCCTTTGACGTGGAGAGACGCGTTCTTCTGCGGGATGGTGCGGAAATCGACTTGTCCCGAGCCGAATTCGACCTCCTCCGCGTGTTGGTCGAGCACCCGAACCGCGTGCTCAGTCGCGACTTCATCATGGATTGCCTGCGCGGCAATGAACGTGATCCATTTGACCGCAGTATCGACGTTCGCGTTACACGGCTGCGCCACAAGATCGAGGCTGACCCGGCCAAACCACGCTATGTGCGCACGGTCTGGGGGGTTGGCTACCAGCTCACGCCAGATGGGACCGAATCGTGACCCTGACGCCCCGGTCACTGCTTGGACGAACGGCCTTGACGATTGCCTCGACGTTGCTGCTGTTCATGATCATTTCCATGGGCGCCGCCGTCTATTTCATTTTCATACCGATGGCCAAGCGTTCGGCCGACGACTTCGCCGCGGTCATCGTCTCAGCCGCGCATTCCCTGCAGAGCCTGCCGGAAGAAATGCATACCGAACTCAAGCAAAAGCTGTTGCAGGATCACGGCTTGGTCGTGACAGAGCACACTCACTCCGTTGCCGAGAAATCGTTCGACGTGCCCTACTTCCTGTTTTTCCGGGAATCGCTTGCCCGGCGCACCGGCGAGGACCCGGCGATCTTCGAATCGTCAACAGGTCCACTCGTTTGGGTTGACGTACCGGCTCACGGACGGTTATTTCGGCTGGGTTTTGACAGGGAGCGAGCCGGCACGAATCCCCCCATTGTCATTATCTTGGCGATCTGCGGTGGCGCCGTGCTGACATTGCTTGCCAGCTTTCTGGAGGTTCGCAAAGTCGTTGAGCCTCTGGAGCGCTTGTCCTTAACAGCACGCGAACTGGGCCGCGGACATAGCCCCCCGCCGCTGGTAGAAGAGGGACCCAAAGAGATCGCCGAACTTGCAGGCGCATTCAATCGCATGTCCTCTGATCTGCAAGCCATGTCCGAGAACCGAAACGTCATCATCGCCGGGCTGTCGCATGACCTGAGGACGCCGCTAACCCGTCTGGAACTCGCAATCGAAATGTTGAGCAAAGACTCGAATCCGACTCTCGTTGCGGGAATTCGCCGCGACCTGGCCGGGATGAACAGGCTCATCGGTCAATTCCTGCAATTTTCCCGCGGTATCGAAGACGAGCGACCGGAGGACCTGGATTTGTGGGAAACCATCGAGTCGCAGGCGGCCGATCTGAAGCGTGAAGGCGCCCGATTGCGGCTGCATCGGCACGATCCACCGTGCGTCTACCGCGCTGATCCTGTGGCACTGGAACGCGTGTTGTCGAACCTTCTGGAGAATGCGGCCCATTACGGTGGCGACGCGCCGGTCGATGTCAATCTCTACTGCACTGACCAGGCCGTATCGATTGAGATTTGCGACCGTGGACCCGGCATTCCCGCCGATCAAATCGAGGCGGTCTTCAGGCCGTTTCACCGCCTTGAACGGGCACGCAGCAGCAAGTCCGGGGGCAGCGGCCTGGGTCTTGCCATCGCACGCCAGCTCGCGATCAAACACCGCTGGACAATCGGTCTGCTGCCACGCGAGGGCGGCGGAACGATCGCAAAGCTGGGGTTGCCGCCCGCACAGCGCCGCTGTTCGCAGGATTCTCCGCCACCAGTATCTGCATGATCTTCTTGGTTTGAAAACCGCCGCCCCGGTCGGGCCGTCGTCGGTCACGCCGGCCAATACAACGACCTTGTGAAAACCGGGGCCGGGCAGCGCCCGGCCCCAATCAGAAGGAAGCAGGCAGGGGGGGGATTTACTCAGCTTCCTCTACTTCAACTTCCAGCGCCTTGGCTCTTTGCGTCATCTTCTCCCGATGCTGTGCCTGGAACTGCTCGCGCGCTTGATCGGATTCAAGTACGCGCAGTTGCTCACGGTACTGGTTACGCTCTTCTACGCTCATGAGCTGACCACCGTATACAGTGCCCTGACCCGGGGGCACAAGGTCTTTACCTTGTTGCAGCGCACGCGCTTGCATCTTTTCCTCATGCTGTGCCTGGAATTGCTCGCGCGCTTGTATCGTTTTCGACTTTTCCAGTTGCTTGCGAAATTGATCACGCTCGGCGGCTGTCATCAGGTCATTACCGTAAATATCCTGATCTCTCATGCTGGAGGGGTCCTGCAGGTGGACGCGGTCCCGATCCTGAGTCCGATCCTGATCCGGGACATCAATGCGGTCGCGATCTTGCATGCGATCACGCTCAAAAGTCTGGTCACGATGTACCTGCTGAGCACGGTCGCCGCTACCGCCGCCGCCCTTTCCGTGTCCAGTGAAGCCCTGCATCGACGCGAACGCAAGCATCGATGCAACGATAATGCTGATCGCTATTGTGTATTTCATGATTTGTTTCTCCTCAATTCACTGGAAACCTGATCGCGTGTCTCCAAATCATTCCCGCCCGACGTTTCAGGAGCTTGTCACTCCTTAACATAAAGTCTCTACACATAGTGTTTCCGGGTGATTTCCGAAATACTTGGAATTGTTTCAAATCGTCACTCCGGCGCGGGCCGTATTCGAGGCGCTCCGTCGCAACAGACCGATTTGCCTTGACGATTGGGACGGCCCCAGCGCCCGGGCAAGAATCCTGCAAGATATGCATGATTTACATCCCTCTATTACGAGATTGTGACGGTATTCACACAGGGCCCTAAGATTGCCTTAAGGTTCCCCCGGTAGTCTGGCAGTCATCGAAACGAACCCGCTGGACCCCGTATGACGTCTATCATTGCGCCACGACCGAGCTTCAAACCAGGAGCCGCTTCACCGAGCGTTGGCCGTCGCTCGCTTGCCGGCCGGAACCTGTCGTTCGATCTGGTCCAGGAACAGTCAGCGGAGCGACGACAGCTCGAATCGAGCATCACGCGGAAATTCGAGCGGGTTTATGGCGCACACCTGAGTCACTTTTTGCCGGAGCTTCTCCGTCTCGGAGTTTCAGACGAACTGGGTGCCGTCGTCGGCATTCGCCCCGCCGGCAGCGGTGCACTTTTTCTTGAGCAGTATCTCGATCAGCCTGTTGAACAGCCTATCGCACGGGCATTCAAGACACCGGTTGACCGGGCACAGGTCATCGAGATTGGCAACCTGGCAGCCGAGGTTCCGGGAATGGCCTATGCGCTGTTCGCCGTATTGGCCACCGTGCTGAGTCGCGCCGGCTATCGCTGGGTCGCCTGCACGGCAACACCACAGGTTGAGTTGATGCTGTCAAAAATGCGCTTTTCATCGCGAACGCTTTGCAACGCGGACCCGGCGCGGCTGGAAGAAGGATCTGCCGACTGGGGTGACTACTATGCGTCGAAGCCCCGCGTAATCGTTGGCGATGTGCGCCGTGCGGCAGCCCAGGTAGGAAAGAATCGGGAAATGCGGGCGCTGGTGCGTCATTTCGAGCCGCAGATC
>Ga0316187_10003494_pt1 | contig 13639 bp, 10 predicted proteins | sample CroRivburrow1_MG_FD_204927 | JGI IMG/M metagenome (GOLD analysis project Ga0316187, IMG submission 204927) | Coastal sediment microbial communities from Maine, United States - Cross River worm burrow 1 | ecosystem: Environmental > Aquatic > Marine > Coastal > Sediment | place: USA: Maine...
CGTGCCACCAAAGGCAAACATATTGATGATACCGCACTTGCCACCAACCTTGAGGCAGCTGAAGAGGTGGCTCGTCAGCTCAGAATTCGTGATATCGGCGGCCTGATCGTGATCGACTTTATCGACATGGCCTCTCGCAAACATGCGCAGCAGGTTGAAGAGGAGCTAAGAGCAGCTACCAAGGGTGATAAGGCACGCATTCAGCTGGCCCGGATTTCAAGATTTGGACTTCTCGAGATGTCTCGCCAGCGTCTGCATCCGTCAGTTCGCGAAACAACCTCTGAAGTCTGCCCACGCTGTACCGGTCGTGGCCATGTGCTAACCGTTGAATCCATGGCTCTGCAGATGCTAACCCGCATGGAAGATCTGGCTGAGGCAGGCAAGAAGCCAATACTCGTGGTTCAGGTTCCATCTGATACCGGTGAGTATCTGATGAACAACAAGCGCGACAACATTGCCCGCATCGAAGAGAACTACGATGTGCAGATCACGCTTCAGATTCGCCCTGATCTTGTGATCCCCCACTATCGTATTGAACGTCAGTGGAGTGAAAACAACCAGCAGCGCATTGAAGTGCTCGAGGATACAACCAAGGGCAAAAAGCCTCCGCGTTCCGGTCGCAAACTGAAACCGCTTAAACCGGTTGTAGGAATTCCGCCAGCTCCAGACAAACGTCGCAGGCAGGGAATATCCGGCAAAAGCTGGTGGTCTGCTCTGGTCGAAACCATCTTTGGCAATGGCAAAAAGAAGAGTGCTGAAGAGGAGCGCAGGAAGGGTTCTGATAACAGCCGTGGTGGACGTCGCGGACAGGGTGATCGCAATCGTAATCGCAACCGTCCAAATCGTGACAACCAGTCCCGTAATCGCAAAGACGGCGAACAGCCGCAACAGGAAGCCAAACAGGGCGAAGAGAAAAAGGGCCGCTCAAGGCGCAGAAACCGTAAACGTCCGAATCGCGATGGTGAGCAGCAGGCTCAACAGGTTGATGAGAAACCGCTCGATGCTGTTGTAACTTCTGGGGAGAGCAATTCAACCGAGCAGAAGGGTGAAGGACAGCGTCGCAGAAGACGCAGAAGGCGTCGCCCTTCCGGTGAAAGATCGGCAGAAAACCGTCAGGAGAACCCGTCACCTGAAGGTGAAGCCCAGACTTCCGAACAGAAGCCTGAAGCAAAACGTGATGATGCGCCAAAGGCTGAGAAGAAGCCTGAAGCAAAACGTGATGACGCACCTAAGGCTGAGACGAAGCCCGAAGCAAAACGCGATGATGTGTCAAAACCTGAGAAGAAGTCCAAGGCTAAAAAGAAGTCCGAAGCAAAACGTAATGAATCTCCAAAGGTCGATTCGAAACCAGCAAGCGCTGCTGCTGAATCGGTAAGTGAACCATCCTGACAGAGCAAGAGAAGCAAACCCTGTCACTGACCATTCCGGAAAGCCTGGATGGTCAGCGGCTTGATTTTGCACTATCAGAGTTAAGCGAGCTCTCCCGAACCCGCATCAAACAGCTGCTGAAAGAGGAAGTCATTCGTGGCCCCCACGCCTCACTCAAACCCTCTATCAAAGTGGTAGAGGGCGAGCATTACTCCATCGACATGCCGGAGACAAAGCCGCTGGAACTTGTTGCTGAAGAGATTCCTCTCGATATTCTCTTTGAAGATGAGCATCTGATTATTATCAATAAACCCGCCGGCATGGTGGTCCATCCAAGTCACGGCCATGACCATGGAACGCTGGTTCATGCCCTGTTGCATCACTGCCCCTCCCTTCCAGGCATCAACGGTGTAGAACGCCCCGGTATCGTGCATCGACTTGATAAAGAGACCTCCGGAAGCCTTGTAGTTGCAAAAACAGAGTCTGCGCACCAGCAGCTCGTTGAACTCTTCTCGACCCATGATATTGATCGCCAGTATCTGGCCTGGAGCCGAGGTGTTCCAAACTGGCGGCAGAAGAGAATCGATCTCCCCATCGGGCGACACCCTCACCACAGGCAGAAGATGGCTATATTAGAGAATGGAAAAGAGGCGATTACCGATGCCAGAATTGAGCAGAGTTATGAGCGCATCTTCTCCCGGATTCGGCTGACCCTTCATACGGGTCGCACGCATCAGATCCGTGTACACCTTACCCATGAGCAACTGCCCATTCTGGGCGACTCAACTTATGGGCGCCATTTCAATCCAGGCAAACAGATCCCCGAACCAGCCCGCAGTGCTATCAAAGCACTAAGCCGTCAGGCACTGCATGCTGAGGTGCTCGGTTTCATACACCCTATTACCGGTGAAACCATCCACTGCAAAGCGCCTCTGCCGGATGACCTGAGACAACTCAGCGATGCCCTCGATAAATCCTACGACTGAACCAGCTTTTCTACGCTCTGAACTGCTTGGCAGCATCGGCATCACAGCCATCTTCTCTGAGCGAACCGGCGGCATAAGCCCGCCTCCATTCAACTCTCTCAACCTTGGCGAAAATATCGGTGACAGCCGCGAAAATATTGAAGCCAACCTGGCAAGACTTACTGAGGCTGCCGGATTTAGTGGCATACCGCATCAGACCGTGCAGGCACATGGGATAGACCATTTTATCTGCTCAGGCCCCGGTTCGTTGCACAGTGATCAGGCTGACATTCTCATCAGCAATGAAGCAAACATCTCAATTTCAGTGCGCACAGCAGATTGCCTCCCTATCCTTATGGCTGACCCTGTGAATAGAGTCATTGCCGCCGTGCATGCAGGCTGGCGAGGAACCGCCACTGGTGTTGCCATCAGAGCCGTTGAACAGATGCTGAAAATGGGTGCCGAGCAGAAACATCTCCATGCAAGTATGGGACCGGCTATCGGCCCGTGCTGTTTCAAAGTAGATTCCGATACCGCAGAAGCACTAAAAATATCTGTGCATGGAGCAGAGCTGGCTACTGTCTACTCACCTGAACCTCATCCAGATCTGGTCGCAATCAACAGGCTTCAGCTCCAAAAGATGGGTCTGACAGAAGATCATATTGAGGCTCTCGATATCTGCAGCTGTTGCCACCCTGACCGCTTCTACTCCTACCGCCGTGACCATGGCACGACTGGAAGGCATCTGGCCGTTGTCGCCCTGCCCGAAGCACCTTAGGGCCTGCTAACATAAAACCCAAACGAAGCGCTGCTGCCCGAAATGAGATCAGGCAAGGCGCAAGGAGAGAGGTCTGGTGACGACGAGCAACGCCGCATGGACTCATTTCGGGTGCACCACGGGCATTTCCTTCGGTCACAGCCCTGCGGGACAGGCTGTTTTTGGCCGATCCAGCGTTATTTCTCGCTGATGTGCATTCAGCACACGGCACTCGAAATGCCTTGTAACAACTCAATAACAGCCGTGTCGCTACGCTTGGATTTTATGTTAACAGGCCCTAGACTCCGCCGCATGAAAAACATGCTGCTTCTTCCTCTCCTCCTGATGCTGGCTTCCTGTGCTGGCACGGAACTGCTCCCGTCTGAATCTGCAAAGATCGATTATGAGAAAGCAAAAGCAATGCTTGAAAATGGCGACTACGGTAAAGCTAACCGTTTTCTGGAGAATTTTTCTGCCCAGCACCCCTACAGTCAGTATGCTGTTCAGGCGGAACTGATTCGTGCCTTTGCATCCTATAAAGCCAAAGAGTATGTCCTGGCTGAAACACTTTCTGAACGATTTGCTGAACGGCACCCTCGCCATCCCGATGTTGCTTATGCCAAATACCTTCTGGCCATGAGTCACTTCAAACAGATCACCAATATTGAGCATGATCAGACGCAGACTAAGCTCTCCATCGAAGCGTTTAGGAGACTTTTAAAGGAGCATCCAAAAAGCAGCTATGCCAAAGATGGCGGCAAACGTCTTCAACGCCTCTACAACATGCTGGCTTCACATGAGCTTACTGTTGGAAAATTCTATTTCGATAAAGAGCGTTATGTCGCTGCACTAAACCGCTTTCAGGGCATAATCAAAAAATACCAGACCACACCTGCTATTGAAGAGGCCCTCTACTATCTGGCTGCCTCCTATGCAAAACTCGGAATCAGTGAGGGTGCACGTGACACTGCTATCCTGCTACGCCACAACTACCCGAAGGGTGAATGGAGCAGCAGAGCTGCAGAGTTCCTGTAAGGTTTAATAACTCGTCACTGAACCATGCGCTCTTTTTTTAGACCTTCAGACGGCAGTAGCCTCTTAAGCCCGTTAAAGATTAGTGGAATCCTGCTTTTTATGATCATGGCTGCTATTCTTATGTTTAGTGAAAGAGAGAAGCATGAAATAGCCGAACTTATGGATGCCCGCGACATGGCCATCAGCCAACGTAGCATTCCAGACTACAGCGCCCTGATCTACAGCGACTATAGCGATCAGGGACGCAGTAAAGTGGATGCTGTTGCCCAGATGGTTTCACTATTTGATAAGTTTGACAGGGCTGTGATGCACTCTCACGACCGCCATATTCAACAACTTGATGACAATCAAGCCATATGCGACCAATCCTACACGCTAAAAGTACTGGCTGATGGTGAGTGGCGCCAGATTGTTCAGCGTGAACAGCTTGCCCTGACCAGAGATAGTGGTGGTTGGAAGATCAGCGGCGGCCTCTGAATCTTTATCGGCTCCGTTTTCTCCCGGCCGGAAAATCATCAACCATAATCACATCATGAGCAGCACGGTGCGCCCTGTTAAGCAGGCTCGCCTCGTCTTTTGATATCGAACCATCACTTTTCAGACCGCTGACCCACACCTCATAACTCTCTGATGGCATATGTCGCTGCCCAGCCTCTCTTAGTCGCTTCTCAACCTCATCAGCTTCAATCGTCAAGATCAATGCATGTTCGAGCCTGCCGATAATATCTTTTGGGTCATCAGGCAGATAGATGCCATCCACCAGCGCCGCTCTTCTCTCATCCGGCACCATCATCATTTTAGCAATCTGATGTCCGATATAATCAGATGGCATGTGCAACTGTCGGCCCAAAGGAAAAATTACCGCCTTTAACTTCCAGCCAATAATCGTAACAGGGAAGTGTCGGACAATTCCGTGCAGAGCTTCCTGAACCTGATACAGGGCATGCTGGCAGGCCCAGTGAACCAGTGGAAGTTCTGCCTCGGGGCGTCCTGCGTCTTCAAACCGCTTCAGGACGGCTGAGCAGAGATACATATTGCCAAGCGCATCCGCAAAACGGCCAGAGAGCTTCTCCTTCCGTTTCAGGGAACCTCCCAGCACCAACAACGAAACATCAGCCATAGCAGCAAATGATGCAGAGAAACGGGAAAGTTGTCGGTAATAAACAGCTGTCGGACCGGACACAGGTGACGGAGCCAGATATCCAAAACTAACGGCGTAGACAAATGACCTTGCCATGTTTGCAGTCACATAAGCCAGATGGCTCATCAGCAGCTTATCAAACTGCCGCACCCCCTTCTCCTGATCATCTGCACCCATCGCATTGATCTCGTCCATCACAAATGGGTGACATCGCATTGCTCCCTGCCCGAAGATAATCAGTGTCCGGGTCAATATATTTGCCCCCTCAACCGTGATGCCTACCGGAATTGTCTGATACACCCCGCCCAGGTAGTTTGATGGACCGAGACAGATACCGCGACCGCCATGCACATCCATAGCATCGTTGATCACCTGACGCATACCTTCTGTGAGATAATATTTCACTATGGCTGTAACAACAGATGGGCGCTCACCCTGATCCAGGGCTGAAAGGGTAAGCGTTCTGGCTGAATCCATCATGTAGGTGAGCCCACCAATACGGGCCATCGCCTCCTCAACCCCTTCGAACTTGCCAATGGGAAGATGAAACTGCTTGCGAACGCGGGCATACGATCCAGTTGTGAAACTGGCCAGCTTACCTCCCCCACAACTCATGGAGGGAAGGGAAATACCACGCCCTACCGCCAGCCGCTCGACCAGCATGCGCCAGCCGTTACCTATCTGTTCCTGACCACCAATCACCCATTCAAACGGCACAAAGACATCCTTGCCTGAATTGGGTCCGTTCAGAAATGCTGAATTGAGTGGATTATGGCGTCGGCCAATTTCTACACCCTCTGTATCGGTCGGAACCAGTGCACAGGTGATGCCAAGGTCATCCTCTTCACCCAGCAGATGATCCGGATCATACGCGTGAAATGCCAATCCAAGCATGGTCGCTACCGGACCGAGCGTAATATAACGTTTCTCCCAATTTGTACGGAAACCCAGCACTGTTTTGCCTTGATGCTCGCCTTTGCAGACAATGCCACTGTCAGGAATAGCTCCGGCATCCGATCCGGCATCCGGTCCGGTCAGGGCAAAACATGGAACCTCTTCACCAACTGCCAATTTTGGCAGGTATCTCTCCTTCTGCTCTTTGGTTCCATAACTCAGAAGCAGTTCTGCAGGCCCCAGCGAGTTGGGAACCATTACTGTCACTGTGGCTGTCACACTGCGGCTTGCGATCTTCTGAATCACCTGAGAGTGCGCATAGGCCGAAAATTCAAGCCCTCCATACTGCTTTGGAATAATCATGCCAAAAAACCTGTTGGACTTGATAAACGCCCAGACTTTGGGAGAAAGATCATTGCGCTTATGGGTAATATCCCAGTCGTCGAGCATGCCACACAACGCTTCAACAGGACCGTTAAGGAAGGCTTCTTCTTCATCCGTCAGGGACGGAGCGGGTGTCTCCAGCAGTTTTTTCCAGTCCGGGTTTCCCTGAAACAACTCCGCATCCCACCAGACATTGCCCGCCTCCATGGCTGAACGTTCTGTCTCAGACATTGGAGGAAGAGCACTCTTCATCTGTCTGAACAGTGGCTCAGTCACCCATTTCAGACGCAGTTCATCAACATGTAGCGGAATCATGCATATTAGAAAGACCACCCATAAAAAAAGTGTGAGTCCCGCTCCTGTCAATCCGATCAGAGGAAGAAGTATCAGTACGACGCCAATACCAATGCTCCAGTTCATCAGAGGCGCTTTTATTCGCGCCAACAGCAGAGCCAACACCAAAACAAGCACAATTAATATCAGCCACTGCATATGATTCTCCATTCAACCATTCATCCCATTTGTCACTATTATAGGCTACTTTCTTTCACTTATAGCGCATGGCATAAAAAAGGGGCCATAAGGCCCCTTTTAAACTAGGAAGATGGATCTTCTAGAAGTGGTACGTAAGCGAAGCTCCTAACAGGTGTACGTCTGATTTATAAGTACCATTACGCACAATATTGGTGCCTGTCGACACTGTCTGATTTCGTGTGGCTACCAATACATAAATATAGGCCAGATCCAGCGTTGCCTGATCTGATAGATCTACCCCGTACCCCAGATGCAGTGCCTGCCGATCATTACCCGGGAGCAGTGGTGTGAATTCCACATCACTGATAGGAGTTGGATCGTAGGTGTAACCTATACGGGCGCGCATGGTATCAGAATATGCCCACTCTGCTCCAAGTCGGAACGCCCAGGTCGCCTTCCAGTTCTCAGGCGCAGTCAATGACGGAAGAGCACCACCAGCCAAGGCGGGAGTATAGGTAAATGCCAGCTCCTTGAATTTTTTCCAGTTCACCCAATCTGCGTCAGCACTCACTGTCCATCTATCAGTCGGATGGAAAGCCACACCAATACTCAACATGTCCGGCATGGTCACAGTAATGCTGTTGGCTGATGTTGTAGCTGTGGCTGTGTGAGTTGATGTTCCCTTCGCTTTAATTTTAACATCAGAGCGATAGCTAACACCAATATTAAACTTCTCCGTCTTATAAAGAAGTGCAGCATTAAACCCCCAGCCATCACCTTTAAAATTTTGAGGCAATGCGGTGCCGTTAAAATCAACCTTGTACATGTTGGCGTAGACAATTCCGAGAGCCAAAGCCAGTTCATCACTCACTTTAATAGCGATATTGGGATTGATATTCACGGCCTGAAGGCGTCCATATTGCGCCGCACCTGAAAACACTGCGGTTGTTGGCCACTCCATCTCCAAACCAAAGGGAGCATTGATGCCGATACCGTAGGATATGCCCAGCTCATCGCTTGTGCCTGCAACGTAAGTATGTGGTACAAATAGTACTTTTTTATCGACACTTGATGTGGTTGGATGAAATGGGTTGCTGGTATTGGAAGAAAAATCAACCTTTGGAAGAACCACCACACCACCAACAGTTACTGCGTGTCCATCCTGAAAGGCAAGCCCTGCCGGGTTAAACCAGTTTGCCGTAGGATCATCTGCAATGGCTGTGAATGCATGCCCAACGCCCATCGCTTTTACACCCATCTCAGGAATCTGAAAACCCCCGGCATATGCCTGGGTTGAAAACAGTATTACTGCAGAAACCAATAATAGAAAACGTCTCATATTCTCCCTCCTAGAAGTGTCCTGATTGCTATTTATAGACCTTCAACCCCAAGATAGGCAAGGAAAAACAACGATTAAAGGTACTTTCCGGTATTGCTATCATGACTGATCAGACTTATTAGACCGAACTATAATCAACTCTATTCAGGAAAATCGCATGAGCAACCTGACCAGTTTTTTTGTGCTCTCTGAAAACAGTTTTTTGGTGTAAAAACTTCCGGCGATTCGCTTATTCACCTCAGCCAGTGTCGGGTATGGCGCAATCATGGCTGCCACCGCCCCTATCTTCATCTTCTGACTAATTGCCAATATCCACGGCTGGATAAGTTCTCCTGCATGCAGGCCAACAATCGAAGCTCCAAGAATGCGGCCGTTTTGTTCAGTGATAACCTTGATTAATCCTTCCGTACGCCGTTCAGCCTGTGCACGATCATTCTCGTCGAATTTCCAGCGCAATACCCGCACCTCTTTCCCTGCATCTTTAGCTTCAGCTTCCATCATTCCGACATGAGCCAGTTCCGGATCAGTATACGTAACCCATGGAACTGCTGTGTAATTCACCTTGGCGGGCAGTTTGAAAAGCATATTACGAATCACGATGCCCGCCTGATAGGCAGCCATATGGGTAAACTGATAGGGGCCAGCCACATCGCCAATGGCAAAGATACGGCTGTTTGATGTGCGCAGTCGTGAATCTACATCCACCCCGCGCGGGCTACAGTTCACTGCAGCGGCTTCAAGGTTCAAACCGTCCACATTGGCGCGCCGTCCGGTCGCAATCAAAAGATGAGAACCGGTAACACAGGCCTCTTCCCCGTCCATCTCGCAGTATGCACTGAGGCCCATATCCGTTTTTTCAAAGCGTAGATTACGGCCGCTTTCATAAAAGCTGATGCCTTCACCTGTTAACCGGTCAATGACAACCTGTGCCAGTTCACGATCATCCTTGATCATCAGGCGCGCCACCTCCATGACCGTCACCTTCGCACCCAGACGCCTGTGTGCCTGTGCCATCTCAATGCCGATCGGGCCTCCACCAATAACTATCAGGTGATCGATTGCACTTTTGTTGTCAAAGATGTTTTCATTGGTGAAATATTCAATCTTCTCCAAGCCTTCAATTGGCGGCACAAAGGCCGATGATCCGGTGGCCAGTACAAAATACTTTGCACGAACCTGAACATCGCCTGCCTTAACAGTTTTCTCATCAATAAAACTGGCTGCTGCCTGAATCACATTGACGCCAAGGCCCTCAAACCGCTCCACCGAATCATTCGGAGCAATGGCAGCAATAACGTCGCGAACATGGCGGTTTACTTCGGCCCAATCAACCACAGGGCTTGTTGATGCAACTCCAAATGCATCCGCTTCGCGCATATTTTGTGCCACATGCCCTGTAGCCAGCAGCGCCTTGGAGGGAACGCAGCCGGTATTCAGGCAATCCCCACCCATTTCTGACTTTTCAATCAGCACCACGTCCGCGCCCATCTGGGATGCCCCGGCTGCAACAGAGAGTCCTCCTGACCCGGCACCAATCACACACACATCCGTAGTTATTAACGTTGTCACGCCTCTTCTCCTTCAATCCTGGACTTTTTAAATCGTTTGTAGATCACAGGAATCAGCGACAACACCGCCAGACCTACCAGCGCACCGATAATTTCTGGTGTTAATACTCCCTGGAGAGTAAAGGCCTCACCGGCATCAAATACGCTACCCAATCCTGCACCAATCAGTGAAAATACTAAGGTTCCGGGAATAATGCCGATCAAAGTCGCAACAGCATACGTGCGTAGCGATACACCAAGAAATGCGGGTGCAAGATTAACCAGCCAGAATGGAAAGATAGGAATCAGACGCAGAACCAGTAGGTAGCTCATGGCATTTTTATTAAACCCATCCTGCATCTTGAACAGCCATGGCCCTGCCTTCTCTTTCAATGCTGCACCCAGCGATGTTCTCGCAATCAGAAACAGCAGGATTGCGCCAATGGTTGCACCTAATACGCTATAAATTGTGCCAGAGACGGCACCAAACAAAAATCCGCCGCTGACGGTCATTACAGCGCCACCGGGCAATGAAAAGGAGACCACCACGATATATAGCGCGATGTAAGCAACTGCTGCCAGCAATCCATATTCCGCTACCTGTTCAAGTAAACTAAAGCGATGCTCACGTAACAGTTCAAAATTCAGATACTGGCCCAGATCAAAAACAAAAAATGCGGCCATTCCTGTCAGCAGCACACCAACCGGTAGCCAGCGTTTTATAGCTGATCCGGATATCTGATCAGATTTTTCGATATTTTCCTCTTCACTCATTCTTTCACCACCAGCTTGTAATCAGGCGTCGGATTCAGAGGGCATGAGTAGAGGTACTCTCCCTCCTTGAGGGTGATGCGATAATCTTTGTAGCTCCCTGTTTCAATACCGCCGCCTGAAACAGATGGAAGCGTCAGACGCCCAAGCCCCTCACCCCGCAGCCAGAATCCCAGCACGTAGGGTACATCACGGTTATGCACCCGGAACAGATACTCCCCCTGCTTGAGTTCAATTACTTTAGACCGGGCAAGCCGATCTTCAGAGTTTTTTTCATTGAATCGCTGACAAGCCTCATAGCTGTTCGCCCGGTAGTGCTGATCACCTTTTTCCGGCTCAACAAACTGGCAAGCGGTTTGAGTTAGTTCGATTGTCTCTACGGCCCACCCATTCACACTAAAAACAGTGATAGCAAAAACTAAAAACAATCCGCGCATAAAAAACTCCTCTCTTCTATGCGGCTTGGTCGACAGATAGCGCCAGAGATTACAGATCCAGTAGTGCCATACCGGGCTGTTCCAGATACGCCTTGATAGCTACAAGGAACTGGACCGCTTCACGGCCATCAATGAGCCTGTGATCATAGGTGAGTGCCAGATACATCATCGGTCGAATCACCACCTGATCATTTTCTGCGACTGGCCGCCTCTGAATCGAGTGCATTCCCAAAATAGCAGACTGCGGTGGATTCAGGATCGGAGTCGATAGCAGTGATCCAAACACGCCGCCATTGGTAATAGAGAAGGTGCCACCCTTCAGGTCGTCCGGCACCAGACCACCATCCCGGGCCTTCACAGCCAGAGTGGCGATTCCCTTTTCGATTTCTGAGAAATTCAACTGCCCGACATCCCTGAGCACAGGAACAACAAGCCCTTTCTCGGTAGATACAGCTACACCAACATCCATATAGTTGTGATAGACAATCTCACTCCCATCGATATAGGCATTTACGGCAGGAAACTGTGAAGAGGCATGCGCGCATGCCTTCACGAAAAAGGACATAAACCCGAGATTTACACCGTGTTTGGCCTTGAACTGATCTTTATACTTCGTGCGCAGATCAATAACCGACTGCATGTTCACTTCATTGAATGTAGTTAACATCGCGGCTGTGTTCTGTGCATCTTTCAACCGTTTGCCGATCCGCTTACGTAGTCCGCTCATGGCAACTCGCTCTTCTACTCTCTCCGAGAGCCCCTCCCTCTCAACTACATCTGGCTGTTTGGCCGGTTTTGCCTGTTTCAAAGGCTTTTCAACAACCGCTTCCGCTTTCTGCTCAACAACCTCCGGTTCATCAACAGCTCTCTTTTCAGTCTCAGGTTTCTCATCAACTTCAGGTTTCTTTTCAGTTTTGGGTTTGCTAACAGTCATTTTGGCGGAGGTGTCGATCAGAGCTATCGCCTCTCCGGGTTCAACAGCCTCATCCACCTGCTTAAACACTTTTTTCAGCACACCAGCATCAAGCGCGGTAATCTCCATGGTGATCTTATCGCTCTCAATCTCAGCCAGAACATCATCCACAGCTACAGGGTCACCCTCAGCCTTCAGCCACGAGATCAGCGTTGCCTCGGTTTCGGACTCTCCAAGGCTTGGAACCTTGATCTCTACATCAGCCATAAAATCCTCCAGTTAAAAAAGCTCTGATCATTCACTGCTCTCTTAAGGGTTTAAAATCTCTATCTCTTTCAGTCCCAACGCCTTCTCAACCACCGTCATCTGCTCCTTTGCGTGACGTTTAGCCGACCCGACTGCAGGTGCTGCAGCGGCAGGACGAGATACAAACAGCATCTCCTGCTGCGGCATCAGGGCGCGTTTCAGATGGTGTTTGATCTGATACCAGGCTCCCTGGTTTTTCGGTTCTTCCTGAACCCACACCGCTTCTGATGCGTTGGGATAGAGTGCCGTATGCTTTTTCAGGCATTCGGACGGAAACGGATAGAGACGCTCAACACGTACAATTGCAATATCATCAATCTCGTGCTCCGTACGCCCTGCCAAAAGATCATAATAGATCTTGCCTGAGCAGATCAGGAGACGCCTTACCTTGTCAGGGTTAATATGGTTCTCAGTCTCACCGAGGACCGATTGGAATTCGCCACTGGAAAACTGATCAAGTGATGAAAATGAGAGCTTCTGTCTCAACATGCTCTTAGGTGTCATCATGATCAAAGGTTTTCGAATACTGATCATATGCTGACGGCGAAGCAGATGGAAAAGCTGTGCTGGAGTCGTCGGATAGACCACCTGCATATTGTTCTCAGCAGAGAGCTGCAGATATCGCTCAAGCCTGGCAGAGGAGTGCTCAGCACCCTGCCCTTCGTAACCGTGAGGTAACCAGAGCACAATGCCACTCATGCGCTGCCACTTTGTCTCGCCTGCTGCAATAAACTGGTCGATAACCACCTGTGCACCATTGGCAAAGTCGCCGTACTGCGCCTCCCAAATCACCAGCGCACGAGGTTCAGCGACTGCATAACCGTACTCAAAGGCCAGAACGGCCTCTTCCGAAAGCATCGAATCGACGACCAGAAAGTTCGCAATTCCGCCCTCACTCACCTTTTTCAGCGGCACATACTTTTTCCCGGACTTCTGATCATACACGATCACATGGCGGTGAAAAAATGTGCCCCGGCCCGAGTCCTGTCCACTCAATCGTACCCAGCCACCGTCAGAAACCAGTGACGCGTAGGCCATGGTCTCGGCACAGCCCCAGTCAATGGGCTGCAGACCATCCATCATTTGAATACGGTTATCGTAAATCTTCTGAACCAGTGGATGCAGGGAAAAATCTGCCGGAACCGCATGGGCTTTTCGTACAAGGTCCGCAAGCCTGTCGGCAGCAACAACAGTCTCAGGTTCATCATCCGCCATGCGCTGATAACCTTCCCACCGACCCTGCAGGCTATTAACCGGCGATGGTGGTGGCCGTTCAGGATTGCGGCGCATCTCATCCATGCACTCCCG
>Ga0316187_10003495_pt1 | contig 13638 bp, 12 predicted proteins | sample CroRivburrow1_MG_FD_204927 | JGI IMG/M metagenome (GOLD analysis project Ga0316187, IMG submission 204927) | Coastal sediment microbial communities from Maine, United States - Cross River worm burrow 1 | ecosystem: Environmental > Aquatic > Marine > Coastal > Sediment | place: USA: Maine...
AAACAGATGGCAGAGGTCAGAGGGCAGAGGGCGGATGACAGATAACAGAAGACAGAGGGCAGAGGTCAGAGGGCAGAGGACAGAGAGCAGATGACAGAGGACAGATGACAGAGGGCAGAGGACAGATGACGGATATTGGAATTCGGCCCGCCCTGGTGCGACTTAATTAGCTTAGACTACTTTCGTCTAAATTGAACCTATTGATGTGGTGTGAATTATGATCTTTGCCCAATCGGTCTGGGCCAGGGAATGCGGAAAGGGGAGGGCGGCCTCCGGCCCTTAGGGGCCATAGGGGCCTACGCCCCGGAGGGAAGCCGAAATTATGCAATTGCGGATTAGGAAGTCTTGGATTTGAAATTCCGGGTAACCCTCAACCCGTAACGCGCAACCCGTAACGCGCAACCCGCAACCCGCAACCGGTAACGCGTAATCCGAGACTCGTAAGGGGCGCCATGCATTTTGCCGCTAACCCTTTTATCACCAACAAAGACTCTATGAAAAATTGATTAAAGATGATAGAGATATTTTATTAACGTCCAATTAACGGAGGATACCATGATCATCGTCGGAGAACTGATTAATGCCAGCAGAAAGAGTGTGGGTGCCGCCATTGAGAATAACGATGTCGAGACAGTTAAAAAGCTGGCCCTGGACCAGGCCGAGAACGGTGCCGATTACATTGATGCAAACGCCGGCGTATTTGTCGGCAAGGAAGCCGACTACCTGAAATGGCTGGTCGAAACGATTCAGTCGGCTACCAATAAGCCCTGTAGCATTGACAGCCCGGATCCCCGGGCCATTGAAGCGGCCCTGGCTGTTCACAAAGGAACCGCCATGATTAATTCAATTTCTCTGGAAAAAGAGCGCTATGATGCGTTGCTTCCCATCGTTGCCGGCACGGAGCTTAAAGTCGTGGCGTTATGTATGAGTGACGCCGGGATGCCGGAAACCGCAGATGACCGCATGGCGATTGCCGACAAACTAATCAACGGACTTTTGCAGAAAAATGTACCCATTGAAAATATCTATGTGGATCCCCTGGTGCAGCCGGTTGCCACAAACGGCACTTTTGGTACGGAATTCTTAAAAGCCATTGAAAACATCATGACCACTTTCAAGGGGGTTCATACCATGTGCGGGTTGTCGAACATTTCTTTTGGATTGCCGGAAAGAAAATTTTTAAACCAGACTTTTATGGTCATGGCAATTGCCAAGGGACTCGACGGTGCCATCGTAAACCCCCTGGATCAAAAAATGATGGCCAATATTGTTGCGGCCGAGGCGCTTGCCGGCAAAGATGAATATTGCGGCAACTACCTGGAAGCATTTCGTGCCAAAAAATTTGAATTCTGAAATTGAGAATAGTTCACCGCAGAGACGCAAAGGACGCTGAGGGTAAGTTTTTTATTGCTTTCCGTTGATCCGCTAAAAATCCCTGCGGACAGGAAAGACGGAAAGCAATAAGAGCCATTTGAAAAAAGGACTTCGGATCTTTAATGCCTTCTTTGTCCTTAACCCTGAACGTTGAACCCTGAACTTCTGAACCTGTGAACGCTTACTAAAGCTTTATTTTACCTTCCATGTATTTAACGGCTTTACCCGACAGAAATACACGGCTGCCTTTTAGTTCACACCCGATATATCCGGAGCGTTTGGAAACCTGCCTGGCGCTGAGTTTTGTTTTATTGAGCTTATCTGCCCAATAGGGAGTCAGCGAACAGTGTGCGGACCCGGTTACCGGATCTTCATTGATGCCATACCTGGGCGCAAAGAAACGACTTACGAAATCCACTTCTTTGCCTTTCGCGGTCACCATAACACCTCGTAAATCGAGTTTGTTCAAGGCATCAAAATTGGGTTTTAACGCAATCACATCTTCTTCAGTGTCAAAAACAGCCATATAGTCTTCCGAAAATAACACCTCAATTGGCACTTTGCCTAACCCGTCGACCAGCAGCTGGGGAGTTGCGCAAGGTTTCGCAGGCTGAGAAGGAAAATCCATCACCAGCAAATCATCATTTTTTGTGACAGCCAACTCCCCGCTTCTTGATTCGAATCTTACGGTGTTATCTGCATGATCTGAAAAATTGAAGATGACAAAGGCGGCCGCCAAAGTGGCGTGACCGCATAGGTCGACTTCAGCCTTGGGCGTAAACCAACGCAAATGGAATCCGGCACCTGCCGGCACATAAAATGCGGTTTCCGATAAATTGTTTTCTTCTGCAACGGCTTGTAGATCCGCATCCGTAAGCCAACGTTCCAGCGGGCAAACCGCTGCAGGATTACCTTTGAAAACTTTATCCGTAAATGCATCTATTTGGTAGAGCCTCAGTTCCATTCAACCATACCTTCGCCGAACTATCATTTGAACACCGATAGGAAAGCTTTTTTGGCAGCGGAAAGCGATTTTTGGTCTTTGATAATTTCTTTGAGCTCCCCGGGGTCCAAGTGAAGGGCGCCACAATTTTTATTGACGCATATGTCAATTTTAACCTTGCCCTCGTCGATTTCAGCCAAGCTCTGCGTGCCACATCGAAAACAATGGTACTTATGTTCTTCGCAATACTTTTTGGTGACTTCTTCCGATGCTTTTTTTCTGAGCTTCCTCAGTTTTTTTTGATCCTGCGCTGTAAAAAATGCTTCTTCTGATCCTTTTTTCGGCTGAAACATAACAGAAATCGGTTTTTTGGCCATGATGCCCTCCTTTGTATCGCTGCTATAGTAGGAATGTTGATAGGATAAATTTAGTCTCGGCTAAGATAAATCTTCAGATTGCAGGTGTCAATTCATAAATAATTTTATATTGACAAATATTGGGATTAAGTTTAATAGAAGATATGCTTAATTATTTTGCTGATGATCTTTGACTTATCCTCAATATATAAACTTGGTAATCACGTCTCATGACGCATAATTTGCCTTGGTAAGGCTTGAGGATTCTCTGACTAAAAGGGCGGGGTCGGAAATGACTCTGCCTTTTATATTTTTATCCGCTGTACTGCAAACCCAGCTGATCTTTTGTCATGCGACAACTCAACAGGCCCCGCCCCGCTAAGCATGCTTCACCGATGAAAGGACGATAATATGCTTCAAAGATACGACATTTCCATGGATGATGACACAAATCGCCTTTCGATTAAAGAATTTGCTGTCATTGGGCGAAAACCACGAAAAAGTAATTATTACAATATGGCCCTAGAAAATTTTTCATTGATCCATGAGGTGACCTTCGACGTTGATACACTTCGTGCTGCAATTCAAGAGGGGTCGGAGGCATTAATCTCAGAAATTCGATCCGATGATTTTTTTCCGATTGGTTCCTGTTCAAAAATTATCGCCGAAAAAGTGACCGGCTTTTTCAATGGCGACGCTGAACCCGTTTCTGAAGTTTATTTTGACGATAGGACCCTTCTTTCCACCTATAATGAAGAATAATGTCACTGTGATTTGACTTTCGATTTTGACTAAAAGGGCATTCTTCGATGAGAGAGGGATGCCCTTTTAGTCCTTTTGAATTACCAGTCCTATCCGTAATTACAAGATCTTAAACCCTATTAAAACCCAGTCCAAATTCCTTTTCATTTTATAACTATCAACAATAAAGGCCTTCGAGGTGACAATATGGCGAAATCACATTATTCATTCAAAAAGCGTAAGAAAGAAATAGAAAGAAAGGAAAAGCAAGAGCAAAAAAGACAACGCAAATTAGATAAAAATTCAATAAAGCCAGAGGATGAATTAGACGAGTCTCAGGATGAGATCAAAAATTCGCTAACATAGAAACAATTTGTTTTTTCCGAATCTGACAGGGGGAATGATGTATCAAGCTTTGCTGGGGGCCATTCGGGGTATAGTATCCCTGGTTTTATATATTTTGAATACGGTGTTCTGGTGCATACCTTTGTTTGTGTTGGCGGCCGCTAAGGCGGCGATCCCTTTGGAAGCCTGGATGCGAAGATGCAGTCGGATGCTAAATGCCATTGCCGAAAACTGGATTTGGGTCAACAACCTAAACCAGAAACTGGTCGGAAATACGCGGTGGGATATTCAAGGTATAGAGGCACTGGAACGGTATGAATGGTATTTGGTTCTGGCCAACCACCAGTCCTGGGTGGATATTCTGGTGCTTCAGAGGATATTTTATCGGAAAATCCCATTTTTGAAGTTTTTTATCAAAAAAGAGCTATTGTGGCTTCCGGTCCTTGGTCAGGCATGGTGGGCGATGGATTTCCCGTTTGTAAAAAGATACACGAAAAGCGATCTCCAAAAAAAACCGCACCTAAAAGGCAAAGATATAGAGATAACGCGCAAAGCCTGCAAGAAATTTAAGAAAATACCGGTCTCCATTATGAATTTTGTGGAAGGCACGCGTTTCACCGCTGAAAAGCATCGCAGACAGCAATCGCCATATTCTCATCTACTCAAGCCAAAGGCCGGCGGTATTGCCTTCGTGCTCGGCTCAATGGGAAAACAAATTCACCGCGTACTGGATGTCACCATTGTTTATCCTGACGGTGTATCAAACTTTTGGGCGCTTCTCTGTGGCAAAATCCGGGAGGTTAAGGTGAGGGTGCGGTCACTGCCGGTGAGTCCGGGACTGCTGGGTGATTATGCCAATGATGGAAACTTCCGGGCGGGACTGCAAGGTTGGTTGAATAACATCTGGGCCGAAAAAAATCGATATATCGAAGAGATGAGGGCGCCATGATTGAGGATGTCTGGAATGAAAATTGCGCGCTATGATCGGTTTGGGCCCCTTGATGATCACCTTTGCTGAGCTGTGTGGTTTCTAATCCGCTTTGGCGAATAGCGCCGCCTTTAAAAATTCCCGATTAAACCGTGCAATATGGGTGATGGAGACTTGTTTGGGACATCCTTTTTTGGATTAGGCTTTTGTTGGGTTTCGCTCCTCTACCCAACTTAGGATAGAATGGCATCTGCAAATTTTATTCAACAACAGACCACTTGACAAATAGCAACAGACAAATTGAGTTTACTCAATTTAAATTATTTTGGGATTTCCCGCGGGTCAGTCATATTCTCCGGCTTGAGCATATCGTCCAGCTTTTCCTGGGTCAACAAACCCTTTTCCAGCACCAGGGCGTAGACACTTCCGCCGGTTTTCAGGGCTTCCTTGGCAATTGTCGCCGATTTTTCGTATCCGATTACCGGAACAAGGGCAGTGATCAGACCAATGCTGTTTTCAACATATTGACGACAGACCTCCCGGTTGGCCTCAATACCGACGATACAGCGGCTGGCAAGGGTGATACAGGCATTTTTGAGAATCAGCATTCCGTGCAGCAAATCATAGGCAATGATGGGTTCGGCCATGCACAGTTCCAACTCGCTGGCTTCGGCCGCCATAGACACCACGGCATCATAGCCCATGACCTGGTAACAAATCTGATTGACCAGCTCGGGAATCACCGGATTGACCTTGCCGGGCATGATGGAAGATCCCGGTTGCATGGGCGGCAGGTTGATCTCGTTCAGACCACAGCGCGGCCCGGATGACATCCAGCGCAGGTCATTGCAAATTTTAGAAATCTGGACTGCAGCGCGCTTCATGGTGGCCGACATCTGGGCAAAGGATCCTGCGTTCTGGGTGGCCTCCACCAGGTTACGGGCCCTGCGAAGCTCAATACCGCTGGTTTCAGACAGCTTCCTGGTGACGAGTTCAGCATAACCCGGCGGACTGTTGATGCCGGTTCCAATGGCCGTTGCCCCCATGTTGATATCGTGGAATTCGTCTCCGGTACGCTCCAGTGCGGCTGCGGCACTTTCAATCATAACGGCATAGGCCGAAAACTCCTGGCCCAGGGTCATGGGAACGGCGTCCTGATTTTCGGTACGGCCCATCTTCAACACATCGGCAAATTCTTCGGCTTTGGATTCCAACGCTTCCCTGAGTTCACCCATGGCGCCCAGCAGATCTTTTAACGACAGCAAAACCGCCAGTTTAATAGCGGTTGGGTAGGCATCATTGGTTGACTGGGAACAGTTGACATGATCATTGGGATGTAAATAGTCATATTCTCCTTTTTGGTGGCCCATGATTTCCAGGCCCCGGTTGGCGATGACCTCATTGGCGTTCATGTTGGTGGAAGTGCCCGCCCCGCCCTGAAACATGTCCACAGTGAACTGATCCTGTAGTTTGCCGGCCAGCAGGTCATCGCAGGCCTCGCAGATGGCCTTCATTTTGTCTTCGTCCAGCACAGCCAGTTCGTGATTGGCCAACGCGGCCGCTTTTTTCACAAAGGCTAACGCTTCGATCATATGTTCGAAGTTTTTAACGAATACGCCGGAGATGGCAAAATTTTCCATGGCCCGCAGGGTCTGAACCCCGTAATAGGCCTTATCGGGCAGCTCGCGTTCTCCCAGGGAATCATGCTCGAGACGTACGTCACCGATCAATTGTCCCGGGGCGGAAATATCGGCGAAACGCTCGGAGGCCATCCGTAGCCGCTCACTGATGCCGGCTGCTACCCGAGCGATGATCCGGTAGAATATATCCGGTTTTTCTTCCCGGAAGGCTTCAATCCTATCTATAGATATTTGCCAGACGGTGGCCCCGAGCCTTGTGAAGGCACCGGTGCCATGGGCTACCTCGTCTAAAAATGCGCTCTCACTGATCAGGGCGCCCGGGGCCAGCACCGCCAGATGTTTGGTGGAGCCGTGCAGGCCGCGTACGATTTCGACTTCGCCATCCAGAACCAGACCAGCCCACTTGCGCGGGGTGGATTCGTGGAACAGCCATTCTTCGGCTTCATAAGTGAGCTGTTCACCCCGAGCGAAAAAGTCCCGCAGATCGGACTGATCAACACCGATTCGTTTAGACGCCGTTTTAAGGATTTCATCGATTTTCATCTTAACTGGCCCTCCTTATTTGTTTGGTTCATATTAGCCGGTTTTGAATCTTTTCGTGTCAGAATACTCCCCACCAAGAATTGAACTGCAATGTCGTGGTTGATCACCATATAATCTAAAATATTTTAAGTACCAGCGGTGCGAGCAGAAAACCGAAGGTCACCGCCAAGGTAATGCAAATAACACCGGGGATTAAAAACGGATGATTGAAAACATATTTACCGATGCGGGTAGAACCGGTATCATCGAACTCGATGGCCGCAAGCAGGGTAGGATAGGTCGGCAGAACGAACAGGGCGCTGACGGCCGCAAAAGCAGCGATGGCCGCCACCGGGCTGACGCCCAGTGCGATCGCCGCCGGCATCAGGGCCCGGGTAGTGGCCGCCTGGGAGTAAAGCAGCATTGCAGCGAAAAATAGCACCACGGCCAGAAGCCACGGTTTGGACTCCAGCAAATTACCGGCAAATACGTTGATCTCCTCGATATGGGCCGCCACAAAAGTAGTGCCAAGCCAGGCAACCCCCAGAACACAAATGCAGGCACTCATACCGGATTTGAAGGTTGCGGCGTTGAGCACCTTACTGCAGTCAATTTTGCAAAACAGGGCGATGGCGGTCGCTGCAGCCAGCATAAACGTCATAATGGCCGCATCCCGTTTCAGGACCGGATCTTCGATCAGGCCAACCGTGCTGCTGATGGCCATGGCATAACAGACCACAGCGACAATCGCAATCAGAAAGATCAGCACGGAAGTTTTGGCACCCGGTGGAAGTTCCTGCTGCTGTTTTTCTTTTTCGGTAGGCATCGCCACAAGGCCTTTGGCAAGGCGGTCCTGGTAAATTGGATCGTCTTTAAGGTCTTTGCCGAGGAAATTGGCGACGAAGGCAGTCAGCATCACCGCGACAAAAGTGGTGGGGATGCATATGGCCAACAACTCTACATAGCCGACCCCAACCGGCTCCAGTGCTCCCGCTAAGAATACCACTGCAGCGGAGATCGGAGAAGCCGTGATGGCAATCTGCGAGGCGATGGTTGCGACGGACAGCGGTCGAGATGGGCGGATACCTTCTCGTTTGGCCACCTCGGCTATGACCGGCAAGGTTGAGAAGGCCGTCAGGCCGGTGCCGGCGAAGACGGTCATGGTGTAAGTAACCAGCGGTGCCAGGAAAGTAATATATTTGGGGTTGCTCCGCAGGATCCGTTCAGCCAGCTGTACCAGGTAATCCAAACCGCCGGCTACCTGCATGGTAGCGATGGCGGCGATGACGGACATGATGATCAGGATAACGTCGATTGGTATATCACCCGGTTTAAGTCCGAATACCAGTGCCAGAACCAGCACTCCCAGACCACCGGCAAACCCGATGCCGATACTGCCCAGGCGGGCACCCAGAAATATAAAGACTAAAACGACCAAAAGTTCAATAATCCACATTTGAATATTCCTCCCATCGTTATTGCTATCAACCTGTATGACAGGTTTTCAAACTCCGACAGATTTCATTCCGACGTATAAGGTTTTTTTACACGGCTGAGTCCGAGGCGTTGAGATTCTAAACCCTGATAATTAACGATCTCTACCCCGTTAACACTGCTCTTTCAGGGGATTTGATATTGGCCGTTGAGATTTTTAGTGTGACCCGTGAACATGCCCTGGTTTTTGGCTGTGAAAGTGGATGTCCAGGTGAAGTTAAAGGTGCCCGAAACCCCTTTTAGACCACCGGTGCCACCGACGAATTCACCGGTTACCTTAACACCTTCTTTTAACGGTTGACCACTCAGGACACTATAGGCCTTGTCACCATTGAGGCTGCGCCAGACGCAACGCACGGAACTGCCTGCCATAGAATCCGACAGGCCGATGCACTCGGCCCAGAAATCTTCTATCCCGCCGAATTCATCCTTAAGACTGAGGTTGCCTGCCAGTTTGAAGGTGCCGACTTCACGCCCCTCGACAAAATCGAAGGGCTGACGCTTGCCGCTGGCAATCCAGGATCCCGTAAATGATCCGGTCTGTTCCGCCGAGGCATCCCGGACCGCTGACACCGCTGCCATCGCAACGCTGACACCAATGATCCAAAATAGCACCCCGCTAACAATTCGATTCTTCATGATCTTTCCTCCTTCTTGAGTGGTAAAGTCACCCCGAATACTTGGCGGCACTCAGTTTTCTTCATCGAAGTTACAGCTGAGTATCAACATGTCACTGTCAATTTTAGTTTTGATCTTGTAGGGTAATTTTTTGAAGAGCTTAATCATTCCGGTATTTTTCGGCATCACATAGGCAACCAGGCTGAGCAAGCCGTTTTCGCGGGCGGCCTCTGCCAGTTTGTTCAGGATTACACCGGCAATTCCTTTGCCCTGCCATTCTTTGGCGGTGGAAAATGCGACCTCGGCCACCTCACCGTGTTCAAGGGCATACATGCCCAGACCTATAATTTTTTCAAACCCAACTTCTCCGGTTACGGCAACAATAGAGAGGTTTTTAATGTAGTCAACCTGGAACATGGTTTCCATATCTTCCCGATAGAAACTACGACGGATACTGAAAAATCTGGTTTGGACATCCTTCTCATCCATGTTGTAAAAATGTTCCTGGATCAATCGGTCATCAACCGGCTTGGCCGGCCGGAACGTAACCCGTTGGCCGTCATACAGGCCGGTTTCCTCCATTCTGGCGGGATAGATGCCGAATAAGGATTCATTGAGTGTTCGGTTGCGATCAATCAATCCGGCTTCCTGTGCGGTGTGAAAGAGTTCATCGCGAAAATCCGGATGCGCCAGGCTGATCATCGCCATGGCCCGCTCCTCGATGTTTTTTCCCAAAAGGTTGACCATGCCGAATTCACTGACCACATAAGAAACATACGCTTTAGGTATCACGATGGCGCCCCCGTCGGCTTTTGGAATGATTCTGCTGGTTTTACCATCGATGCTTCTGGCAGGAATGACCATAATGGATTTGCCGCCGGGAGACATCGATGTTCCCAGAATGAAATCAAACATACCGGTTACGCCGGAAAAATGATTGTGGGGGAGTGCATCCGCGTATACCTGCCCACTGAGATCCATGGTTCTGGCAAAATTGATTGCAACCATCTTGCTGTTTTGGGCAATGATGGCGGGATTGTTGACATAATCCGACGGTCTGAATTCAATGACGACATTATTGTGCAGTGATCGGTACAATTCCTGACTACCGATGGCGCCGCTGGCAATTACTTTTCCTTCATTCAACGTTTTATGACGATTGGTGACCACCCCTTGTGAAACCAGTTCCATGAGGTCATCGGTTAATATTTCCGTATGAACCCCAAGATCGGTTTTTTGGGCTAATGCTTTTGCAATCGGTTGAGAAAGCTCTGCCAGGCCAAGCTGAATGGTGGCACCGTCATCAATCAGATTGGCCGTTATGGCCGCAATCTCAGAAGCTGATTCATAGGCGGGCAGATCAAACGCACTGAGCAGTTCTTCTTCCTGTTCGACAAGGACACTGACATCATCCAGATGAATAAAACTGTGCCCCGGAATTCTGGGCATCATCGAATTGACCTGGGCGATGACCACCGCAGCGGAGCGGGCGGCTGCCAGGGTGACATCCACTGAAATACCCAGACTCATCCAGCCATTGTCATCCGGCGGAGAGACTTGAATTAAAGCAAAATGAAGCGGCAACATTTTTTTCTTGAATAAATCGGGCACCGCACAAAGATTTAGTGGTGTGATGAAACGTTTATTGGCCCGCAGGCTTTTAGTTTGATCAGATCCCTGATAGATCGACCGAACATGGAATATATGTCCTTTGTATTCATCCGCCATCAATGACATCAAAGATCCTTCCAGGCTTAATAAACGGACGATTTCGACATCTGAAAAGAATTGGGCGTTATCCAACAGGGCATTGACCAAATGCTGGGGCTCGCCACAGGAGGATCCGATAAAAACTCGTTGTCCCGAACGGATCATACGAAGCGCTTCATCGGCCGTACGAAGTTTTGACTTGTATTTCTCTTGAAGGGATTTGTCTTTCATTTCATATCTCCTCATTCTGCTTTTTCAAAGCGGATGAATCAAAAATGATAAAATATTTACTTTAATTCACTATTCAAGCTTTGACCCCCTTTCACAATCGAAAAGCGGATCTGTGGTTCGCTGTTTGGCCTCATGAAGTTTCACACGAAAATCTATTCTCCTGAGCCGGATACATCGGAATTGCCCTTCATAAGCCGTGTTTTTTTTTCCATCTGGTCGATAATCATGCGGTAGGCAATATAATATTTGTAGATATTACTCACATATTGAACGGTTTCCCGACCGATTTCCCTGGCGGCGGCCACCTCAACGTTGTGGAACCAGATGTTCGGGTGCAGTCCCATCTTGGCGGCTTTTTTCCGCAAGCTGCTGACCCGCGCCGGTCCGGCGTTGTAGGAAGCAAAAGCAAAGAGCAGTCTGTTGACATCATCCATCGGCTCGTCTTTATAGTAGCGGTCAACGATAAACCGCAAATATTTGGTCCCGGCATGAATATTTTTATCCAGCTTTTCAATGTCGGGAATGCCGACATTGGGATCAGCCGCCGTGGACGGCAGCAGCTGCATGACCCCGATGGCCCCTGCCGGACTGCGTTTGCTATGGTCAAGGCCGGACTCCTGGTAGGCCTGGGCACCAACCATCAAATAATCAAAGTCGTACCGGCCGGCGTATTTTTCAAAAATGGCCAAAAGGGCCTCGAATTTATCTAATTCCTTTTGGGACAGGGGATTTTTTACATATTTCGTATCGCGCAGGTAGCGTTCCAGGATAATGTTGCCAAGCAGGGTTCCTTTCTTGTGGCCTTTGACAAATTCATTCACCAGGGCCTTGAGTTTGGGGCTACCCTTGCGGAAACACCAGGCAATTTCACCGCCGTTTCTGACGGCGATAGTGGGATGCACTTGGATATTGTCAAAGATTTGCTCCCAGAAATGTGCTTTGTGGCTATCCATGACGATCATAGGGATCAGACCGGCATTGACCATTTCCAGCAAATCCTCATCTTCAAAGTTCTCATCGGCTGTAACCAGATTCATCTTTGGTTTGCCGCTCTGATGGAAAGATTGGTTCAGTTGGGTCAGGCTCTCGTAATAGCTGCTCGAGCGGCGTACGTGAATCTCCTTGCCGGCCAAATCGGCCAGGCCCTTTACGGGCGGTGCCGTCGGTCCGGTGACAAGCAGCTCTTTGACGCCTGAGATCAGTGGATCGGAGAAATCGACCTGGTTCTGCCGTTGCGGCGTAATGGTCAGGTTGGCGACGGCAATATCGCCGAGGCCGCTAATCAGCCAGGGAATAAGCTGATCACGCCTGATGGGAATAAATAAGACCCTGAACTTCAGAGTTTTGGTCTTGAGCTTTTTGTTGATAAATTTTTCAAACTGTTTGAGCAGTTCGTAACTGGCCCCGCGCTGGCGGCCCTGATCCAGAAAATAAAACGTTTTGCTATAGACCACCAGCGCACGGATCTCACGCCGTTCGGCCATCCCGTCGAAATCGCCGACCCACGGTTTCATCTCCAGCAGAGATTCTTCCGGAGCCGAGTCCGTTTCGGCAGCTGCCGGAATCGGAAGCAGCGCAACCGATGCCGCTATCATTGCAGTCAGCACCCTTGACCACGCCCACCGTTTGAAGAATTTTTCCCCCAGGCTTTTCTTATAGGGGAGCATGGTTTCTCCTTTATTTTTTTCGAAAACTATTCAGTAAGACCCTTTTAGTACGTCCCTTGTTAAAGTAACGACCTGGTTTTTCTGGATTAGGTGACCCCCGAGAGACAGGGCCGGCAGGGCGCGCCGGCCCCAAACACACATTACTGGACGAGAGGGATTCTTTTTGCCATCTCGTATTCCAAAACGGCATCGATTTTGCTCTCCAGCTGGTAATACCGTGCCACTTTTTTGTCCGGCAAAGTCCCGCGGATCTTTGATAAATAGGATTGGCGCAGCTTCTGGTGGTCTGAATCAATGGACAGGGAATCATCCAACAAATTCTTGGCCACGTCATCGGACATCGATTCGAAATTGGTGGCAAATTCCTCGATCAGCTTAATTTCTCGATCCCTTAGTTTACCGAGTTCCGCCTGGTAGGCTTCATAGACCGGCCAGAAGGCTTTCCCTTCAGATTCGGTCAGCTGCATGTTGGTTGCAATGAAGAGTTTTTTGTCGGTTCGGATCTTTTCTTTGACAAGATCCATGTTGTCTGCCGGTTTGTCCTGCGCCAGCACGGAACCGACAAAGCCGATCAGCGTGATTGCCAATACCATTCCTGTAAGACCCATTCTAACCTTTTTGCTCATGTTTTACCTCCTGTAGTTTGAATGCATTGCGATTCATTTCGTGTTTATTTTCCAACCTTGCGGTTGGATGTTATGCGTGATTGAAATTTTCAATTATCGTTTCATTTGTCCATGTCCAGTTTGTTAAATTTTGCACCCTTGATAGACATGTCTGCCATGAGTCCCTTGACATCAAAAACGAACGCCGCGATGGGATGGTTTTCCGTAGCAGTAGTCGCGCTTTCACCGGCGCCCACTGAGATTAGCGCAACGTTGCCGTCAACCCCGGCTTCCCATCCTTTACTCTCGCGGAAATTTTTTAGGGCATCGCTTGTCATGAAGGCGATGATCATATCTTTGGCCTGCCCCCCTATCTGAAGGCCGACTGAACCGGCAGCCATACTGTAGTATTCCACTGATTTACCGCCGATTCTCATAGCGCCCTTACCGTATTCACCGCCAAC
>Ga0316187_10003496_pt1 | contig 13637 bp, 17 predicted proteins | sample CroRivburrow1_MG_FD_204927 | JGI IMG/M metagenome (GOLD analysis project Ga0316187, IMG submission 204927) | Coastal sediment microbial communities from Maine, United States - Cross River worm burrow 1 | ecosystem: Environmental > Aquatic > Marine > Coastal > Sediment | place: USA: Maine...
TACAGTTTCGAATATCTGTGGAAGTATGACTCAGGATCCGCAAATGCGGTTTCACGGAACGAGAAGAACCGGTTGACATACCAGGTGCGCAAATCGTTTTCATCCGCATCGATAAAGATCGAGAAATCAAAATAGTCCGACACATAGGGTATGGCCTTGCCGTCGCGCGGCGGCCGGCCGGTCTGCAGCACGTTGAGGCCTTCGACAATGAGTATGTCCGGCTGGTCAATGGTGATGTGCTTGCCCGGTTCAATGTCATAGCTGAAATGCGAGTAGACCGGTGCCCGCACATTGTGATTACCGGCCTTGATGTCCGACAGGAACTTCAAAAGCACCGGCAGGTCATAGCTTTCGGGAAAGCCCTTGCGGTTCATCAGCCCTTCACGCTCCAGCACGGCATTGGGCAGCAGAAATCCGTCCGTCGGCAATAGCGCAACTTTTGGATGATTGGGCCAGCGCGCCAGCAAACCGCGCAGGATCCTGGCGGTCGTGCTCTTGCCGCCTGCCACACTGCCGGCAATGCCGATAATGTAGGGAACCTTGTGATTATTGCCGCCGAGAAAATTCTGGGTGACCGAAAACAGGTCCTGGCTGGCCGCAACATACAGGTTCAGCAGACGCGACAATGGCAGGTAGATGGCCACGACTTCATCCAGGTTCACACGATCATTTACACCGCGCAGTTCCTCGACCTCGGCAGCCGACAGGGTCAGCGGGGTATCGGCGCGGAGCTTGGCCCATTCGGTTCGCGTAAAGATGCGATACGGAGACAGCTGTGATGTGTTCTGATCCATGGGATCCATATCAACCCGGGTTGCGGGATGCCTTTTCTTCCAGACCGCTTTGCGAGAACCTGTTGTCCAGTTCGTCCATCACCTGTTCAAGCGACACACCTGTCGCCTTCAGGAGTACCAGCAGATGATACACCACATCTGCGGCTTCTGCTGTTGTGTGATTTGCATCCCTGCCTTGCGATGCAAGTATCAGTTCGATGGCCTCTTCGCCAAATTTACGCGCGCACTTTTGCGATCCTGCAGCCAGCAAACCGGCAGTATAGGAGGTTTCCCCGTCAGCAGCGGCAGCCCGGGACGCAATGATTGCCTCCAGGCGAGCCAGTGTCTGCAATTTGTCCAGCGTCTGCATTGTCATCTCCAATTCTCGCGCGACCGGTTACACCAGTCGCACAGGCACACCCTGTTGTGCCATGAATTGCTTGGCTTCGGAAATCGTATGGGTTCCGAAGTGAAAAATCGAGGCGGCAAGCACTGCACTGGCTTCGGCCTTTTTGATGCCGTCAACCAGATGTTGCAGAGATCCCACACCGCCGGACGCTATAACCGGCACATTGACCGCGCGCGACACCGCCCGGGTAAGCTCGATGTCAAAGCCATCGCCGGTTCCGTCCCGGTCCATTGAGGTCAGAAGTATTTCGCCTGCCCCCAGTGCAACCACCTTGCGGGAAAACTCGATCGCATCGATGCCGGTCGGTTCACGTCCGCCATGGGTGAAGATTTCCCAGCGCAGCGGTTCATTGTCGCCACTGACCTTTTTGGCATCAACGGCAACCACGATGCATTGCGAGCCGAACTTGCGGGCGGCTTCAGCCACGAATTCCGGATCCTTCACCGCCGCGGTATTGATCGACACCTTGTCGGCACCGGCCAGCAACAATTTACGAATGTCATCGGTGGTGCGAACACCGCCGCCTACCGTCAGCGGCATGAAACACTGTTCGGCGGTTTGCCGCACAACGTCGAAAATAATGCCCCGGTTTTCATGGGTTGCGGTGATGTCCAGAAAGCACAGCTCGTCGGCACCGGCCGCGTCATAGGCTTTTGCGATCTGCACCGGATCGCCGGCATCACGCAGGTCAACGAAATTAACCCCTTTGACAACCCGGCCATCCTTCACGTCCAGGCAGGGAATGATACGGGCCTTAAGCATGGCTTGCGCCTTTCAGGGTTTGCAATGCCAGGGCCGGGTCAATGCGGCCATCATACAGTGCCCGCCCGCTGATCGCGCCTTCCAGCACCGCACAGTCTTTGTGCGTCAAACGGTTGATATCGTCCATGGACGCCAGGCCACCGCTGGCAATGACCGGAATGCTCGTGGCGCCCGCCAGTTCCAGGGTCGATGTTATATTCAGGCCTGCCAGAATGCCGTCACGGTCAATGTCGGTATAGATGATGGCAGCAACGCCGGCATCTTCAAACTTGGACGCCAGCTCCAGCACGCTCAAGGTGGAACTTTCCGCCCAGCCTTCAACCGCAACATAACCACCTTTGGCATCAATGCCGACCGCAACACGGCCCGGAAATTCCCGGCAGGCCTGGCGCACCAGCTCAGGGTCACGGACCGCAAGCGTGCCGAGAATGACCCGGGCAATGCCCTTGTCCAGCCAACCGGCAATCGCATCCAGATCGCGTATGCCACCGCCGAGCTGAACCGGAATGGACACCGCCTTCAATATCGCCTCAACGGCTTCGCCATTAACCGATGTGCCGGCAAAAGCACCGTTCAGGTCTACCATGTGCAGGTATTCGAACCCCTGGTCCTGAAATGTCCGCGCCTGTGCGGCAGGATCATCGGCAAATACAGTTGCCTGCTCCATGTCACCCAGCTTCAGGCGGACACACTGGCCATCCTTGAGGTCAATCGCGGGAAAAAGAATCATTGATCAGGTGGTCCTCAGGGTGCCCAGGTCAGAAAATTCGAAATCAAAGCCAGACCAAGTGTCTGGCTTTTTTCCGGATGGAACTGCGTGCCCGCCATATTACCGCTGGCAACCATGGCAGTGATCGGCTCGCCGTACCGGGCCGTTGCAACAACGTCCGCCGCATTGCGCGCGCGCAGGTGGTAGGAATGCACGAAATAGGCATGTTGACCACCGGAGCCGGTTTCGATGCCGTCCAGCAGCGCATGCGGTTGGGTAACATCCAGCGTGTTCCAGCCCATATGTGGAATCTTGAGACCGGTATCACCTACATCAATGCGGTCCACTTCACCTTCGATCCATCCAAAGCCCGGTGTTACCGTATGTTCAAGGCCACGCGTGGCCATCAGTTGCATGCCGACACAAATCCCCAGAAACGGCCGGGCTCTTGCCGTGCAGTGTTCCTCAATGGCCTGCCACATGCCGTCAATGGCGTGAATGCCGTCGTGACAGTCGCGGTAGGCGCCGACACCCGGCAGCACTACCCTGTCAGCGCTTGCCACTTGTTCCGGTGTGTCAACGAGTTCAATGCTGGTGGCGCTGTCCAGCATGGATGCAGCCCGCTCAAACGACTTCTGGGCCGAGCGCAGATTACCTGAGCCGTAATCAATGATAGCAACCCGCATGCCTCATCTATCCGTTCTGATCCGAAAGCCGTGCGGCAAAAAACCGGTATGAGGCTTCTTCGCCATTGTCGGCGACAATGTCGGCAACTTCATCAAAGCCGCGTTTGGCCAGGGCCCGGCGGCGGAAATTGTTGCCTTCAAGGCCGAAAAACAGATTGGCCAGAAGGCCAACGGACCCGGTCAGGTTCTCCGGCCAGGAAAACACATAGCCGGCCAGAGCAATCAGAGCCACAGCGACGACGTAGCCGACCAGTGGTAGCCACAAGCGATGCCACAGCATCCAGAAAACCGGAATGAAGAACGCCAGCCAGGAAAACCCGTCCTTGACGAACACGACACCCTTGCCGTCATCGATCTGATCCGGCGCGAGCTCGTCCTGTTTGCGATGAGCAGTATAGGTCAGCATGACATCATCCTTCTCCGCCAAGCGTTCCCTTGGTCGACGGGACAGCGTCCGGCATACGCGGGTCAATTTCGAGGCAATCACGCAGCGCGCGCGCAACGGCCTTGAAGCAACTCTCCGCAATATGGTGATTGTTGACGCCATACAAGGTTTCAACGTGCACGGTCATACCGGCGTTTTGCGCAAACGCCTGAAAGAATTCGCGGAACAGCTCGGCATCCATTTCCCCGATCTTGTCGGCACTGAACTCGCTACGCCATACCAGAAACGGCCTGCCGGATACATCAATGCTGGCCCGCGACAGTGCCTCGTCCATCGCCAGGTAGGCGTGGCCATACCGGCGTATACCGCGGCGATCACCCAGGGCCTTCGATATCGCCTGGCCCAGTGCAATACCGGTATCTTCGGTGGTGTGATGCATGTCGATGTGCAGATCACCGGCGGTCTTGATGGTCATGTCTATCAGCGAGTGGCGCGACAACTGATCAATCATGTGATCCAGAAACCCGATGCCGGTCTCAATCGAGCGTTTACCGGTTCCATCAAGGTTAACCTCAACGGCGACATCGGTCTCGTTGGTCTTGCGTGTTATACTGGCTGTTCGCATGGTCAACTTCCATCGTGGTGCGCCTTCGGGGCTGACTTTTAGCAGGCTGCGACGGCGACGCAAGGCCCCAACCATGGCTTGATTAACCGGGCAGGGTCTTTTATTGGCCATAGGCAGTTCCCAAATAACTACCAGACATAAAACTGAGAGTTGATTCATGACACATAACACTGATGCCAGCCTCTGGCATGGCACGACAATCGTCACCGTCCGCAAGGGCGATTGCGTGGTGGTTGCGGGAGACGGCCAGGTCAGCCTGGCCAACACGGTGATCAAATCGAACGCCCGCAAGGTGCGGCCACTGGGCAAGGGAGACGTCATTGCCGGGTTCGCCGGTGCGACCGCTGATGCCATGACGCTGTTTGAACGTCTTGAGGCCAAGCTTGAACAATATCCCAACCAGTTGACCCGGGCCTGCGTGGAACTGGCCAAGGACTGGCGCACCGACAGGTATCTGCGCCGGCTGGAGGCCATGATGATTGTAGCTGACCGGGGAACCAGCCTGGTGCTGACCGGCACCGGCGACGTGCTTGAACCGGAAAACGGCATCATCGCCATCGGGTCCGGCGGCAATTACGCACTTGCTGCGGCACGCGCGCTTGCCGACAGCGACATGGACGCCGAACAAATTGCCCGGCGCGCCATGAAAATAGCCGCCGATATCTGTGTTTTCACCAATGAAAACGTGACGGTCGAGAAACTCGATAAATCCAAGTAGGACACTGCACCACCATGACTGACTTCTCTCCACGCGAGATCGTATCGGAGCTTGACCGGCATATTGTCGGTCAGCAGGACGCAAAGCGCATGGTTGCAATCGCCTTGCGCAATCGCTGGCGCCGCAAGCAGCTGGATGCCGACCTGCGCGACGAAGTGATGCCGAAGAACATCCTGATGATCGGGCCCACCGGTGTCGGCAAGACCGAGATCGCAAGACGCCTGGCGAAACTTGCCAACGCGCCGTTCATCAAGGTGGAGGCCACCAAGTTTACCGAGGTGGGCTATGTCGGCCGGGACGTTGAGCAGATTGTCCGTGATCTTGTTGAAGTCGGCATCGGCCTTGCCCGCGAAACACGCCGCAAGGACGTTGAGGCCAATGCCCAGGCCAATGCTGAAAACCGGGTGCTGGACGCACTGGTGGGACCGAATGCCTCCAAGGGCACGCGCGACAGTTTCCGGGTGAAACTGCGCAGTGGTGAGCTGGACGACAAGGAAATCGAGCTCGAGGTCGTCGACAACAGTTCAGGCATGCCGACAATGGATATTCCCGGCATGCCGGGCTCATCCGTCGGCATGGTCAACCTGTCCGACATGTTGGGCAAGGCCATGGGCGGGCGCACCAAAACCCGGCGCATAACCGTGCGTGAAAGCCACGACCTCCTGATGCCGGAAGAATCCGACAAGCTGATTGATCAGGAACAGATCGTCAGTGAGGCAATCGAGGCTGCCGAGAACAATGGCATCGTGTTCCTGGACGAGATCGACAAGGTCACCGCCAGGGCCGACAGACAGGGCGCGGATGTAAGCCGCGAAGGCGTGCAGCGCGACCTGCTGCCGCTTATTGAAGGCACCACCGTCAGCACCAAGCACGGACCGGTCAAGACCGACCATATCCTGTTCATCGCTTCAGGTGCGTTTCACGTCGCCAAACCGTCGGACCTGCTGCCGGAACTCCAGGGCCGGTTGCCGATTCGGGTGGAACTGAAAGCGCTGAACCGGGATGATTTCGTGCGCATTCTGGTGGAGCCCGAGGCAAGCCTGGTCAAACAGTACATTGCACTGATGGCCACCGAAGACCTGACCCTGGAAGTCACCGACGACGGGGTTGAAGCCCTGGCCGACATCGCAGCGGAAGTAAACTCGTCGGTGGAAAATATCGGCGCACGCCGCCTGCAGACCATTATGGAACGGGTGCTTGAAGAGGTAAGCTACACCGCCACCGACCGGGGCGGAGAGACCGTCGTTCTTGATCGCGCGTTTGTCGAAAAGAATATTGGCGATCTGGCTCGTGATACGGACTTGTCGAAGTTTATTCTTTAGATTTGTCGTCCACGGGATCGGACTGATCAAGCAGCTGCAAATGCTGTTGCAGGTCGGTTTCGCTCAGCCGGGAGATGCTGCCTGCCAGACGGTTGGCAAGTTCGGTGGCCCTGGGCGACAGGCCGGACGTGTCAATGACGCAGCGCGGGTGTGACAGGCGGGCCAGCGCGGCAATATCTTCTGCCTCATCCCAGATTACGTTGAAGTAGGCGATGATGCGCTGAACCAGATACCAGCTGGGCAGGCCCCGCTTGCCGTTTTCCAGGGCCGACAGATAGGGCGCACTGACACCAATGGCCTGCGCCATTTGCTTCATGGTCACACCCCGGTCTTTTCGCAAGGCGCGGATTTTTTCTCCGAACGGCGTCATGACCGGTCAGCCTTTCGTTTCAGGCGAACGTAAAAAGCGCCGCCTCCGCCATGGCGCGGGTGAGCAGGTTGAAATCCGACTATGCTGGATGAAAACTCGCGCTGCGCCATCCAGCGTGGAAACTCGGCCCGCAACCGCCCGAGACGTTCCGGCGCCTGAAACACATCTGTTGAATGCAGGGTGTGCCTGGTGAACGGAGAAGCACCCTTGCCGGTGATAACAAGTACATTGCGAAACCCGCGTTCGCGCGAAGATTGCAGAAATCCCAGCAGCGACATGCGCGCGCGCTCCACGGAGTGCCCGTGCAAATCCAGCCGTGCTTCAATATCAACATTGCCACGCGACAGTTTCTGCTTATGCCGCCTGTCCAGATTATTGTGCGATTGGGTCTGAATAGCCTGCCGGGCAATGGAACGGGCGGCCTTGCGGACCGGATCAACGGGCTTGGGCACGCTCTTGCCGTTGCGCTCGTGGCCTGAAACCGGTCGTGCCGGTTTGGCTTCAGTGACCGGTCTTACATAGGGAAGCCGGTTGAGTGGCTGTACGGTCCGGGTGACCTGTTCCCAGACCGCGTGATCATCGTCCTTCAACTGACCGGCACGAGAGCCGTGTGTGGTCCTGCCGGATTTTTTCATCTGCCGTATGTCCGCAGCAGCCGGGTTGCCAGCGCCCGCGGCACCAGGGCGGTCAGGGATCCGGCCTGATCCATGGCGCCGGCGTCCATACCTGCCTGATGCCCGGTTCCCATGAACACGTCACCGCGCGCCGGACCCTTGATGGCCGACCCTGTATCCTGGGCAATCATAAGCTGATTGAAGGGTTCAAGACTGCCGCCGGCAAAAACCGTCGTAGACACCCAGAGCGGGACGCCAAGCGCCCAATAGCGCCGGTCAACCGCCAGGGAGCGCAGTGTTGTCAGCGGCAGGTTCTGAGCGCCAACCGGCCCGGTTTCAGCGCCGTGGTTTTTCAACTCGCGGAAGAATACATAGGATTTGTTTTCCCACATGACCTGGCGAGCCTGATCGGGATTGTTTTTCAGCCAGGTCCGCAATGCCTGCATGGACATGCCTTCACGGGTCATTTCATTGCGGTCGATCAGAACCTTGCCAATCGATGTGTAGGGCAAGCCGGTTTTGGCCGCATAGCCAAGGCGCACATTGCCCCCTTCGCGCAGCCGCACCCGGCCGGAGCCCTGTATCTGCATGAAGAACAAATCGCGCCAGGACTTCAGGTACAGCAACTCAAGTTTTTGCGATGACAGCCGACCCTGTTCGATCTGCTGACGGGTGAAGTAGGGCTGTGCCACGCCATTGGCAACCCGGCCATACACAACACCCAGCCTGGCCGCGGCAGATCGGGACAGCTTGACCAGATCATCCGGCCGGCCGAGAACCGGAACGCTGAACTCACCGCTTTTGAGCCTGCTGCCTTCAACTTCGGGTTCGAAATAACCGGTAAACTGACCATCGACACCGGTGATGTTCACAGCAACCAGATGGTCCTCGAAAAACCTCCGGGCCATACCGGGCGAGACATCAGCCCGCTTTGCCTGCTCACACACCCTCAGCCAGTCCCGGCGAGTACCGGACAACAACGCCTTGCGGGCAAAACCTACACCGGTGGTCGTCAGTTCATCACAAGCGCGCACGAACACCCGCAAGGCAGCGCCATGATCGTCGCCTTGCCAGCCCGGCAGATTGTTGAACGACACTTGTTCAAGCCGCAACGCCAGCGCCGGCTGTGCTGTCGACATGGCGGTCATGACGGCCAACAGGGCAATAATGAGCTGTTTGCAGCGGATTGCGGCATGCATCCTTATTCTCAGTCAGCCTCGGTGGCGACCAGGCGCCAGTTTGGATCGCGTGAATTGACCGGACGCTCAAAGGTCCACACGTCCGTGATTTGCTGGATTTCGGACGGATCGCCATCAATCACCCTGCCCTCCTCATCCAGGGTTGCAGTGATCAGGTCGCTGACAAACTTGATGCTGACCTGCGCATCGCCGCCGGCAATACTGATTTTGCTGATATCGGCCTTGTTGATACCGACAAATTTCGATTCCAGTGTGTGCTGCAGTTTCTTGCGCTCATCAATCGCGGCTGAAAATCCGTCATAGACCTCCCTGGACAATAACGGCTTCAGAGCCTGCTTGTCACCCTCTGCAAAGGCATTGACGATCATTTCATAGGCCATGCGCGCGCCGCCGAGAAATTCCCCCGGCGAAAAGTCATTGTCCGCCTTGACCAGGTTCTCAATACCTTTCGCGACAGCTGAACCTTTCCTGGCAAAACCCTGCCAGACAGGCTTGCGCTCGTCTTCATCCTCATCCTCGTCGTCGTCGGAACCGGGGGGATTGATGGATGCCGGCTTGTTTCGGGCCGGTAATGGCACCACATCATCCTGGGACGGGGCTTGTGCATCATCGTTTTCACCAGCGAACGGGTCGAACGGCTTTTCGTTGCCGGTCCGGGTGCCAAGCACGGCGCGCAGACGGAAGAAGATGATCACAGCCACTGCGAGAATGATAATATTGAAAGGGTCAAAGACCTGATTCATGACGTTTGCCAGTTCCTGTCGTTGGTTGGTGTGCCGGCGGCAATGACGCCTGCAATTGGTTTATATACTGTTATATAAGTACTGATTGCACAAAGGTACAATGCTGCGGCATTGTGATCATGCCTGACAATTCACCAAGCAGCGTAATTTGCGAACCATAGCGATCAAGTGTGATTACCAATGCGATTTTTTCTGTTTCTAGCTTTTGTTGTGGTCCCGATTGTGGAGATCGGGCTGTTTTTGCAAATCGGCTCCTATATTGGTGTGCCCGCGACACTGGGACTTATCATACTGACCGCCATTGCCGGCACCATGCTTGTACGCAGTCAGGGCATTGATGTAATTCGTAAAGTCCAGAATTCCGCCAATCGCGGAGAAATGCCGGTAGCCGCGCTGGCCCAGGGTCTGTTTGTCTTGATAGCAGGTGTCCTTTTACTTACACCCGGTTTTGCCACGGATACACTCGGGTTTGCCTTGTTGATACCGCCGGTACGCGAGCTGATTGCAACGAAAATCTGGAAAATTATCGAACCCAATGTTGTCACGTCGACACAGTGGTCATCAACACAAACGACCGGCAACGCGAACCGGTCAGGTGGCACCGTTATTGATATCGAAGCTGTCGAGATTGACGAGACACCTGAAAATGGCGCAGAAAAACCCGGCAATACGAAACGTAATCAATAATGCCGGCGATAAGGATCACATCGGGAATTTGCCGGGCAGCATGATAACTTGCACGAATGCCGATGCCGTGATAGCCACGCGTCCTGTAACAAGTTCGACTTTATGACTCAAAGGGCAGATTGACCATGGCAAAAGCGGCGAAGAAGGCAAGCAAGAAGGCAGCACCAGCAGCGGCGGCAGCAGCACCGGAAGCGACCGGCAGCAACGGGGCTACGCAGGGCGGCGCGCCATCAATGAAAATTCTCGGTCAGTATGTGAAGGATCTTTCATTTGAAAACCCCGACGCGCCGCGGTCGCTGGCCGGTCAGGAAGGCCAGCCGGAAATCAACATTTCAGTGAATGTGAACGCCAAGCCCCTGGCCGAAACCGACTTTGAAGTTGAACTGCATCTCGATGCCAAGGCCATGAACAAGGACAAGGTGGTTTTCGCCACCGAGCTGCTTTATGCAGGTATTTTCCGACTGGAAAATATCCCGCAGGATGCGCTGCACGCCATTGTGCTGGTCGAGTGTCCACGCATGATATTCCCGTTTGCCAGACAGATTGTGGCCGATGTGACCCGCAATGGCGGTTTTCCGCCGCTCATGCTGGATCCAATTGACTTTGCAGCCATGTATCAGCAGCGCGTTGCCGCCGAAGCTACAAACGCGGATGCATAGATCAGTTTGTGGGTTCAACTGAACCCATTTTGCCCTGGCGCTTACAGACTGGGAATACCGGGATAGAGCGCTGTTTTGGGCTCATCAAAACCTGGATTGCTCCATGGCTTTTTGATTCATTTCCTGGTCGCAAATCCGGTGCCGACTTTGCGACAAAGGCGCTGGGATCAAGGTCAGGACCCATTGATTTGATATATGTCAGACGACTGCTGTGAGCCTTCAGCAGTCCTTTGAGCTGTTTCGCAGTTTAACCAGTTTATGATCGAGCCTGCCGTTACAATTGGTCTGAACTGGAAACACCCAAACAGCTAGATCTTTCTGCTTGCGACACATCTGCACCGAACATTCGAACCATCCTCATCAGTCTGGCGGTTCCTCCGGATATGACGGTCGGTCCACCGGAATCAATGCTCCGGGCAGAGCGCGCGATGTCCAGATATGAATTGCCTGTGCGAGATCGACCGGTTCGTCCAGCGTACCGGCTTTGATCCCAGCGGTGGCAGGCGCGGCATCTCGCAGGTGAACTACCCGGGTGCCGCAGTCGCCACAGAAGAGACAATCGAGCTTGGAGCCGCTGTCGGTGGACCGCGACCAGGTTCGCGGCGTGCCGCACCTGAAGCGCAAAGCCGCTCGCGGCACCGTCAGCGTGAGCCCGTGGGCCGAGCCCGACTGGCGCCGGCACTCCGCACAATGGCAAGCATAGAGCCCCAATACCGGCTCCGAAACCTCGTAGCGCAAGCCCCCACACTGGCAACCGCCGGTAAGATGCTCGATCACCATAGTATCCTCTCCTGCCCGTAAATCCATTGCTGACTTTGTTGGCTTTGCACCGCACCTGTGTTCGAGCATATCCATGATGCGCAAAACAAGAACACGGATGTCGGATATGATCGAACGTATAGGACAGCGGCACGGCAATCCAAGGGCAGCAAAGTGGGCTTTTCTGACTCTAGTTCCCTTGGGAATTTATGGGCCTGGACCCTAGTTGTTGCCGGCACTTCGCCACAACGCCTTGTCTCCAAGACCGGCAACCATGTCATTGTGAGCGTCAGCCTCTGCCTGGCTCAGTCTGCCGGGCAGCGGGGCCGGGCGGGCACCTACCTGGATTTGCCCGACCTCGACTTTGTTTTCGACCTGGTTGGTATCACTGGTCAGGCCAAGCACGGTCTGGCGACCACCGATCAGTTCCATATAGACGTCAGCCAGCAGTTCCGAATCGAGCAATGCGCCGTGCTTGTCGCGCTTCGAATTGTCGATACTGTAGCGCCGGCACAGGGCATCGAGACTGTTCGGGCCCATCGGATAGCGTTTGCGGGCAAGGGCCAGCGTATCGATGACCCGGTCCATTGAAAGCTGTTCGATGTCGATCCAGGAAAATTCGGCATTGAGGAATTTCATGTCAAACGGTGCATTGTGAATGATCAAAATGCCGTCATCGATGAACTTGAGGAAATCCTGCGCAATGTCTGCAAAGACCGGTTTGGACCCCAGAAATTCCTCCGACAGCCCATGCACATTAAAAGCCTCCTCAGGCATATCGCGCTGCGGGTTGATGTACTGATGATAGACCGTGCCGGTGGGGATATGATTCAGCAGTTCAACGGCTCCAATCTCCACAATGCGATGACCGGTGAACGGATCAAGACCTGTGGTTTCGGTATCCATCACGATTTCACGCATGCGGGAGGTCTCCGGCTAGTGATTGAAGCTCTGCCACAATAGCAAGAACCTGGGCCTGTGTATCTTCCATCGGCACATCTGTTGAAATTATGTGAGTGGCTGCAGCGCGTTTTTCCTCATCGGGAACCTGCCTTGCCAGTATGGCTTCAAACTTTGCCTCACTCATGCCCGGTCTGGCCAGGGCACGTGCACGCTGGATTTCATAAGGGGCTGATACCACCAGAACAGCGTCAAACTCCTGCGCTCGCCCGGTCTCAAACAGCAGGGGTATGTCAAACACCGCGATACTGCTTCCAGAGGATTTGACTGCTCGCATGAACTCCGCCTGTTGGTGGCGAACCAGAGGATGCACTACTGCTTCCAGTTTTTTCATGGCTTGTGTGTCGTTGAGCACTTGCTTCGAAAGTGCTGCACGGTCAATTGCGCCGTCCTTGACAACCGATGGAAACAGCCGGCCCACCGCTTCGACTGCCTTGCCATTTTTGGCGTAAAGCTGATGGACGACAGCGTCGGCATCAAACACTGCGATACCAGCGTCGCGCAGCATGGCCGCAACTGTCGATTTGCCCATGGCGATGGATCCGGTAAGCGCTGCCTTGAGAACGGACCCGTCAGCCATGAGACAACAGATCCTGTTCAACCAGTGCGCGCAATTCATCCGTGACCTGCGGCTCGATACCAAACCACAACTGAAAACCCGGTACTGCCTGGTGCAGCAACATGCCGAGCCCGTCAAGAACCGGGCGCCCGAGACTGCGGGCCTGGGACAGCAATTCGGTTTCCAGCGGCGCGTAGACAATGTCGCTGACAACACAATCCGATTGGGTGTTTTCAAGAGGAAACAGCAAAGGCTGCCGTCCAACCATGCCTAGTGAGGTCGTATTGACAAGCAAATCCACGAGCCCGGGGATTGATTGCAAATCGTCCCATGCTAGCGGCTCAATTATATCCGGTTGAAGCGCGGCAATTTCGCGGGCTTTTTGCAATGTGCGATTGGCGATGTAAATCACCGAACAGCCGCTTTGCACCAGGGCGTCGGCAATACTGCGGGCAGCACCGCCGGCGCCCAGGACAAGCACCCTGGCGTTTTTCAGTTGCAGGTCCGGATGGGTGTTTGTGAGATGGCCGATATATCCGGCCCCATCGGTCGAGGTTCCTCTCAGCAGACCATCGCGGCGGTAGATGGTGTTCACGCTGCCAATACCCGAAGCGGCATCGTCAATGGCATCAAGATATTGAATGACGGTTTGCTTGTACGGCGTGGTGACATTGCAGCCGGCTGATTTCCCGTCACGG
>Ga0316187_10003498_pt1 | contig 13635 bp, 11 predicted proteins | sample CroRivburrow1_MG_FD_204927 | JGI IMG/M metagenome (GOLD analysis project Ga0316187, IMG submission 204927) | Coastal sediment microbial communities from Maine, United States - Cross River worm burrow 1 | ecosystem: Environmental > Aquatic > Marine > Coastal > Sediment | place: USA: Maine...
ACGCCGCCGGTCTTCAGGAAGTCACGGTCTGCATCGAGTGCCTGCAAAGCCATTTCCAGATCAGAACAGACTGTTGGGATCTTCTTGCCCTCTTCAGGAGGAAGATCATACAGGTTCTTATCTGCAGCTTCGCCCGGATCGATCTTGTTCGCAACACCGTCCAGACCCGCCATCATCATGGCAGTGAATGCCAGGTATGGGTTAGCTGTGCAGTCAGGGAAGCGCACTTCAATACGGCGAGCCGGATCAGAGTTCACAACCGGGATACGGATAGAAGCTGAACGGTTGCGGTTTGAGTAAGCCAGCATAACCGGAGCCTCAAAACCTGGAACCAGACGCTTATACGAGTTGGTAGAAGCATTGGTGAATGCATTCAGTGCACGTGCGTGCTTGATGATACCACCGATATACCACAGAGCTTCCTGTGAAAGGTTGGCATATTTGTCGCCTGCGAAGAGGTTTTTGCCCTCTTTCCACAAAGACTGGTGCACATGCATGGCAGTTCCGTTGTCATTGTAGATTGGCTTAGGCATGAAGGTTGCAGTTTTGCCATGTGCATGTGCCACATTATGAACCACATACTTGTACCACTGGCACTTATCAGCCTGCTCAATCAACTCACCGAACTTCATCGCCAGCTCACACTGACCTGCTGTTGCCACTTCGTGGTGATGACACTCCATGTGGATGCCAAGATCAGACATGACCAGAGACATGTCGTTACGAATCTCATGCAGGGAATCAACCGGAGGAACCGGGAAGTAACCACCCTTAACGCCTGGACGGTGACCGTGGTTACGCATCATGCCATCAGAAGCATCAGCAAAGTTCTTGCCTGAGTTCCATGCAGCTTCCTCGGATTCGATCTGGTAGCCACAGCTACCCATTTCGTTGTTCCAGGTTACGCCGTCAAAGATGAAAAACTCCAGTTCAGGGCCGAAGTATGCTGTATCAGCAATGCCAGCAGAACGGATGTAATTCAGAGCGCGCTGGGCTACCTGACGTGGGCAACGGTTGTAATCCTGACCGGAGATCGGGTCGATCACCTGTGCAACCAGCACCAGTGTGCAGGCCTCAAAGAACGGATCGATATTAGCGCTTTCCGGATCCGGAATCAGAGCCATGTCTGAATTATTAATATCACACCAGCCGGCTACGGATGATCCGTCGAAGGCGAAGCCATCTTCGAAGCAGTCTTCGTTCAGCTCGTGGATTGGATATGTTACGTGCTGCCATTTGCCGCGTGTATCGGTAAACCGAACATCAACAAATTCGCACTCGTTCTCTTCGATTAGATCGAAGACTTTTTTGATTGCGTCACTCACAGTGTGTCTCCTGTTGGAAATAAATATAGACCCATCCATATTTTTTGAAGAGGGCAGGATTGCATAAGAGGCCTCTTTTTGCAAATCAGCCGCGCAGGAATTGTGTCTTAATTTTCTCTAAAAGCGTGGGTTATTGGGTAGCGACGATCCCGGCCAAATGCACGACGTGTAATCTTCACGCCCGGTGGTGACTGACGCCGTTTGTATTCAGCTGTATGCAGCATCCCTACAACCCGCTTCACCTCCCCGATTTCAAAGCCAAAAGCTGCAATCTCATCAACAGAGAGACGATCCTCAATCGTCGCTTTCAGAATGGTGTCCAGCTCATCGTAACCGGGCAGTGAATCGGAATCCTTCTGATCGGGCCTGAGCTCCGCAGATGGCGGTTTATCAATGCTGTTTTGCGGAATAACTTCGTGCACTTCGTTGATAAAACCGGCCAGTGCAAAGACATCGGTCTTCCAGACATCCTTGAGCACGGCAAAGCCGCCTGCCATATCGCCGTAGAGCGTAGCATAACCGACCGCCATCTCAGACTTATTGCCGGTGGTCAGAAGCATGCGTCCGGTCTTGTTAGAGATCGCCATCAGCAACATGCCACGGCTTCGAGCCTGAATATTCTCTTCGGTCACATCCGCGTCACTTTTACCCCATGCGGCAAACGTATCTTTCAAAACAGCTTCAGTTGCCTCAACCGGCCCGGCGATAGGAAGCGTCACACTCTCAATACCAAGATTCTCTACCAGCGCCTCGGCATCAGATATGGAGTGATCACTGGAAAATTTCGAAGGCAGCAGTACTCCCAGCACGTTTTCAGCACCCAGAGCCTGGACTGCAACCGCAGCCGTCACGGCTGAATCGATGCCGCCGGATAAGCCAATCACCACTTTCTGGCATCCATTTCTCCGTACATAGTCGCGCACACCAAGTACCAGCGCATCATAAATCTGCTCCATTGAACCCGGAAGCATTGCAATATCAGCTTGCCCCGCAAGCTCCATATCCACAACAGGCAGAGCAGCTTCAAAAAGAGTGGCACGCATTAACAGATCGCCGGATGCATCCATCACATGCGAACCGCCATCAAAGACCACCTCATCCTGCCCGCCCACCGGATTTACATAGACCACCGGAACAGCAAACCTTTTTGCACGCTTGCTCATCAGCGCTTCGCGCTCAATCTGCTTATTCATATGGAATGGTGATGCATTGAGATTGAGCCAGACATCAGCAGCCAATCCGGCCTGCTTCTCTGCCAGTGCATCACTCCAGATATCCTCACAGATTCCGACACCAACACGCCAGCCATTCAGATCAAAAACAACATCTTCACCACTGCCTGGGGTAAAATAGCGAAGCTCATCAAATACACCGTAGTTGGGCAGGTGTTGCTTATCATAAACACCAATCAGTTCACCCTTGATAGCAATAAAGGCGCTGTTCCTAAGCGTCCCATCAACACAACGCGGAGCCCCAAACACCACAGCACAACGACCACTGGCAGCGACAACCTCATCCACGGCAAACCGGGCAGCTTCCATAAACGAGGGCCGGAGCAGCAGATCTTCCGGCGGATAGCCGGTCACAGCGAGTTCAGGGAAAACAATCAGATCACACGATGCATCTTCAGCCTGACTGGCTGCATCAATGATCAGCTCAATATTGCCGGTGATGTCACCCACTCTGGGAGCAATCTGTGCCAGCATAATTTTCATGCCACTACCTTCATGTCTGATTCCTCATGAAATATCCTCGCTCATTTTCCGGACAAACATGGCATCACCATAGGAGTAGAAGCGATACCCCTGCGCTATGGCATATGCATAAGCAGCCATCATACGCCTGCGTCCCGCCAATGCACTCACCAGCATCAGCAGTGTTGATTTCGGCAGGTGAAAGTTGGTCAACAGCGCATCCACCATTTTAAATTCGTAGCCCGGATAGATAAAGATATCCGTTCGTCCCGAGCCTGCTTTAACACTATTGCCATCGGAAGCAGCCTCTAATGTCCGCAGTGAAGTCGTTCCGACAGCCACCACCCGTCTCCCTTCAGTCTTGGCCTGATTGATCTGTTCAGCCGCACTGTCGGAAATATGGTAAGCCTCCTCATGCATCACATGCTCATCAACATTGTCTACCTGCACCGGCTGAAAGGTTCCCGGGCCGACATGCAGCGTGACATGCACAAAGGTTGCACCTGCCTTCTCCATCTCTTTCATGAGCGCTTCGGTCAGATGCAGGCCCGCAGTCGGCGCTGCTACCGCCCCCGGTTCGTTAGCGAACACGGTCTGGTAGCGCTCTTTGTCCGCTTCCGTATCGGGACGATCGATATAGGGGGGGAGCGGCATATGCCCGTTTGATTCAATGGCCTGCATGACATTTTCGGCGATCAGCCGGACGCGCACCTGTTTGCCATCCCGCTGCAGAATCTCTGCTCTGAAATCATCGGCAATCGCGATGGCCTCTCCCGGCTTGAGCGGCTTATTCGCCTTTCCCCATGCGATCCATTCATCTGTCTCACCTGTCGGCTCAAGCAGCAACAGCTCCACCTTGCCGCCACTCTGCTTTTTCCCGAGCAGGCGTGCAGGGATCACACGGGTATCATTGAGAACCCACAGGTCACCGGACCGCACCAGTTGTGGCAGATCAGTTATATGCCGATCCAGGAACGGGTCAGACTGAATATCAAGCAGGCGCGATGCGTCCCTTTCCGGCAATGGGTGCGCGGCAATCAAATGCCCTGGCAGGTCATAATCAAAATCAGTAAGTTGCATACAGGTAATCTATATAAAAAACAGGGGTTATGGCTTTTCTAAAACTTTGTACAGGGCCTTTTGCAAATCTTTAGCCCTGAACGGCTTGGCGACAAACATGTCGGGCTGGTCCTCTTCGGCAAGACTTTCAATCTCCACCTCACTGTAACCGGAGACCAGAATAACAGGTATACGGGGGTTGGCTTCGCGCATCTTTTTCATCGCATCCACACCACCCAGTTTTGGCATGGTTATATCCAGCAATACAGCAACAATGTCTTTCTGGTGTTTGCAAAAGGTCTCCAGACCCTCCAGGCCGTCGGCCGCCTGCAGGACCTCAAAATGAAAATTCTCAAGGAAGAGGGCTGCCACTTTGCGCACCGCCGAGTCATCATCGACAACCAGAACGGTTCCATCGCCTTGCCATCCATCCATCTCGGAAGTCTGGATCACCTCTTTCTTGAACGTCTGATAAGCACGGGGCAGCAAAATCCTGAATTTACTACCTCGTCCAGCTTTACTGACAACTTCGATCACGCCCTTGTGCCCATGGATAATGCCGAGCACAGCAGACAACCCAAGACCCGTTCCGCTCTCTTTTTTGGTAAAGAACGGATCAAACATTTTTCTTATCGTTTGATCCGTCATGCCACACCCTGAATCGGCTATGGTAACAAACACGTATTTGCCTTCGGGAAGGTCACTGCCGTTGTATTGTTTATCCAGAAACTCCCTGCTTGCATGCATGATGCCCGTACGTATCCGGACACTCCCTGTATCAGAACCAATCGCTTCGGCTGCATTAATGATAAAGTTCAGAATCACCTGCTGGATCTGCGCCTTGTCCGCCTCAATGGAAAGCGGCTGGTCATCAAGCCTCAGCTGCAGATCGATATTCTGGTCAAGGGATGCCTTGAGCAAACTGCCCATGTCCTGCACAAGCCCATTGATCTCCAGCAGGCCCATGGTATGCGGGCTTTTACCAGCATAGGCAAGCATCTGCTTGCACAATTCGGCTGCCTGCTCACATGTCTCCTCGATATTGTTAAAATGTTTCGTGGCTGATGATGGCTCTTTCACTTCCATCCGGGCCAGTTCGGCATTGCCCATAATGGCTGCCAGAAGATTATTGAAATCATGCGCAATACCACCGGCAAGCACACCCAGCGATTCCAGGCGTTGGGAATGTTCCAGCTGGCTCTGCAACAGAAGGTTCTTCTCTTCATACTTCTTGTTCTCGGACAGGTCGCGACAGGTTGCGAGGAAAGATGGCTCGCCATTAAAAATAATAGGGCTGGCCTGAACCTCGGCAATAAACATCTCACCGTTTTTGCGCAGTAGTTTTTCCTCCACCACAGGCACGGATATGTTCTCCTGCATCTGGATCTGCATCCGTTCAGTAACCATAAGGTGATCATCGGGGTGAACATAGTCCAGAACCGGTGTCCCCAGAATATCTTCGGCACTTTCGGCGGCAAACAACTTCACGGCAGCAGGATTCAGATAAACCCATTTTCCGTCCCGATGTACGCCCACCGGATTTGGAGAGTTTTCAAGCAGTGTCCGGTGATTGGCTTCGCTCTCTGCCAGTCGTTCGGCTTCCTGCCCTAATTCCTCTTTTGCTTTTTTCAGCAGTGACTCGCTCCTCTCCCTTAAAGTCGTCGTCAGATAAGCCATCAGGATAAAGGCCAGATAGACCATCCCCATATATGAGATATCCCGCCACGCGAAATTCAGATAACCATCTTCCGGCCACCCGACAGCCCAGCAGATGACAATGGCCAGTGCATAAATAGCTGCCCAGCCGAGGCCGGCGCGGGAGCCGGCCATAAAGCAGGCAATAAATGGAAATCCCAGAACCCACACATACCCCAGCCCACTGGAGCCTCCATGGAAAAACATGATAAAGAACAGAATGGCTGTGTGTACGGTGATAATGTTTCTTAGCCAGAAAAGGGGTGCGCCATGATATGACCACCAGAGTGCAAGGCTGAGCGTACATATCATGCCTAGTTCAACCCAGCAGAGGGAGTATTGAGCATGTCCCAGATTTACCGCGCAAAACAGAGCAAGAAAAACTATACCGCCGATCAGGCAGTAGCGCAGAACCTTCACCTGCACCTGCAGGCTTCTTTCACTCATCTGCATGGAATCTTCAGCTGCGACCATTATGGGCTTCCATGCTCATATCACGCGCATCACAGATCATTTAATCAATCGTCTCCACTCCTGATGGTGTGCCCATCAGCACCACATCAGCACCCTGATGTGAAAAGATACCGTTGGTCACTACGCCCGGAACTGCATTCAGATGATCTTCCATTCCACGCGCATCGGTAATGGTCAGGCCATATACATCAATAATAATATTGCCGTTGTCTGTGGTAAACCCTTCACGAAGCTTCGGCTCACCGCCCAGCTTTTCAGCCACGCCTGTAACCAGCTCTCTCGCCATGGGAATGACCTCAATCGGCAGTGGAAATGCACCCAGTGCATCCACCCTCTTGGTCTCATCGACAATACAGATGAACCTGTCCGATGCTGCCGCGACAATCTTTTCACGGGTCAGTGCGCCACCGCCACCCTTGGTCAGGTTCTTACCTGCATCAAACTCATCTGCACCATCAATATAGACGGAGAGAGAATCAACCTGGGTCAGTGCTTCGTTGAGATCCAGCACTGGAATGCCGTGTCCGGCCAGGCGTTCAGCAGTAGCTTCTGAGCTTGCCACTGCGCCTTTGATTCTATCTTTCATCGTCGCCAGCGCATCAATAAACATGTTGGCAGTTGATCCGGTGCCAACACCTACGATGCTACCCTCAACCACATAGGCAAGTGCGGCCTCAGCCACTTTCTGCTTCATCTCATCCTGTGTCATGCATCCCTCCAGTTCGTTTTAGAAAGCCAAAATAAATCAAAGCAGACCCTAACGGATAACAGGGCCCTTTCCAGAAAAATTCACAACAAGTTGGAGGAGTTAAGTCGACTGCGTTATGCTAGCGCCATGCTCACGGCACAGATCGACATCATTATTACCGCACTCTTCTTTGTCGGCCTAAGCCAGCTTGCCTGGCTTTCGGTGATGCTACTGCGCCGGAATATCGCTTCGACCACACTCTGCGCCGCACTGCTGCCGATGATCTCGATCTGGGTACTGCTCTGGCCACTTTACGAGCACCCGATCTGGCTCTGGGCCGGCATCATGCTGCTTGGCCTCCCTATCCTGCTGGCCTTCACTATCAACACCCCATTCTGGCAACACCTGCGTATCGCCTGGTCGGGCACACTTTACGAAGGTGAGCCTCCCCAGATGTGGCCGCTGCTGTCACTGATCGCCGCTCTCGCTATTGCTGCGGGCTTTTTCCAACGTTCCCCAGAATTCGGCATGGGGATCGGCCTTACCGTATGCCTGGCCTTTCCCGCTGCCGACCTGCTGGATCGAGGCAGATATATGCAGCTCGGTTTTCCTCGGCATCCTGAACAGACACTGACCGGCCATATCGGCCTGATCTTCTCCACCGCCCTGTTATGCGGCTGGGCCATCCACCTCTATCACGGCATCGAGTGGCAGCGCCTCTTTATTGCCATGCTGCTGGTCGGCTTTGCTGCCTCTGTGACCAGAGCCTTTCTTCCGACCCATTTCATACTGCCGCTGGCCACACTCGGCATGGGTGTGACTCTGTGGCTGCTGTAGTGTTAAAAAAGGGCTGAATCATGCGTTCAACTGATATCGACAAACTGATTTCGATGGCATTGAATGAGGATGCCGTAACTAATGATCTTACCTGCATGGCCACCATTACAGAGGGGCAGCAGGGAGAGGCGCACATCACCGCCAAGGCAGCGGGCCGACTCTCCGGCGTTACGCTGGCAAAATCGGTATTTAAACAGGTCGATCCAGCCATTAAACAGAAGTGGCTGGTTGCAGACGGCGACCATGTCAAGGCAGGCACTCAGCTCTGCGAGCTTAAGGGTTCGGTGCGCGCCCTGCTTGCAGCCGAGCGAACGGCTCTGAACTTTCTGCAGCATCTCTCAGGCATCGCCACTGCAACAGCCCACTACACCGAAGCGCTCGCAGGCACCAACTGCCAGGTTGTTGATACCCGCAAAACCACACCCGGCATGCGAAAACTGGAGAAGGCTGCAGTCGTTCATGGTGGCGGAGCCAACCACCGTATGGATCTTGAATCCGGCATGCTGATCAAGGAGAACCATATCGAAGCGTGTGGTTCGATAACTGAAGCGGTCGGCAAATGCTATGCCCAGAGTGACGTGACATGGATCGAGGTGGAGTGTGAAACCTTTGAGCAGCTTGAGGAGGCGATTCACGCCTGTCCCGACATTATCCTGCTTGATAACATGACACCGGATGAGGTAGCAAAGGCACGCAAGATAACGCCCGGATCAATTCTACTGGAGGCATCCGGCAATATTACACTGGAGAATGCCCGGGCCTATGCAGAGACAGGCGTGGACCGCATCGCCATCGGCGCTATTACCCACTCAGCGCCTGTACTGGATCTCTCCATGCGTGTCACCTCAGAAAAAACGGGCGCGGCATGAATTCGAACCAGATGAATCCGAACCGGGATGCCATTCTGGCCCGCCTCGGCAACAGCAGTTCGCCGGTCTCGGGTGATGCGCTGGCGCACGAACTGGGATTGAGCCGGGCAGGCATCTGGAAACATATCCAGAGCATGCGCAAGCAGGGTATCGTGATTGAATCCCATACCGGCCGCGGCTATCAACTCAAATCCGATGTTTTAAGTCCCGCCATGCTACGCAGACAACTGGGTAACACTCTGATCGGCTCTGAATGCATGGTGATTGATGAGATCGACTCCACCAACCGCGAGGCGATGCGACTAGCTGAAGCGGGCGCGAATGAAGGGCTTGTCATCATCGCCAACCGGCAGACCTCGGGGCGCGGACGCATGGGAAGATCCTGGCATACGGCAGAGAGTGACTCCCTTGCCCTCTCGATTCTGCTTCGCCCGGCCATTCCACCTGAACAGGTCCCGCAACTCTCGCTGTTGACGGCAGTGGCGCTGCACAGGGCCCTGTCGGAGTTTGCCCCCAATGTCGGCATCAAGTGGCCCAATGATATCCTGAACAACGGCGCAAAGGTTTCAGGCATCCTGACCGAGATGCGCGCTGAGCCCGGGCAGGTTCATGCCGTAGTGATCGGCATCGGTGTTAATATCCGCCAGCCCGCAGACGGCTGGCCGGAGGAGATCACGCAACGGGTCACCGACCTCTCAACGGCAGGCGGAAAGGAAGTAACCCGGCTGGATGCGGCTCTGGCCATTATCCGGGCGATGGAGATCGGTTATCGTGAATATCTGGCCGATGGTTTTGCTCCCATCCGCGAGGCATGGTGGCGGGCACATGCTGCCAGCGGCCACAAGGTTCGGGCCCATGGCAACAACGGGTATGTCGAGGGTATTGCCGAGGCACTGGATGATGATGGCGCCCTGCTTCTGCGCGTAAAGGGACAATTGCAGCGATTTATCGCCGGGGATATTGAATTGATGGATACGAATGAATAGGGACAATGGACAGAGAGTAATGAAACGTTTTCTTGTAGTTGATATTGGTAATACGCAAATGGTCTTCGGCCTCTTTGAGGGTAAGAAGCTGTGCTCCCACTGGCGCCTGTCCAGCAGCCACAGTCTCACATCCGATGAACTGGCCTGGCAATTGCACGGCATGTTCGAGCAGTTCGGCCATCAGCCGAAAAATATTGCCGGCATCATGGCTGCCAGTGTCGTGCCCCATCTCGACACTACGCTGAGTGAGGCATGTGAGCGTATCTGCGGCATCCCAGCCGCCTTTGTCGGTAGTCCAGATGTTAAAACCGGCATGGCAGTCGACTACAAAAACCCGCGTGAAGTGGGCGCCGATCGCATCGCCAATGCCATCGCTGCAAGAGAGGCGTTTGGTGCACCGGTCATTGTGCTTGATTGCGGCACAGCCACCACCTTTGACATCGTCTCACCGCAGGGCCACTACGCCGGCGGGCTGATTATCCCCGGCATGGAGATATCGCTCGAGGCGCTCTGCCAGCGTGCTGCCAAACTTCCGGAAGTCACCATTACCCGCACCGAGACACTGATTGGCCGCGATACCGTCACCAGCATGCAGGCGGGCAGCTACTGGGCAGCTGTCGATGCTATCAAGGGACTGATTGGCAGGCTGCATGCCGTTGAGAACTATGCATTGGCCCCGATCATCGCAACCGGCGGCCTCTCGGAAAAACTGCTGGAAGATATTCCGGAGATCACTGCCCACCAGGCACATCTGACACTCGATGGTTTGCGCCTGTTGGCTGAGCAGCACTTTACCTGATGAAACAGATACTGGTTGCTGTCGCCCTTCTGCTGGCTGTTTGGCTGGCATGGCAGGCGTGGCAGCCACCGATGGTCGGCCAACCCGGATTGGCGGTTCGAACTGCGTTGCCCAAGGTTGAAAATGCCGGCCCCAAGCTATGGCGTATTGTCACCAAGCGCATGGTCTGGAAGCAGGCTATCGCCAGCATGCGCGACAGACTCTACAAAGAGGGCTTCGAAACCGAGCTACTCGTGAAACGTGAACCTGTGGAGGTGCATGCTTTTGATGATCCGCGCAGTTTTAAAACACTGGCGGAAGCTGAGAAGGTAAAAGCGCAGTGGCGAAAAAAGAAGATCGATGCCGAAGCACTGTTTAGGGAAGTAACCTATGGCGTAGCGCTGGGACGATTCTACATCACCTCCTATGCAGAGCAGATGCAGGCGAGATTGAAAATTATCGGGCTCCCCTACGTTTACGAGCGCCGCACTGTCATCGTTCCGGCCTACCGGTTTATTTTTGCTCCAATGGAGAAAAAGCAGGCGGAGAAGAGCTGGAGACAGGTGAAGAACCTGGGCATTGCAGAGCCTTCCATGATGAAAGAGAGCGAGTTCCAGCGACTTTACGGCAAACAGCCAGCCCCATAGCCACCGCCTGAATACTCCCCTTCCCCCTGTCACTGAACTCCACTTGCCGACCTTATGGATTAAGTTCAGGATTTCCGCAAAGGTGTTGGGCTGATCTGCCTCTAAGCACCTGTTACATATTTCTGGAGTTCCCATGCCATTGATCCGTCCGTTTACAGGTTTGAGACCTGCCGCCAAATCTGCCGATGCGGTCATTGCACCACCCTACGACGTGTTAAACAGCAGTGAGGCACGGGAGCGGACCGTGGACAAGCCGTGGAGCTTCCTGCATGTATCCAAGGCCGAGATCGACCTGCCCGAGGGTACCGACCCGTATGACGCATCGGTCTACGCGAAATCGGCTGAGAACTTCAACCGTATGCTGGCAGAGGGCATGCTCGTTCAGGATGATACCCCCTGTTATTACGTCTACCGGCTGGTGATGGGGAAGCATACGCAGACCGGTATTGCCGCTGCCGCCTCGGTGGACGCCTACGATGCAGGCCGCATCAAGAAACACGAGTTCACAAGGCCAGCCAAAGAGGATGACCGGGTACGCCAGATCGATGCACTGAGCGCACAGACCGGGCCGGTATTCCTCGTTTATCGGGCTGACACGGTGGTGGACGGAATTCTTGCCGATGTTGCGGACGGCATGCCAGATATGGATGTGACGGCAGATGACGGCATTCGCCATACGCTGTGGGTCATCCGTGATGTCCAGCAGATCAACGCCATATCTTTCGCATTCGAGTCAATGGATGCGCTCTATGTTGCTGACGGCCATCATCGCTCGGCTGCCGCCTCACGCGTTGCTGTATCCCGCAAAGCTGCCAATCCGAACCACAGGGGAGATGAGGCCTACAACTATTTCCTTAGCGTGATCTTCCCGCACGACCAGATGTATATTCTCGACTACAACCGTGTCATCCGCGACCTCAACGGCATGGAGGCAACCGGATTTGTTGCCAGGGCCGGGGAGTCATTTGATGTCGAGCTATCCGATGATCCGGTTCGCCCTGAAAAGGCGGGCAGCTTCGGCATGTATCTGGACGGGTCATGGTATGCGCTTGCTATCCGCGATGAACTGATTCCTAAGGGCGATCCGGTGGCGCGGCTTGATGTTAGCCTGCTTCAGGTGAATCTGCTGGCGCCGTTGCTCGGTATTGGCGATCCGCGCAAGGACGAGCGCATCGATTTTGTCGGCGGTATTCGCGGCCTCTCCGAGCTTGAGAAACGGGTCGATTCCGGTGAGATGGCGGTCGCCTTCTCGATGTTCCCGACATCTATGGACGATCTGATAGCTGTGGCCGATTCAGGGCAGGTGATGCCGCCGAAATCGACATGGTTCGAACCCAAGCTTGCTGATGGTGTGGTCTCTCATCTTCTGGACTGAATGCCCGCTTCCGGCCATCCGGGGAATTCGCTGATTTGGTCTAAAATGCGGTGAAAAACAGTCGATATTGACTCAGATCATGCAGAAGCTAACCTGTCTGTCATGTTTCATGTTGTGGATGACAACTTAATAGGCGGAAAAAATACTGCCAAAATTATCGGCCTGTTCGGTGAGAGAGCCATGGTTTTCTCATCCGCAATCAAATATCTTGAGCATGTAAACAGCCCTGATTATCAGAAACCAACGGCCATTTTCACTGATGTGTTAATGTTTAATATGAACGGATATGAACTCATTGAAGAGATATTGGCTATCCACCCTGATCAAAAATTCGTAGTCATATCAGGACGCCCTGATATGAAGCATCCATTCAAACACCGTGCCTGCTTCTATCTAAGCAAGCCATATTATGCGCGAGATGTCGAAAAAATTATTCTCGAGATTAGAAAATGCGAGCAGGTCGGCCCTTCGCCTGAAACCGGCTGTGCACATCTTTGTGATTGCAGAGAGTTTGCTCTTAACAACTGGATCTGCCCCCATTCAGAAATCGCATAAGGGCTGTTTACACAACCCTTCCTGTTCAAACAGTAATAGGAAAAATCGTATCTTTGGCCAATGAGTGAATAACCGCTTTCGGTGGTGCTCTCAGACGGTGGATGCAATCTAAAATGAATAGATGGAGTGTTGAATATGAGTTGCAGAACCCGAATTAAAATTTACCTGTAACTGAAATATCTAAAGCAGGCACAGGTTTGTTGCGCTGAGCACTCATCACTGGTTGTGCATAGATTGCAGCATCAATATTAATACGTTCCCCATTAAAGCCTATGCCCATGGTTGGAATCACTGGAACGGGCATTTTATTTCTATAATCAGCTATTCCTTCAGCACTAAGTTTCATAGGTGCAATCATGCCAAACCGATATTGAAATGAACGGTGCATATACTCAACTCCCATACGAAGAATATGGAAATTCATTTTATATGTGCCGTAATGGCCAAACATGGTTTGATAATCGAATGAAAGATTTAAGTCGGGTCTGTATCGCCAAAAAGCGCCAATAGTCAAATCCTTAGGAAAAGCTGTTTTATAAATTGAATTTTTTACTGATCCGTTTGGGTAGGTGGTTTTAATACCTATATCTACTTTTGTATCTACATCTTTCAGATTGAAACCAAAGATAAGGTCTCTGCTATAAAAATACTTC
>Ga0316187_10003499_pt1 | contig 13630 bp, 8 predicted proteins | sample CroRivburrow1_MG_FD_204927 | JGI IMG/M metagenome (GOLD analysis project Ga0316187, IMG submission 204927) | Coastal sediment microbial communities from Maine, United States - Cross River worm burrow 1 | ecosystem: Environmental > Aquatic > Marine > Coastal > Sediment | place: USA: Maine...
TCCAATCTTGACGTTGCCGAACGCCGGTTGCCGCAGGACGGACGTTTTCAGCTCGACGTGGATGGACACGCGATCGACATTCGCGTATCCACGATACCTGTGAACAAAGGTGAAAGCATCGTTCTGAGGATTCTTCACCGTTCACACACCCGCATTCAGCTTGGCGAACTGGGATTCAGCAGCACGGTTACTGATGCCATAGATACCTGCCTGAAGCGAAGCAGCGGACTATTGATGGTTACCGGACCTACCGGCAGGCTGCGACAGGATCCTGACATCATCATGGTCGGCGAGATCCGTGATGCCGAAACCGCCGAGATCAGTATCCAGGTTGCGCTGAAGCGATGACATCAGGTTCACTTGACTACGAATTCGGTTTCATCGATGTGCGCGACCCGGCGTCCATTGCGCAGCACAACGGCACTGACGGAATGCACGCCGCGTGAAACGGGCCACAGGTAGCGCGCCCCCTCCCGGTTGAACACTTCCCCGTCATCTACATGCCATTCGACAATATCACCGGCAACAACTCCCTGCAGGTCAAATTCAAAAGCCTGATGATCCTGCGCCAGGCGTGGGTCGTACGCCATGTGCAACCCCGGCGTGGGTTGGCGGAGGCGAATTTCACCGTTCCCGGCCGGCGTGGTATCCGTCGGCACGAATGGTTCCGGCGCCGTATCGGCGCTAAAGAATTCGCTTCGTCGCGGGCAGGCCATACCTTCCGTAAATGCAGCCCCTGAATCGGCGCAGATCTCATATCGGCTCAGACGCGGGCTCAACCACAAGGGCTTCGTCTCGCGGTGCCGGTTGAGGACGTCAAATGCGCCGCGCAGTGCCAGTGCCGGTCCGGTGGAGCCGGTGACTCCCAGGGTGGGGCTTTGGTCCAGGTTGCCCATCCACACGCCGACGACGTAGCGATCGTTGTACCCCACGGCCCAGCTGTCACGGTAGTCGTTCGAAGTCCCCGTCTTCACTGCCGTTTGCAGCGTCAGGTTCAACAAGCTGCCGCTGCCGAATTCCAGGGAGCGCGCACCCGGATCCGACAGAATATCGCCGATAAGTGACGCCGTTTCCGGGGAAAATACACGCTCGCCGGTGGCTGCACCCACATCGTCGCGGAGCACGACGAACGGACGGAAAATACCGCGATTAGCCAGCGCGCCGTAGGCCTGGACGAGCTCGAGCAGGGTAACCTCGCCGTTGCCCAGCGCCAGGCCGTCGCCGTAGTGATCCGGGTTGCGCGACAGCGAAGTGAACCCGAGCCGGCCCAGTAGCGACAGGTATGCCGTCGTACCGGTAAACTGTATCGTACGCACCGCCGGAATGTTCAATGAATTGCCCAGCGCATTGCGCAGCGTTACCAGCCCGTGGAATGTATGCGAATAATTTTTGTAGCTGTGCAATCCGTTACTGATCCGTTGCGTCAGAGGGGCGTCGGCGATCAGCGTTGCGGCCGTCCAGCCGTTCGCAAGCGCCAGTCCGTATAAAAAAGGTTTCATCGACGAACCCGGTTGCCTCGGTGTAGTTACGGTATCGATCATGCGGCCCGGCACATCGTCATCAGCCGCGCCACCGATCACCCAGGCCAGAATTTCCCCGCTTGTGTGATCCGCAACCAGCATCGCGGCATTGGCGACCGCAGCTCCGGCCAGGCTTTTCAGGCGCTGGTCCAACAGCCTCTGCATTTGCCCCTGCAGTTCGCCGTCCAGGGTCGTTCGCAGTACCGCTCCGTCGAAAACACTACGAGAGACGATGTGGCGCAGAAAATCCCGGGCGTCGACCGCGAGCGCGGGGCGTTTCAAATCAAACGCTCCAGAAGCGATCCGTGCAAACTCCGCGCTTCCCAGCCGCCCTGTTTCCAACAGGCGCGACGCCAGCCGTTCAATTGCACTGTCCAGCGCCAGTCCGTCGCCGCTGAACAGGTCCATGCGGGACGGTGCCCGCACCAGCGCGGCGAGGGCCAGCATCTCACGTTTGCTGAGCGTTTCCAGGTCGCGGTCGAAGTAGTACGTTGCGGCCTGAACCACACCGCGGCGGTTGGCGGCATAGGGCACCTGGTTCAGGTAGAACTCCAGAATATCGAGTTTGGTTCGGGTGCGTTCCAGGCGTTCCGCCTCCCACCCTTCCAGCCAGCGAACCCAGAGGGTGCGGGGTCGTGGGTGGATCATGCGCACCACCTGCTCGGATATGGTACTGGCGCCACGCACGCTGCGCATGGCAATGACGTTTCCGACAAGCGCACTGAAGCGCGCCGCCCAGTCCTGACCGGAATGACTGAAGAAGCGCTTGTCTTCCGCCGCTACAAACGCGTCGATCAGGAACAGCGGAATTTCATGGATCGCGACCGCATCATGCAGATTCCAGCGATTGCCGTAGGTCGTGTTCAATGCGGTGCCGTGCCGGTCCGTGATCCGAACCCGGTTGAGGGAAGCAGTGACCGTGTCGAAAGTCCCCGGCGTCGCCCGCAGCGCCCCGGTAGTCTCCTGCCACAGCATCAACGCGCTGAAAACGGCAGCAACAACGACACCAGTCAAGATCCCGGGTGTGATACGACGCCGTGTCACTTCGGCTCTTCAACATTCAGCGTCAACGGCAACGTCCTGCCGTAGATGTCAATGTCGTACATCTCACCCGCATGGCCGGGCCGTGCGGTGAAGCTGCCGGTGGCCACCGCCTGCGCCGGGTACGACAGGTGATAACGCCCCGGCGGAAGATAGTCGGCGTAGAAACGCACGGCATCATGACGGATTTCGCGGTGATAGAAACTCCAGCGCGCTTCATCGTATGAAACCCAGTCACTGAATTTGAACCACCAGGATCCGCCTGCCGCCCTGAAATCACCGAGTTCTGCGTCAACTTCCGAGTGGGTCGCCAGATCACGGTTTACCGGTTCCAGTCCGCCCGGAACATGGTCGTCCACCACCACGAAGTTGCGCGCGGCCGCCAGATCAATAAACAGGTCCACACGCACCAGCTCGCCGCGCGAGACGATGGCGGGATCATCCAGCATCACCCATTGCCCGTCGCGCCGCACGGAATATTCACGTCGTATATCGATGCCGGCGTTGATGCGTTCCGTATTGTCGATCATGGGCGAATAGGCCACACGGGCAGCATAATAAAGCCGCCCGTCGCCCTCCCGAATGATCCTGATCTCCGCTGTCCTGCCCGGGTGCTGTTCCGTGATCGGCGTGGAAAACTCAAGCGCTTTGTCACGCAGACCCTGGAACCTGCCGCGGCCGAATTCCTTGCCGTCGAGAGTGGCATCTACCCGCATGGCGGGTTCGACGTTTTCCCACCTGCGGGAATAATCGATGAGCGCGTTTATGCAGAACATGTTCTCCTGCGTGTTCTCCCAATGATCCCGATTGCCGCGAGACTGCGTGATCGCGCGGGCCATCGCCACCGGGATGCGCCCGAGTCCGGGTACATTTTCATCGGGCACCCGTGTAAAGGCGGAGAGGATCGCGCAGTTGGAGCGAAGCTGCGTGGTCAGCATACGGCTATAACCGTCATCCACTTCCTCGTTGAAAACATATTTGCCGCCGCTGGCTTCGGAATGTGCCATGACGTGGTCCACCACGCCGCGGGCGATATCTTCCGCACCCTCGAATTTCAGCACTGCGTCCAGGAAGTTTGCGGCGCCGAAAAGATCCATGTGTTTCACGTGTTGCCGGTAGCGGGCAAGATCCGCCAGGCCAATTATGCCGTGATCCGCGAGAGCGTTCAGCGCCACCGCGCGCACGGAAGACGTCATGCCCCGGGTATAAAATGTCGGCACCACATTCCTGCGCAGAAGTTGCAGCAGGTACTCATGCAGTTCCCGTTCGACCTTTTCCGGCACATCATGACCGGCGCTTCGCATCCAGTTGAAAACCAGTGCCGTATAGGCTGAAAGATAGGGACTGACATTACTGTTCGTCGGCACGAAATAGGCCATACCGCCGTTGGGCGCCTGATAATTTTCGGCACGTTCCAGCGTATCCTGTGGCAGGCTCCTGCTCCCCGGCCATTCAAGGGTCGGATCCAGATACGCCTGCAGTGAATTGAAGTGGGAGGCCATCGCACCCCGGGTCAATACCTGTTCCCAACAGGTGTAGTCGTAGTCTCGAAGATATCGGAACGCCCCGTCCACGTTGCCGATCACAGTGGGCGACATCACGACTGAAACATTTCCCACGTCTGGATAAATCCCGGGTGGAAAGGCGACGGGTTCCGTTGCGCTCTCGCCTGTGATGGAACCGTAACTGGCTGCGATCTCGAGATTGCGGCGCTTTAGCACCGGGATCCCGTGCACCAGGGCATCACCATCGCCGTCGTCCCAGGCCCGGACCTCGAAGTCGATGACCCCATGCACAAGATCGCGGCCAACTTTCAGCCGGGAGGCGGAAACCGGCAGGTAGATGGTTTCCCGCTTGTACGGATCAAGGGTCAGTTCCGAGATGACTTGCGTCCGGCCACCTTCGACATCACCACCGGCACTAACGCGCACTTTGAGTGTTCGCCTTTCCCGGGAACGGTTCATCACGGAAAATCCGGCACGAAAGCTGTCACCTTCGGTAACCTGGTTCGGCATTACCGGGCGAATCTCCGTGGGCTGATTGGTCTTGAAACCGGTTTCGCCAAGTCCAAACCTGTCTGCAGGCGTGACAGCCATGGCCAGCACCCGCCATCCCGTGAGGTTGTCCGGCAACTTGAAATCAAAATCGGCGCGCCCGTGCGCATCCGCCCTCAATGACGGGTTCCAGTAGCCGACGTATTTGAAAATCGTGCGCAGGGCAAGCCCGCTGCCACCGTCGCCGCCACTGCTGGCGCCCTTCTTTTCGAATTTCTGACGACCGACGAGGCGTGTCAGCAGGCTGTAATTGTCCACGTCCAGTCCATCGAGCGAATAGAATCCCTTGTAGGGATCGAAATAGCTTTTACCCCCTGCAATCAGGTCGAATACTGCCTCGTCCAGAACCACGACGGCGTATTCGATGGCTTCTTCCTGGCTGCCCGCTTGCCCGGGTGCCGCCTCCAAGCGGACGTTGACTGTTTCGCCCGGCTTGTAGACCTCGCGGTCGACAGCGACATCGATCTCAATCTGCTTGTACGGATCGATGACCGGCACCTCGATATATCCGATACGAACCGCCGGTTTACCCAGATCGACCTGGCCGCCGCCCTGACTGTTTTCCGGCGGCGGTGTTTCCACGCGCGGAGAAAACACGATGACCGAAAGATAGGCACCGGGCATGTAGGCTTCCTCCACTGGAAATTCGAGTATGGGCGTGCTGCCCTCCAGCGTCGTCTGCCACTGCCTGATTACGCCATAGCGCTCCAGTGTGACCAGTGCGCGGGCGCCGGGAAACGGGTTCTTGATCAGGAAACGGGCGGAATCACCGATCCGGTAGTTGTCCTTTTCGGGTACGATCTCCATTCCATAGCCTTCGCCCTGGCGCCAGACGACCTGGCCCTTGCCCGCTACCCAGGCCCAGAGCGTTGTCGTGTGCTCCCGTCCCTTTGTATCTGCGATACGGGCGACAACGCGGTAGCGGCCCGGTTCCTCGGGTGTGAAATAACAGGGTATAGCTGCCCCGGCCGGCCGGCCGAAGCACCGGTCGGTTTGGACCCAGCTTTCATTGAATTGGGTGATGTATGCATTGCCTGCACCCTTGACCCGCGCCGCCCGGGTCACCAGGCGCTCAATGTCAATGGTTACATCCGTATCAGCGACCGGTTCGCCCCGCTCGTCTACGGCGATGAACTGAATCTCCGCCTCTGTATCCTCATCAAATACCCAGGCGTCCTTGCGCAACCCGACCAGACGGTCAATGGCAACGTAATCGGCCGAAGACATGGCGGCAACATATTTGCCCCTGTCGTCTCGTACGGCACTTTCGACGGTCACGCGACCGTACACGATGCGATCCTCGGCAAGCTCGATTTCCGCAACATGAGTACCCTGCTCCGTCAGTTCGCCCATTTCCTGATGGATCTGCACACGGTTGGTGGTGCCGTGGCTATCGAACTGGAACTTACCCGCGACAGCATCAGTGGAGGAAAAACGGCGGGCGCGAAGATCGACCGTAACTCGCGCCCCGGCCTGGTTGTAGGGCCCCCCTGAATGGAGTGATGCCGTAGTCTCAACCATCAATTTGTCTCCGCGACCGAACAGCTCGCCGTTGATCTGGTTCTCGACTCGGAATGACGCCGGTGTGAAATCACTGACCAGCACTCGCATTGGGGTCCAGACATGATCGGCATAATCCGCCCGCAAACGAAAGACGTACCACCCCATGACAGCGGATTCAGGCACGGTGTACTCGCCTTCGAATGCGCCGAATTCATTGAGCTCGATATCCCCGACCTCGTGCACCGCCTTGCCGGTCGGGTCGATCAGTTCCATCCTGTAGTCGCCGTCAGGTGGAAGAACGAACCGTTCGTTGTCCTGATCGCGGACATACACCTTGAACTGGATGGTATCTCCCGAGCGGTAGACACCCTGGGCCGTGGTGCCCCAGGCATGGACGTGACCGTACTTGGTGTTCTGACGCAGGTGAATTTTATATTCGGACACTCGCGAAACATTGACCCGGTAGTGCCGGTTCAGCGGCATCAGTGCCATCCCTTCATCCCCATCGACACGGATGAACAGCTTTTCGCATTCGTCGTTCGCGCAGCGCCAGCCAAACGTGTCCAGCGCCGGATCCAGGGCTACCGTGCCGGGAAGCATGGCGACACCGTTTTCATCCGTGGTTGCCTCGGTGGCTGCGGGGGGCGGCGCACCCATCGTCGTCAAAGCATCGCGGTATACGGTCACGGTCGCGCCCGGAACCGCTTCACCGGTTGCCAGGTCAGTGACCCAGACCAGCGTATTGAAATGGCCGACCTTGGCGTGGACCTGGTAAGGCGTCACCTGCGCAAAAAGACGCCGTTCCCGGTAAGTTTTGTGCGGAGGCGGCGGGTCGGCGGTGACGGCGCCAAACAGCGCGCCGGAACTGCCGGCGGTCATTTCCCTGACGCGTAAAGGCACGGCAAATGCGACGTCCTCCACTTGCGGCGGATAAAATTCATGGCTTTGTTCTTCGCTGGCGGAATTCTCGCCGACCAGGCGGTAGTCGAACCTCACCTTGTTCAGATTCGTGACATAGAGCGGCACCTCGCTGTCGACAGCAGACTCGAGCATGGCATCGTGATGAATCAGTTCAAAGTTCGGCTTGCGGTGACTGGTCCGGAAGCGAAGGTCGACTGCGGACGCCAGCGGGCGACCGAATTCATCGCGGAGATTGGAAAGCGACGCGTCGCTGGTCCCGGATGGGGCGACCTCGCCTGTATCAGTCACAACTTCGCGGCTGTGGACTCGATAGGCCTGATAAGCTTGCAGGCGCTCAGGAAGCCGGACGTCATAAGTGGCGTCCTTGCGGTGCGGCCGGCTCAGTTGTGAATAGTCGCTGTAGCGGGCCCAGGGATCGTAATCTTTTCGCCCCCCCGCAAGATCGGGATCCAGGAGGATTCCGCGACCGAGTTCCGACACCAGCACCGGTGCGCTGAAGGACAACGCAACGCCGGCCAGCGGATCGCACATCCGCGCCGGGTTGTCGATGTCTCCGGCACCCGGGCCAATAAGCACCCCGTCGCCGCCGTTGTTGGTGCAGCGCACGCCGAGGAAGGCGAATTCGGGAAAGGTGTGAAATTCGATGACATTCCGGCGCTCATGGCCCAGCTCCGGTCCCAGTGCGGACACCAGCCCCTGCCGCAGATGGACGGTGACCCTGCTGTCCAGTGCAAGCTCGGATACCGGTTCCACCAGCCAGACCCGGCGCGCCTCCTCTCCCGGCTGCGCCTGGGTGAACTCTTTGTCGCTCTGTTGCACGGGCGTATCGCCATTATCCGGGACAAGCGTTTGCCCTGGTATGCCGATGGTGACCGGTACATCACGGTCATCGGGGTCGGGACTGGCCTTGACTCGAAGCGGCGCTTCGCTGCCCGCCTGCTCCAGCTCAATGGCATCCTGTAACGATCTTCCCGACACCGGTTGATTGAACGTGAGACGCAGAACAGGCACGCCCGGGTGCCTCCAGGTCCTGAATCCGATATGGGAGATATCGGGTCGCCGGGTGACGAATTCGCGGGTCTCTGCCCGCGCGGTAGTGGCACCATCCATTGCCGTGATGCCGGGATTGACCGTGATCGAATACCTGGTGGCCTCCGCCATGCGATCCTGCTCGTCCAGATTGCAGGACAGCGCCCGGCGGTTTATCCAGCGCCACTTGCAGTTCAGCGCCGGCGTGATCGCAATCGGCAACTCCCCGGCATCGCGTTCCATCCTCCCCAGGGGAACCACTGGACGGTCGAATTCAACCAGCACCTGATTTGACGGGGGAACATCATTGCCGACCGGGGTGATGCGATGGATACCCAGGGGGGCGTGTCCACCTTCCGCTCCGGCCTGAACCCGGAATGTCGCCAGTAAAAATATCCCCAGCATTACCGGGATAGCCGCAACCCTGTTTATGCGCAATTTGCCTCCTGTCTTGTGCTGTCCGGTAGCCCGGGCACGGTAAAATCGATTTATTGAAGTCTGGTTCGTTACGGCCCATCAAGCGCATCCATCGTTCTACCGACGCCCGCCGTGATCGGTAAAATTCAAAATGGATTCGGTCCGTGGCGCGGCGGCACGGTCAAATAATGATTACGGATTCCGTAGCAGCACCAAACAGTCTGCGGGACAGGTTACGCCCTGATTATGGCGAGCATAGGACATGATTGTGGCGAAATCGGGGTCAAGAGCACCCCGGCGGAATGGACGTTGATTTCAACGAAATCTGTGAGCCGGGAAGCACGGTCAGCAAGTGCTGCGGGAGGGTGGCCGCACAGACTCACCGGTGAACGACTCCGCCGATCCCTGATGTTCCGAGATCACTTTTGAATGTCTGCTGGCGAGGAATCCGGCAGATTCCAATCGTCTTTCCTTCAGAAGACACCGGGCTTCGTTAGTCGGTATGTGTTACTTTCCGGTGAGCGAAACCGGCAATTGGTGGCATAAAAAAATGAACCGACTGTGGCTGATACTTGCAACGCTCACCCTTGCAAGAATGGCGATGGGCTTCCAGTTTCAGTCGGTTGCTGCGGTAGGCCCCGCATTAACCTCTGATTCAGTAATCACTTATTCAGAGCTGGGTGCACTGATCGGCATTTACCTGTTACCCGGAGTCTTTTTCGCCATCCCCGGAGGTTGGCTTGGAAAACGATTCGGCGATAAACGCATCGTCCTGACCGGGCTGGCGATGATGACCCTGGGCGGCGCGCTGCTCGCACTGTCAGATGTCTACGAAGTCATGTTCGCGGGCAGGTTGGTTTCGGGAATTGGTGCTGTTTTGCTTAATGTCCTGGTCACAAAAATGGTTACCGACTGGTTTGCAGAGTATCGAATCACAACCGCTATGGGTGTGTTGATATCGAGTTGGCCGCTCGGTATCGCAATTGCATTGCTGAGCATGGGCCCCATAGCGGCGACGATTGGACTGCAACTGGCATTTTTTGTGCCGGTGACAATATGCGCCGTCGCGCTACTGCTGGTTGCCGTGAGTTATACCAGTCCCCCAGAGCCTGCGGGTGTGAACCTGGCCCCAGGTCAGCCTATCCGGGGGAAATTGACACGCTATGAGTTCTGGGGTGTTGTACTGAGTGGATGTGTCTGGTGTTTTTACAATATCGCGTTCATTCTGGTCCTGAGCTTTGGGCCAGAATTTCTTGTTACGAAGGGTATGACCCTCATCTCGGCAGGGGCGATTGTCAGTATGGCCAGTTGGCTGGTCATTCCGGCATTACCCGTCGGCGCGTGGGCCGCTGAACGTATCGGACGGCCTGTGTCGATAATGCTCGTCACGTTTCTAATTATCGCATTGCTCATTATCGCGATTCCATTCACCTCATCATACATCGTGATATTTTCCGCGATTGGCATCATCTTCGGTCCTGCAGGGGGATTGATAATGGCGTTGCCAGCGCAGGTGCTGCAGAAGGAAAACAGAGCGATCGGAATGGGAATTTTCTTTACGATCTATTACGCGGGGATGGGGATATTTCCCGCGATCGCTGGCTACATGAGAGAAGTCACAGGCAATCCTGTTGCGCCGCTGGTCCTTGCGGCGACTGCCATACTATTGGCCATATTGGCGCTGGCAGTCAGGGTGACAGTTTACTTGTCCAGGGAAAAGCTCGAGATCAAGTAAACTGTCACTCTAATTCTCATTTTCAGACGATACTGGTTAAATCTAAAGGTATGAAATCTCTCAGAGATCAATTGTTGAAGGCGGGCCTGGCGGACGAGAAGTCCGTCAAAAGCGCGCTCAAGCAGAAGCGGAGGCAAAACAAAAAACCCAAGAAAGCACGAGGCGAAGCCCCGGAAATCACCAGGCAGGTTGAACAGGTGCAACTCGACAAAGCGAATCGGGACAGGGAACTGAACCGACGGCGGCAGCTCGAATTAGAGAAAAAGGCGCAGCTGGCGCAAATTCAACAACTCATAGAAACGACCAGGATAGATCGCTCAGACGGCAAGGTTTCCTACCATTTTGCTAAAGACGGAATAGTAAAAAGTATTGATGTCACCGTAAATCAGCAGAGGCAGTTGGCCCGAAACCAGATCGCCATTGTAATCTTCGCCGCAGATCAAGTGGAACTGGTGCCTCGAGCAGTCGCTGAAAAGATCGCCCAGCGCGATGCATCTTTCATTATCGAAAATACATCCGAAGAACCAAATACTTCAGCGGAAGACGATCCTTATGCGGACTATCAAATACCGGATGATCTGGTTTGGTAGCGAGGTTAGAGTGACAGTTTACTTATCTCAGCAAAAGCTCGAGATTAACTAATCCGTCACTCCAAATTCGCTCTGAATTCGTGATGCCTCCTTATTGTTGGTTGCTGATTTGCAAGTCACCCTTATGACGCATACACGCTCGCCTTCTGGACACCTTATGCCAGAAATCCTGCTAGCCCGCTCCATTTTGCGAGAATTCCGGGTCAGCGACCGTACGGTTGATATCAATTCCCCGAGGCGACTCTTCCTCCGGCTGCTTCCGCTCGATTGGCGCCCCTACCGCAACTGACAAACCTGCGTGCAGAGCGAAAACTGTCGGATATAGCCGCATCCGACGCGGCGGGTTGCGAGCCCGGGGTTCGACCGAAGATGAAGCGAAAGGGGGCGAGGGAGATTCAATATTTGTTCCCCCGCCTCCGGGCTCATGCAGTCTCCTGTTGCTTTAGCGGGTTCCATGTGCCGGAGCGAACCGCTTTTTCAAGGTAGGATTCAAAGTCTGACGCCGGGCGGCCCAGTGCCTCTTCGACACCTGACATCACTTCACTGTTCCTGCCGTCGAACACCACGCCGAACAACTCGCGCAATAGCCATTGCATGTCTTCCGGCACGCCTTGCGCTTTGACGGCGTCGATGTAGGATTCGAGGGGCACGCGTGTGTATTTCAAAGTATGACCGATCGCCTCAGAAATCTCTTCGACGCATTGGGCGAATGTCATCGCGCGAGGTCCGGTTGCTTCGAACAGCCTGTTTTGCAGTGCAGGATTGGTCAATGCGGCCACCGCCACATCTGCGATGTCGTCAACATCGACAAAAGGCTCGACCGTATCGCCGGCCGGCAGCACCAGCTCACCGGCCAGGATCCCCTCCAGCATAAAGCTTTCGCTGAAGTTTTGCGCGAACCAGCTCGCGCGGACAATGTTCCACGATAGGCCGCTGGCTTTGACGACCTCCTCTGCCCGTTCGGCGCCAGACTCACCACGGCCGGAAAGGAGCACGATATGCTCCAGTTTGGCATCGACGGCCATCTGCACCCATGCCTTGATGTCCGCTTCGGCGCCGGGTACGGCGAGGTCTGGTTGATAGGTAACGTAAGCGGCACGGGCGCCTTCGATGGCAGGGCGCCAGGTAGACCGGTCCGCCCAGTCGAAGCGCGGTGTCGTGGACCTGGATACAGCACGGGTTGCATATCCCCGGGTCTGCAGACGCTCGTTCACGCGGGTGCCGGTTTTGGCGTTTTTCCCGATAACTAGAATTGGTGACTGTTTCATTTCATCCTTCTCCTGTAATGGTTGATGAATATCGGCAACGATGCTTTGGTGCGTCATGGATGTACACTATGATCGATTCTTTCTGGATTAAAAATGATACAAAGTCCATATATATTGACTTTTTATCCAAATTTACTGGACGAATAGGTAAATTCGATGCCATTATCCTCGCCATGATTGTCGGTGAGAGAGAGATAACGGGGTTTTCCGACCCACTTGGCGAAACCCTGCACCTGCTGCGGCTAAACGGCAGCCTGTACTGCCGCTCCGAACTGCGCGCACCCTGGGGCGTCGATATGCCCGCGTTCGAGGGGCATATGATGTTTCATATCGTCACTTCCGGTCACTGTTGGCTGGAGGTCGATGACGAGGAGACCAGGTTGCTGCAACAGGGCAGCCTGACGTTGATCCCCCACGGCATCGGTCACCGCATCTGCAGCGGCCCGATGGCCGAAGCAAAACCGCTGTTCGACATACCGGTAGAACAGGTCAGTGATCGCTATGAAATCATGCGCTACGGCGGGGACGGCGACCTTGCACAATTGACCTGCGGCGTGGTGAGTTTTGATCACGTGGCCGGTCGTCAACTGGTCGCCCAGCTACCAAAAATTCTTCAGGTCGAAACCTGGAATGACGAGGAAGGAAGCTGGCTGCAAAGTACCCTGCGCTTTATCGCGCGCGAAGCACGGGAGCTACGCCCCGGAGGCGAAACCGTTATCACCCACCTGGCCGATATCCTCATCATCCAGGCCATCCGTACCTGGATCGACTCGGCGCCCGAGGCAAATCAGGGCTGGCTCTCTGCGCTGAGAGATAAACAGGTAGGCAGGGCGCTGGCCGCCATTCACCGTGCGCCGGAGAAACACTGGACAGTGGGCTCCCTGGCCAAAGAGGCTGGCATGTCTCGCTCCGGTTTCTCGGCCAGGTTCACGAGTCTGGTTGGCGAGTCCGCCAAACGCTATCTCACCCGCTGGCGCATGCAAATTGCCCGCGCGCAGCTTGCTGAAACGACGGACTCCCTGGCATTGCTATCCGAGCGCTTCGGTTACCAGTCCGAAGCTGCATTTTGCCGAGCCTTTAAACGCGTGTTTGGCGTGCCCCCCGGAAGTTTTCGCGCCACAAAAGGTGGAGAAGGGATTACAGGTTAACCACTTTTATCCGCTTTTCTCGGTCTGCCTCTGGATGACTGTGCAGTGAGGGAGTTAGGGTGACAGTTTACTTATCTCAGGAGCAGCTCGAGATTAAGTAAACTGTCACTCTAATTCCCGCCTTCCATATGCTTCCTGTGCAGCTCGCTGGCGCGACTGATGGCGTCACAGTCAAGCTCAAAACCCAACCCCGGTCCCTTTAAAACCGGCAACTTCCCATTTTGCAGGGTCAAATCCGGAGACTTGACGATGTCCCATGCCAGCAGGTGATTCATATACTGATTGCCGTCGTCGAGATTGGGTATCGTCGCTGCCACCTGGTTCGTGGCACAGGTGGTGATGCCGGTTTCATACAGCCCATGGATGCAAATATCGATCCCCGCCGCTTCGGCAATATGTGCACA
>Ga0316187_10003500_pt1 | contig 13629 bp, 13 predicted proteins | sample CroRivburrow1_MG_FD_204927 | JGI IMG/M metagenome (GOLD analysis project Ga0316187, IMG submission 204927) | Coastal sediment microbial communities from Maine, United States - Cross River worm burrow 1 | ecosystem: Environmental > Aquatic > Marine > Coastal > Sediment | place: USA: Maine...
CGATTATGACCCTAATCTAACGGATAAATGTGCGCTTTGCATTGACTTATATCAAGATTTGGAAAAAATATTAGAATAGATAGTTTCCAATTTGCATGTTTATCAAAAGCCGTCACAAAAATGTGGATCATGGTTTTAGGTTGGCCAGTTGAGCCCGTTGAGCCGGTTGAGCCCGTTAAAATCGGAAAAATGTCTGATAATATTTTTTACGGGCCAACGGGCGAACGGACCAACGGGCTCAACCTATTAGATAATTTATCTCTCCTGAGCCTTGACATAAATCAAAAATGGATGCAAAAAATAAGTTATGGAAAACATTCTAAACATAATATCGACGATTCCGCTTTTCAATGGTCTGCCCGATGATCAGTTAAGCGCCATCCGGCAGATTGCGGTTGAAAAGCAGTATAACAAAGGGCAGACCATATTTTCAGAAGAAGATGAAACCAAAGGATTGTTTGTTGTTGTTGACGGCCGGGTCAAAATTTATAAGGTTTCATCGGAGGGCAAAGAGCAGATTCTGCACATTATCGAAGCCGGGCAGTCTTTTGGAGAGGTAACGGTTTTTACCGGACAGCAAATGCCGGCCAATGCGCAAGCCCTGGCCAAAAGCCGCCTTCTTCTTTTCCCCAGAAGCGCCTTTGTGGGCCTAGTGACGGCCAACTCTTCTCTGGCCTTAAATCTGTTAGCGATTATGTCAAAAAAACTACGCCAGTTTGCGGCTCAAATTGAAAATTTGTCCCTGAAAGAAATTCCGGCACGCCTGGCCTCTTATCTGATATATCTTGCAGAAGAACAGGGTTCAGAGGATGCGGTCACTTTAAATGTATCCAAGGGCCAGCTTGCCAGCCTGCTGGGCACCATCCCGGAAACATTGTCTCGAATTTTTGCCAAGCTGTCCGGGCAAAATCTAATTCGCGTTGAGGGTCCCAAGATTACGCTGCTGGATCGTCAAGGGATAGAAGATCTGGCCGAGCACGGCAAAGATATCTAGAAGCCTTCTCAAAAATGTCTTTTGGCCCAATATTTTTGTTGGTGCCTCGCTTCAAATCCTCGACATACAACAGTATGCCTCCGGTATGAAGCTCGACTCCGCTGCGATCTTGAACCAAAATCCTATTTTTGAAATGGCTTCTAATAAAAAAAGCACCTGTTTCAGGTGCTTTTTATTTTAACCGGCAGACCGGCAATTTTTTTTGAACCATCGGGGCAAGCCAAAGATTTCGAAACCCATTTCTAACTGGTTTGGGCGACTAGCTCCTTACTCAACACCCGAATATGACCCATCTCTTCTTTGATAATGGCCTCGAGGCGGTCTTTGCCTAAATTTTCCGGGACGCCCTCTTTCATGCCCAGATAAAAAACAATGGAGTCTTTTTCAGCTTCGATTGCCGATTTAAGAATTTCCACCATGGATGTCACATCGATTTCCTTTTTAAAAAAGACACGACTGTCCACCAGCGCCCGAAGATAGAGCGCTGCCTCACCGGACGGGTCAAAAACGGTTGATGCCTTATCTGCTGCCGTCAGCTCGGCCCGCATGGATTCAAACATTTTCTCGTGGGCTTCTTCCATTTTCGAAAGACCCATTAACAGTTCTTTGTTTGAAGAATCCGCGGTGTTTTCAGCGGCATCGCGGTAAAACTTGGCGCCGTTTCGTTCCATCTGTCCGGCCATTTCAAAAACCTCGTCTGCATTAAAATCATAACTCATTTTTTTTCCTTTCTTGTGATATCAGAATCTAAAATTTTATCTGCCATTGATTCCTATTTGGACCGGGCAATCTTCCCAACCGATTCATTGTTTCCGTAAATATATATATGAACACGTGTCTTGTAAAGATCTCTTCATCGGATAACGGCACCAATCTTTTACCTCATGCTTGATTTGCAGGCTCGCGGGCTTAAATTTGCCGGCCGCTGGTGTGAAAAATATTCTTGACAGGCTCGCGGGGCTTTTATACTATACTAAAATACTATGGATTGATATTATTTATGCAAAAGCGAATTTCCATCATATTGATCGTGATATTCAGTGTCGGCCTAATCGCATCCGGTGCTCTGGGCTATGCTGATTGTGAATCCAAGTGTTGCTGTCAGACAGTCAAAATGGCGCACGGGCAGGTTTCGCATCCCATGAGTGCTGCTGAAAAAACATCCTTTCTGAAGGTCGCTGGCTGCTGTTCCGGTTCAACGGCGACACCGTGTGAACTCGCCCGGGGATCAACGGGGCGCTTACCTGAAACATGCCCGGTCACTGTTCGCTCTGAAGCACCGGAGCTCTCCGGCATCGGGCTGACATCAACAAGTCTGCTCATAGAGAGTGCACAACCCAAAACCTACGCTCGGGGACCGGATCCCTGGCTTAAAACCAAACCCCTTCCGATTTATCTTCAGAACCTTACCTTTCTGTGTTGAATCTCATCTATCATCTATGGGGTAATCGGTGCAATATTATTGCACAGTCCGCCTTCTACCCGCTAAATCTTAGATATATTGTGACCCAATACATCATCTGCTTTTATTCTTGAATAATGGCTGAAACGGTTATTATGCGGATAGTCTGATGGTATCAACTCAGTGGCCACGTTTTCGCCAATGCTGAATCTGAGGACCATCAATCCATGCAATCTTCGCCCTGCACCGGCAACCCTCAAATTTTACATGATAATTCCAAATTTATAAAAACGAACATCACAACTTCAAAGGAGATATTTGTAATGGCGAAAAAAAAGAAAAAAAATATTCAATCAAAGAATGCACAAAATAAAATGGTAACACTCGAAAAACGGCAGGCCAAAAAAGATGTGGTTTTGGGTACTGAGAAGAAAGGACGTCTGCCGCTTATTGTTGCAATCGTATGCGCTGTGCTCATCGTAGGTGGCGGAATATACTATGCCGGCTATGATCGGTCGGAGACCGCACCTGTGGCCGGCTCATTTACATCTGAAAATAATGCTTCTCAGGTCAGCCTTCCGGCAAATCTTTTTGAAGACGGCAAGGCCCGGCATTTTCAACATGTGGCCGGCGAATTCAATATTAAATACTTTGTCCTCAAAAGCTCAGACGGTGTTATTCGGGCTGCATTTGATGCCTGTGATGTCTGCTGGCCGGCGGGCAAAGGCTATTATCAGGAAGATGATTATATGGTCTGTCGCAACTGCGGTCGTAAATTCGCTTCCGTTCTGGTCAATGAAGTCAAAGGTGGCTGCAACCCGGCACCGTTGAACCGCAGAGTCGAAAATGGAAAAGTCGTCATTGAGGTTAAAGATATTCTGGATGGTAAACAGTATTTCAACTTTTCCGGGAAGGTCTAGTCATGACACTTAAACATATCTCATTTAAAAACCTGCTCCGGCGCAAAGGTAAAGCATCTTTTGTTCTGGCCGGACTGGTGATCGGGGTCTCCACAGTTGTTGGAATCATCAGCTTTGTTAATGCCATGACAAGCGATATCAATCATAAACTTGAAAAATACGGTGCCAATATTCTGATTGTTCCCCGAACCGAGAATCTGACACTTACCTACGGAGGGCTTTCACTGGGGGGTGTGTCTTTTGAGATGGAAGAAATCCGCCAGGAAGAATTGGTGCGAGTGAGTTCCATTAAAAACGCCCGCAATATTGCAGCCCTGGGCCCGTTGGTGTTGGGAGTCGTCAATGTCGATTCGCACAAAGTTCTGCTGGCGGGTGTCGATTTCAAAGCATCTGCTATTTTAAAGCCCTGGTGGCAGATGAATGGAAAGGTGCCCGATGATAACAGTGTCATTCTGGGAGCTGAGGCGGCTCGCATTCTGAATCTGAATGTGGGCGGCCGCTTTAAGATCAAAGATCGGCATTTTGGCGTTTCGGGTATTTTGAAACCAACGGGGTCTCAGGACGATCAACTGATATTTGCCCGTTTGGCCACCGCCCAATCGTTGTTTAATAAAAACGGACGGGTTTCTATGGCCGAGGTGGCCGCATTGTGTCAGGACTGCCCGATTGATGCGATGGTGAAGCAGATCTCCGATGCGCTTCCGGGTGCCAAGGTGATGGCCATTCAACAGGTGGTCAAAGGCCGCATGGAGACCCTGGGACATTTTAAGAAATTTTCATATGGAATTTCCGGCGTGATCCTGCTGATCGGCAGTCTCGTTGTTCTGGTGACCATGATGGGCAGCGTCAGAGAGCGCACCGATGAAATCGGGATTTTTCGTGCCATCGGCTTCCGCAAACGCCATGTCATGCAAATCGTGTTCCTGGAAGCGGCCATTGTTTCCGGGCTGGCCGGCATCCTCGGATATTTGCTGGGCTGGGGAGTCACCAAGGCGGCCGTGCGCTTCTTTATTGAAGGCCACTCCGGATTTGTGCCCTTTAATCTTGAGTTAGCAAGCGGTGCCTTTATACTGGCGCTGTTAATTGGTCTGGTTTCAAGTGCCTATCCGGCCTTCATCGCTTCGCGGCTTGATCCCAATGAAGCCCTCAGGGCCCTGTAATGGTGAATCAACATGTATTTTTATGGTGATACCATATGGTTAGAACGGCACTTTTTTTTACATTAACAGCAAATGAGCTAAAATGTCTAAAATGAACTAAAATGAGCTAAAATTAGGATGGATTAAAATTTTTAATTTTAGGCATTTTAGGCACTTTCAAATTTTTGGCATTTACTGGGGAGCCCTTATTTATGAGTTACATCGTTGCAGAAGAATTAGTCAAAAAATACGGCAAGGGAGAAGCAACCGTTACGGCTGTCTCCGATATCAGTTTTCAAATTGAGTCCGGTGAATTTATCGGCGTCATGGGTGAATCCGGGGCCGGCAAATCCACCCTGCTTTCCATAATGGGAGCCATGAACGCCCCGACATCCGGCCAGTTTGTGGTTGATGATATCGACGTCTACAGCTTGCCCCAGGAGAAACAGGCGGATTTCCGCAGGGAATTTCTGGGTTTCATATTCCAGAGTTTTCATCTGGTGCCTTATCTCACGGTTTATGAAAATGTCATGTTGCCGCTGACGATCACAAAGGCCAGTCGCAAACACAAACGAGACCTGGTTGAAAATGCCTTATCCCAGGTTGGGCTGCTGGATAAAGCGGATCGTTTGCCGAACCAGATTTCAGGAGGCGAAAAAGAACGCGTGGCAATTGCCCGGGCGGTTGTCAACGAACCGCCGGTTTTGCTGGCAGACGAACCCACCGGCAATCTGGATAGCAAAACTTCGGCTGAGATCATGAAATTGCTTCAACGCCTTAATACAGACGGCATGACAATTATCATGGTTACCCACAGTCCGGACTGTGCGCGCTATGCCCGCAGAATCATGCAGGTGTCTGATGGCAGGCTGGTGGAGGATGATGAAAAAGGTATCATTTAAAACAGTTTTACTGTCTATCATCCTGGTTGCGGCTGCCGGTGTTGTGTTTCCCTTGTTTTATAACAAATATGTGGCAGCAGCCGGCTCTCAACAACAGGAATTGGACCGCTTATTGGGTAATATTGGGATTCTTAGAATTCCGCACGCTACCCGGCCGGTGGAAATTCAGCTAAAAGATGTTTACGGCAACACGGTCAGACTGTCTGATTTCCGCGGCAAGGTTGTGTTTCTGAATTTTTGGGCCACCTGGTGCGCGGCCTGTGTGGTTGAGATGCCGTCTATGGAAAAATTGCATCGCCGGCTCAAAGATAAAGATTTTGTGATGATTGCGATTAATATGCAGGAATCCGATGTCCAGGTAAAAGCGTTTTTTGAAAAAATGAAGCTGTCGTTTGCCGCGCTGCTGGATTCTAATGGCGAAGTCGCCACCGGATTTGCTGTCAATGCGCTTCCGACCACCTTTGTGCTTGATAAGGAAGGAAGGATTGTCGGCGCAGCCATTGGACCGAGGGAGTGGAACAGCCGGGCGTCAATTGCCTTGTTTGAATATTTACTCAATCTGCGCTTTGGTACTTACTGAAAGAACCGGGCAGGTTGTCTGACGCACCACCCGATCTGTGGTCGAACCTAATAACAGCGTTTTAACCAGCCCGTGTCCTCGAACCCCCAAAACAATCATGTCCATTGCATTGGTTTCAGCGTACTTTATCAGCGCTTCATAGGGCTGACCCTCCAGGATACAGGTTTCCGGAGTACACCAGTTGCGGGCGTCTTCGGGAATCATGGTAATGAGCTTTTCGGTAAAACGTTGATGCAGCCCCCGCTGAATTTCAGCGCTCAGTGCTTTGTCCGGTTTAAGCAGTTCACTGGATACCGAAGGTTCGATAACATGGGCCAGATGAAGGTCCGCCTCAAATTCCTGGGCTAGGCTTAATGCATGTTGAAACGCCAGATCGGAATCAGGTGAGAAATCGCATCCAACCAGGATTTTTTTAAGGCGGATTTCTTGGCTGATCGGATTGACAAATTCGTGCTCCGGGCTGTGGACAACCAGCAAAGGGCATGGCAGCACGCGCATCAGGCGTTCGGTAACCGATCCCAGAATCAAACGTTTAAGGCCCGAGCGGCCTCGGGTGGCGGCAATGACCAGATCAATTCCTTTTTCTTCAACCAGGCGGGATACTTCATCGGCTGTGTGACCGACGGTAATCAAGGGCTCCCACTTGACAGGCTGTTCACCAATGATTTGATCCAATTGCTCGGCGGCCTGCTTTCGAATGCGGTTTTGCTGATCAACCGGATTCAACTGGAATTCGCCATAGATTGCAATTGAGGATAAATCGATAACATGACAGATGTACAATTTGGCATCGAATTCTTTGGCCAGCGCGACACCATAGGGTATGGTATGATTGGAAAAATCGGAAAAGTCTGTGGCACAAAGAATATTTTTCATTTGTACTCTCATGACACATTCTCCTTTCTTTTAAACTTATCGGATTTCAACCCTTGATAACGGCAACCGGTTTAAGTTTTGCCACCCTTTTCGCAATCCCCGCACTGTGCACAACCTCGACTACCCGGTCTACATCCTTATAGGCTTTGGGCGCTTCTTCGGCCAGACCGGACATGCTGCCGGCACGTATGTGGATGCCGCGACCCTCGAGTTCCTCACGCAATGTTGCCCCATGGATGGTTTTTTTGGCCTTTTTGCGGCTCATTGTCCGCCCGGCACCATGACAGGTCGATCCAAAAGTTTGCGCCATCGATCCTTCGGTACCGACCAAAACCCAGGATGCCGTCCCCATTGAACCGGGAACCAGCACGGGCTGTCCGATATCACGGTAAACCGGTGGAAGTTCCGGTGAACCGGGCCCGAATGCCCGTGTCGCCCCTTTACGGTGAACACAGAGCTGGACCTGTTTTCCATCTATGCGGTGCTTTTCGACTTTGGCCATGTTATGGGCAATATCATAGATCTGGAAGACGTGATGATTCGATACTTTGCCGGCCAGGACCTGCTCGAAACTGTTTCGAATATGGAAGGTCAGCACCTGGCGATTGGCAAATGCATAGTTCGCCGCTGCCTTCATCGCGGCGAGATAATCCTGTCCATCGATGCTGCTCAGCGGGGCACAGACCAGCTCTCGATCCGGCAGGTTAAGTCCATACCTGGGGATCATTTTTTGAAACCGTTTAACATAATCGCCGCAAACCTGATGCCCCAGACCGCGCGAGCCGCAATGAATTTGGACAGCGATTTGTCCCTCGCACAGACCGATTCGCTGAGCGGCGGTTTCGTTAAAAACTTTTTGCACGACATCGATTTCAATAAAATGATTTCCCGCCCCCAGGGTCCCCACCTGTCCTTTGCCCCGGTCTTTTGCGCGTTGACTGACTTTCGCCGGGTCTGCTCCCGCAAGGCATCCGTTTTCCTCGGTGCGCTCCAAATCCGCTTCAGTGCCGTATCCTCTTTTGACAGCCCACCTTGCACCCTGCGATATGACCCGATCCAGCTCACCGGCCTTCAATTTAATGTTACCGCCTTTGCCGACACCGCTTGGGCAGTTCGTATACAGAATCGTCGCTAATTCATCCAGGTAAGGCCTGAGCTCCTCCAGATCTAAGTGTGTGGCCAGTAACCGCACGCCGCAGTTGATGTCATAACCCACGCCGCCCGGGGAAATAATTCCATCCGGCAGTTCGGTCGCCACCACGCCGCCAATGGGAAAGCCGTATCCCTGATGAATGTCCGGCATCGCCAGGGCATATTTTACGATGCCGGGCAGGGTGGCCGTATTGATCAGTTGCTGCAGGCTGTTATCCGTGATGATGCCTTTTAACAGCTCCTCATCCGCATAAAAGCGTGCCGGGACGCGCATGTCTTTGCGATATCCGGCCGGGACTTCAAACAAATGCCGGTCAAGCTGCTTGAAATCATGTTTCTGAACCATTTTAGCCCTTTTTTTAGAATTTGAAACGCTCAATAAAGTTATACATCAAAGACAATTGTTGCTTCCAAGCCTTTGGAAGTCTTTATAATTTTAAGATTGTGATAGGTCACCGCCTTGATATGCTTTTCAAGCATGGATGTTTTCCCGCCGAATATTTTTGCCTGCAAATGGGTGGCGGTTGCCTTTTGGATCTTGAATTTTTTAAAAATGAGCATTTCGCTTTCAGCCCAGTAAGCCAGTTCGCTCAGCCATTCCACCAGCAGGCTTTCAGCATCGATGGCGTCCATTTCAATGATTTTTTCGATTTCAGTCGAAATATCAGAGACGTCCGCTGCCATCAGATGGGTCAGCCCTGCGGCGGCATTCAAAAATAATTCCGTCAGGTTGGTCCCGAAAATCCGTAATGCCTTGTCGGCCGTATGCTCTACTTCTTCAAAACCCATCATTTTTCAAAATAAGAAGATACGCGTGAATTCAAATTCTAAAATCATCAATAACGAAATGGCTTCACCATGAAAATAAGACAAAGTGACTCCTTTTTAAAATTTGAAACGCTCAATTTAGGTTCACGACCGGTAGCGATTAGCTCGCCGCTGACAGCATAAACTCCGGTGCATTAATCTTGCTTAGAAAAACAATTTTTGGATTCGCTATGATGAGCCGTTGTGATGGATGTAATTCTGAGAAGACAGGCGCTTGTGCATTTGATATCAGGGTCTTATATTTATACATTTAACAATTGATCCTGTAAAGTCAAGGATATTATACCGGCTTGTACGGCAAGGCGTCGGCCGTGTGAAACCGGTTATCAAAAGCAACCCTGGCATCACTTAGTCGTATCCAAACCCGGATCGAGGCTGCGCCTGATTCAAAAAATTCTTTACAATTTCAGTAAGGGTGATCTATAAGCGAAAAAGAACGATGCGGTTTCTTTTCTTATCCAATCATTCATCTAAACATTTATTTATCTGCTCTACCAGCTCATCGGAATAAAAATCTATCATTTTGGCAATAAAATTAACACGTTTTGTTTTCGATATCCATCGACGGTTTTGATCAAATCTAAATTTTAGCGATAAAACTCAATTGACTGAGGAATGAGGTGACGCATGAAGCATCAATATGATGTGATAATTGTGGGGGCGGGCCTGGCGGGACTGCGCGCTGCGGTGGAGATCGGAAAAGATGCTCAGGTCGCCGTGCTGACGAAAGTTTTTGCGACGCGTTCCCACTCCGGGGCCGCCCAGGGCGGAATCGGTGCTGCACTTGGCAATGAGGAAGAAGACCACTGGGAGTGGCATATGTTTGATACGGTCAAGGGCAGCGACTACCTGGGAGATCAGGATGCCATCGAGATTCTGGCCAAAGATGCGCCCCGGGCCATTTATGAGCTGGAAAACCTCGGGGTGCCATTTAATCGTACAGCTGAAGGGAAAATCGCCCAACGCGCTTTTGGCGGACATACGCGCAATTATGGCGAAGCACCGGTCAAACGGGCCTGCTATGCGGCAACCCGAACCGGCAGGGTCATTTTAGACACCCTTTGGGAACAGAGCTTACAAAGGGGGATTGAATTTTATGATGAATTCCAGATGTTGTCTTTGATTGTTCACAATGGGACGTTTTGCGGGGTGGTTGCTTACGAACTGGCCACCGGAAAATTGCATACCTTCCATTGTAAGGCGCTAATGCTGGCCACCGGCGGGGCCGGGAAAATTTACAAGACGACTTCCAATGCATTTGCCAGCACCGGCGATGGCATGGCGATTGCCTATCGGGCCGGCGCCCCATTGGAAGACATGGAATTTGTCCAGTTTCATCCTACCGGGATCTATAAGCTGGGAATCCTAATCAGCGAGGCCGCGCGCGGCGAGGGCGGCATTTTGCTGAACAATGCCGGTGAACGCTTCATGGAGCGCTATGCACCGGTGATCAAAGATCTGGCACCTCGCGACATGATTTCGCGCTGCATGCTTGATGAAATGCGCGCCGGCAGAGGAATAGACGGCAAGGACTATTTTCACCTGGATCTGACGCACCTGGGCCAGGATGTCATCGAAAAAAAGCTGGCTGAAATTACCAGCTTTGCGCGGACTTATGCCGGCGTCGATCCGGTAAAAGAGCCGATTCCGGTTCAGCCGACCTGCCATTATATGATGGGCGGCATTGCGACGGATGCCGATGGCCGCGTGGTCATTGATGATAAAAATACGCCGTATGACGGATTATACGCGGCCGGTGAGTGTGCCTGTGTGTCCATACACGGGGCAAATCGGCTGGGCTGCAATGCGCTGCTCGACACACTGGTCTTCGGGCGGCGGGCCGGTCGGCAGATCAAGAAATTTGTCGAATCGGCTGCCTGGCCGAAGCTGCCCGCCAAACCGGATAAAAAGGATGCGGACACGATTAAGGCCTTAATGCAAAGCGGCGGTCGAGAAACCAGTGGCGCCATTCGAGCCGAGCTTCAGGAAAGCATGATGGAAAACGTGTCTGTTTTTCGTCAAAATGAGAGTCTGTCGGCAGCGCTGGATAAGATTAAGGCGCTCAAAGCCCGTTATAAAAATCTATCCATTCAGGATAAAGGAGGCTGTTTCAATCGTGATCTTTTAGATGCCATTGAGCTGGGTCATTTACTGGATCTGGCTGAAGTCATTACGCACAGTGCCTTGATCCGGGAAGAAAGCCGCGGGGCCCATTCACGGGAAGATTTTCCGGATCGTGACGATAAAAAATTTCTGGCGCATACGATGGCCCTTTACGATGCAGACAGGGGGCCGCAGATATTTACCAAACCGGTCGCGATTACCAAATTTGAGCCCAAGGAGAGGAAATATTAAGATGAGATGTCACTTTACGGTCTATCGATTTGACCCAAAAGCAGATAAAAAGCCGCGATACCAGGAATATGCGGTTGATGCCGAGCCGACCGACAAGATTTTGGATTGTTTAAATAAAATCAGATGGGAACAGGATCCGACCCTAACCTACCGTTATTCCTGTGCCCACGGGATCTGTGGCTCGGATGCCTTAATGATCAATGGTCGAATTGAACTGGCCTGCCAGAAACTCGTGCGTGATTTTAAAACCGGAAATAATTTTGTGATTGAACCGTTGCCGTTGTTTGATGTGGTTAAGGACCTCATTGTCGATCTGGAGCCTTTTTTCGAAAAATATCGGCAGGTGCAGCCCTACCTGATCCCCGGCAAAAAGGAATCGGATAAGGAATTTATCCAGCAGGCTGAAAATCAGGAGTTTATTGAACCGGCGCTTAGATGCATCCTGTGTGCCTCCTGCACCGCCGCCTGCCCCATTAATCGCGCCAGGCCGGATTACCTCGGGCCGGCTGCGCTGCTGCGCGCTTTTCGATATATCTTTGATTCAAGGGATAGCATAACCAAAGAGCGTCTGGAAAAAATTGACACCGAAGACGGCGTCTGGGGGTGTAAAACGATGTGGCGGTGCACCGAAGTCTGCCCTAAAGAAATCCCCATCACCCAATGTCTGGGACAGATCAAACGCGCCGTTAAGCAGCAAGAAAAAGACAAATAAAAGAAGGGCGCGGTCATGCGCTTCGAAACGCTGCCTTAAGGTAGCGATGAAAAGGAGGTTACCATGCCGGAGAAAAATTTACTAAGCGGTTTCTCGTTTTTTTCCGATGTCGATCCTGATACGCTGGAAGCGATCGCCGACAAAGGCGAAATTTTAGAATTTAAAGCTGAAGATGTCATTTTTCATGTTGACGAGCCTGCGACTCATTTTTATGGCCTATTGGAGGGAGAAGTCGATTTGGTCCTTGTTTTTACGGATAAGGTTTTAAAAACCGATATCGAATATGAAGAAGCCATCCAGGCCACCATGGTTGACGAGGAAAAAGAAATTATTGTTGATACGGTAGCCGCGGGGCAGGTGTTCGGGTGGGCTTCCATTGTGGGACCTTCAAAGCGCACCGTCAATGCCGAATGTTCGGAAAACAGCCGGGTTATCGCCATTCCGGCTGATGAGCTGACCGCCATGTTCGATAAAGACCACACCCTGGGCTTTACCATCATGAAACGCTTGAGTGATATTATTGCCAGGCGTCTTCGTAATCGGACCGATAAACTCATTGAGACCTGGGGGGAGGCCTTCGATATTGGTTCAATATAAAAGGTGGCTGCCACCTTTTTGGTTAGCCGGTTGAGCCGGTTGCCCGTTTGCCGGTTAAATGAAATCAGATATATTTACGGGCTCAACGGGCAAACGGGCCAACAGGCTCAACCTATACCAAACAAGCTTTGCGCAAGGACTGTGAATGTTGTGAGTGGGACACCTAAAAAGAGGAATTTATCGTGATGAAAGCGCTTTATTTTGAAAAGCATGGAGAATTGGATGTCATTCAGTACGGGGAGGTGCCGGAACCGGAACCGGGGCCCGGGCAGATCAAGATGCGGGTGCGAGCGACCGCCCTCAATTACCTGGACATCTGGGTGCGGCGCGGCTGGCCCGGGCTTAAGCTGGAAATGCCCCACTGGTGCGGTGCGGATATGGCCGGAGAGATCGTTGAGTTGGGAAAAGGGGTTACCGGCTGGCAGGTGGGCCAGCGGGTTGTCGCCGATCCGGGTGTTAATTTATTTGAAGATGAATATACCGGGCGGGGTGAAGATTGTGTGAGTCCCGGGTATCACGTGCTCGGCGAGCATCAGCGTGGTGGCGCGGCCGAATATATTGTGCTTCCGGTCGGCGGCGTGGCAGCGATTCCGGATGATGTGGATTTTCCGGAAGCCGCAGCGCCATTGCTGGTGACGCTGACTGCCTGGCGGATGTTAATTCATCGCGCAGCCTTGCGTACCGGCGAATCCGTGCTGGTTGTGGGCTCCGGCGGCGGGGTCAACAGCATGTCCATCCAGATAGCCAAACTTGCCGGTGCATTTGTATACGCTGTAGCCGGTAATGAAAAAAAAGCACAGTTGGCAAAAGAGCTGGGCGCCGATGTCGTGCTGGATCGCTCCCAGGTCGATTGGGGCCGTGAAATATTCAAGATGACCGACAAGCGCGGCGTTGATGTGATTGTTGATAATGTCGGCAAAGCAACACTGATGAAAAGTATGCAGGCCTTGGCACGGGGCGGCCGTATTGTGATTGTCGGCAATACCAGCGGCCCCCAGACTGAAATCGATATCCGCTTCATTTTCGGGAAACAAATCAGCCTGATCGGCAGCACCATGGGAACCCATCAGGATTTTAAGGATGTCATCGCCATGCTCTGGGCCGGCAAACTCAAACCCGTCATCGATCGGGTGATGCCGTTAAGTGATGGCCGCAAAGCCTATGAGATTATG
>Ga0316187_10003501_pt1 | contig 13626 bp, 7 predicted proteins | sample CroRivburrow1_MG_FD_204927 | JGI IMG/M metagenome (GOLD analysis project Ga0316187, IMG submission 204927) | Coastal sediment microbial communities from Maine, United States - Cross River worm burrow 1 | ecosystem: Environmental > Aquatic > Marine > Coastal > Sediment | place: USA: Maine...
AGCCCGTTCTCCGTTGCTCCGGGTTGCTCCGCCGCTTCCTCGACCTTGACCTCGATCTCGGCAAAACCGGGGTAGACCGTCCTGCACGCGCCCTCGAGGGCGGGTCGAACCACGTTGGATCCCGCGAACTTCGCCAACGCCTGCGCATCAGTTCCGAAAAGGACTGTCACCGTCTCGCCTGAACGGCTCACTCGCGCCGATTCGACGGCCCCGGCGAGACGCGGGTGCTCCGCCCACAGGGCCTCGGCCAGCGTCGCCGGTCGCGCGCTCACCGGCGGCGGATGACCGTCCGGCTTCTCGGGGGTCGCCGGTGACGGCGGACCGCCTCCGGTTGGTGGCCCCTCACCGCCCGCCAACCACTGTTCGACGCGCTGCACCGCGGGCCAGCGCGCGAGCCGGAGGGCCGCCACCTCGAGGGCGAGCTCGCGGTTGGCCGCGTCCCGCAACATGGGCTCCTGCTCAAGCCAGAGGCCGAGCATCCGGGTCAGGGCATCGGCGCCGAGCTCATGGGCCAGCGGTTCGATCTTCGCCCGCATGTCGTCGGTCAATGAAGGATCGAGGGTCGGATCCACAGCCAGGTGAAGCGCGGCCCGCAACATCCGGCCGACCTCCTGGTAGAGGATGGCGGCGTCGTGACCGGCGGCGAGCTCGGCACGGATCGTCTGGAGCGCATCGGCAACCCGCCCCCCGGCAAGAGCGTCCACGAGCGAAGCGGTCACATCGAATGAAGGCACACCGAGCACCGTCGCCACCGCATCGTCGTCGATGGAGTCGGCGGCGAAAGCGCGGAGCTGATCGACCAGAGACAGCGCATCTCGGACACTGCCCTGGGCGGCGGCGGCGATGGTTCCTGCGGCGCCCGGACTCAGCTCGAAGCTCTCGCGATCGGCGATGGTTTCGAGATGGGACCGGATGGCCTCGTTGCTCAAGGGTCGGAAATCGAGCTGTTGGCATCGCGAGAGGATAGTTGCCGGAACCTTGTGGCGTTCGGTGGTTGCAAAGATCCAGAGCACGTAGGGCGGCGGCTCTTCGATGCTCTTGAGCAGGGCGTTGAATGCCGATTTGGAGAGCATGTGGACCTCGTCCACCACCACCACCCGGTAGCGATCCCGGGTCGGCCGGAACCGAAGCAGCTCCTGGAGCTCGCGGACCTGGTCCACGCCGGTGTGGGTGGCGGCATCGATCTCCACCACATCGATGCTCGCTCCATCCGTGACCTCGCGACACGAGGCACACACGCCGCAGGGCTCGGCGGTGGGACCCTCGGCGCAGTTCACCGCCTTGGCGAGCAATCGCGCCGCCGTGGTCTTGCCGACCCCGCGCAGACCCGAGAACAGATAGGCGTGGCCGAGCGCATCCGATGACAGGGCGTTCTGGAGCGTCTGAACAACGGCGTCTTGGCCGATGAGATCGGCGAAGCGCTGAGGCCGCCACGAACGAGCGAGGACTTGGTAACTCACCGCGACATGGTAGCAGGAGAGGTGCCTCGAACTTCGGCGTATCCAGCCTCGATCGGACGTGCCGTCGCAAATCGATCTTGGGAACGAGCGCCTCGCAGTGGGTGACGCACTTCGGGCCCAAATATCGTTTGAGGGGGCACTCTCGGCCACCCGCGATTGGAGAATCGGGGTCGGAATCGCGCAATGGTTCAACCAATCAGGACTTTCCGCGTACAATCAAAGGCCACCACCGGCATAGGTCACGTCCCGATTCAGTGGATTCGGTGTTATTGTGTTGGCTGAAAAATTGACGAATGGACTCAAGGAGGCTTCGATGCGCCGTCTGATCATCGCTGTTGTCGCGCTCGCCCTGGTGGCGACTGCCACGCCTGTATTAGCCCTCAACTCCGGTACCGATATCATCGTCCCGGCCGCAGGCCGCGGCACCCCGTGGGTCACCGACCTCTATGTCGGGAACCCGGGAGCCACCACCGTCACCGGGTCGATCTTCTGGCTCGTGAGAGACCAGCCCAACCCGTCGCCGGCCTCGATCTCATTCACCGTCGCCCCAGGCGCGACGGCCATTTATGAGGACATCATCCTCGCGGAATTCGGCCTCGCATCAGCGAGCGGCGCCTTCCGCGTCACGGCGAGCGACACCGTGATCGTCAACTCGAGGATTTACGCCACCGACGGCTCGGCGACCTTTGGGCAGGGCTTCGAGGGCGTGCCGGTCCCGGCCGCGACCCAGGCCGGCGGCACCGCCACGGTGGTGGGTCTGAGCTTCAACGACGCTTTCCGCACCAATGTTTATGCCACCGCCGGAGCGAATGGGGCCACCATGGCGCTGAGCCTCCTCCGCCCCGACGGCACATCCTTCGCCACCGAGAACCTCACACTTGGCGCCTGGGAACCCTACCTGCGCCGGGTGAACCAGCTCTTCCCCGGTGTTGGGAACTTCGACAACGCGACGCTCCAGGCTGAGGTCGCCTCCGGCTCCGCGGTGGTCGGCGCCTCGAAGGTGGACAACGAGTCCACCGATCCCACGACCCTGGAGTCCGATGCCACCGCCGCTGGCTCGGCGTCGGTGGACGGCGTTTACCAGATCTCCATGTATGACTCGGCGTTCTTTGCCGCCGGCGGCAACATCATCATCGACGAGGGCGTCGTGACCCAGATCAACGGCACCTACTTCAACTGGGACAAGCTCGATGGCGGTGAGGCGGCCTGCACGCTCCAGTTCCTCTGGGGACTCGGGATGAGCCCGACGCCTCTCGCCGACTTCGCCACTGGGGTCACCTTCTCCGACAGCTATGTCTCGACCGGCAGCGGCGTCATGGAGTGGACCGTGACCTTCACCGTCGAGGACAACATGGTCATCGACGGCACGGTCACTGCGGTGGGTTCGGAGTTCACCGCGTCCGACGAGCTCGGGTGCAACGGCGACTTCCCCGCGCTGACGCTCCGAGGTGGCAAGATGGAGTAGCCGTCACCCGACGGACACCACGAATAAATAGGGCCGCCCACCTGGGCGGCCCTTCTTTTGTCAGCGTGCCTGCGCACCGCTCCCATCGCGTTGACACAGGTGCTGAATCATCTCAACGGCGTTGGCGGCGGATCCTTCGTCCCCTCCGGCGTCCACGGGCCGCAACGCAGGAGTCGCTTTGCCGCCAACCAGCCCCCTTCGAGAGCGCCGTGCTCTCGAATCACCACTTCGGCGTAGCGACTGCAGGTAGGACTGAACCGACACTGGCCACGCGGAAAGACCCGGTGCCCCAGCTCCCGATAGACCTGAACAGAAGCAAGGAGGGCCCTCACGCTCAACTGCCGCTCGGGCGGCCTCGCGAGGTCCATCGTCAACGCGACACCGAAAACGACGGCGACGACGAGCACCGCTCGCCGTCGCCGATCTGATTTCTTCGGCGTCTGTCGGTCAGAACTTGTCGGCAAACTCGCTGATACCCGGGATGAGTAGACGTTCGTCCTTCAGTCCCTTCAAGATGCACATGATATGCAGCACGATCACGGCCAGCATGGCGATGGGCCAGATCAGCCCGAGAATACAACCCAGGCCACCGCTGATCGCGCCGACAATCATGATCACGATCCACAGGCCGATGAAACCGACGAACTCGGCCGCGGTCAGGACCAGCCCGTGCTTGGCGTGCCACTGCACCTCGGGGTCATCTTTCTCCACCAACAGGGGAATCAGCGCGAGCAGACCGAGGTAGGAGAGGACGATCCAGAGCTTGCGGTTCTCCGAAACGACCTCTTTTGAGCTTGGCGCCGGGACCTCCGGCGGTGGCTCGGCGGGTGGCGGCGGGGCAGCCGGGGGCGGGGGCGGTGGTGCGTTGTCGCCGGGATCCTGAGGGGGGGCTCCATCCATCATCGTGCACTCCCTTCGAGTGTTCAGGTCGTATGAATATATGAACAAGGGAATATTACCTGAGCACCGCAAAAACACGAAACCCTGCCTCAGGAAACCCGGTCGCCTGTCACACCAGAGCGAGGGAGCGAAGCGACCAAGCTCTGGACAAACAATCCTCAACACAAATTCTCGCCCCCGCAGTCGTGTCTTACAACTGCGGGGGCGAAAATTTGTTTGGTAGCCCGTACGGGGTTCGACCACGGGCCGTGGCACGGGGAGTACAAGCTGAGTGGGATGAAGTGGCGGAGACCGTACCGATGACTTTTCGGGAGAAAAGTATGGTAGCCCGTACGGGATTCGAACCCGTGTTACCGGCGTGAGAGGCCAGCGTCCTAGACCCCTAGACGAACGGGCCACGCGAAACGTCAAATTAACACAAGGATCGGTGACGCGCAAGTGCGCTTCCCCGAACACATCTTTGCTATACTCGCGCGCCGACAAATACGCAGGAGGACGTGAATGACTATACGTGTGGGCATCAACGGTTTCGGACGAATCGGTCGACTGGTAGCGCGTCACCTCAAGGCCCGTGAAGGCATCGATCTCGTGGCCATCAACGATCTCACTTCTCCCGAGATGCTCGGCTATCTGTTCAAGCATGACTCGGTACACGGTCTGTACAAGGGCACGGTGGAGGTCAAGGGCCAGACCATCACCATCGACGGCGACGCCATGAAGGTCTTCGCCGAGCGCGACCCGGCCAAGCTGCCCTGGAAAGAGCTCGGCGTCGAGTATGTCTTCGAGGCCACCGGTCTGTTTCGCGATCGCGAGACGGCGGGCGCCCACCTCACCGCAGGCGCCAAGAAGGTGATCATCACGGCCCCGGGCAAGACCGTCGACGAGACCTTTGTCATGGGCGTCAACAACGAGCTCTATGACCCCAACGCCCACCACGTGGTCTCCAACGCCTCCTGCACCACCAACTGCCTGGCCCCCATGGCCAAGGTCCTGCACGAGACCGTCGGCATCGAGCACGGTTGGCTGACCACCACCCACGCCTACACCAATGGTCAGAAGATCCTCGATGTCCAACACCCCAAGGACATGCGCCGATCCCGGGCCGCGGCCATCAACATCATCCCCACTTCCACCGGCGCCGCGCGAGCCATCGCCCTGGTCTACCCGGAGCTCGCAGGGAAGCTCGATGGCGCCGCCATGCGAGTCCCGGTCCCCGATGGATCGGTCTGCGACCTCATCTTCGTCGCCGGCCGCGACGGCAGTGTCGACGAGCTTCGTCAGGCCATGGTCGAGGCCGCCAACGGCGAGCTCAAGGGCATCCTGCGTGCCGCCGACGAACCCCTCGTGTCGACGGACATCATCGGTGAGAATCACTCATCCATCGTCGATCTCGAGCTCATCTCACAGGTGGCGCCCAACTTCTTCCGGGTGGTGAGCTGGTACGACAACGAGAACTCCTACTCGGTGCGTTGCGTCGACCTGCTCGCCTACATGGCGGAGAAGGACAACTCATGACCCTGCCCGCCCTCTCCGACCTCGACGGGGTCGAGGGCGCCCCGGTCCTCACCCGACTCGACCTCAACGTCCCGGTGGCGGACGGCAAGGTCCAGGACGACACCCGGATCGTCGCCGCCCTGCCGACCCTCGAGTGGCTGGGCGAGCGCGCCTCGGTGATCGCCGCGTGCTCCCACCTCGGCAAGGCCAAGGGGGTCCCGGACCCGGCCTACACCCTGGCGCCCGTGGCGCCGGTTCTCGCCGAAGCCCTCGGGCGTCCGGTGCGTTTCGTCAGCGACTGCCTGGATCCAGCCATCGCCGACGCCGAGCCGGGCACCCTTTTGCTGCTGGAGAACCTTCGTTTTCACCCGGGCGAGAAGGCCGATGATCCGAACTTCGCCGCCCGATTGACGGCGCCCTTCACCCACTATGTCAACGACGCCTTCGGCACCGCCCACCGGGCCCACGCCTCGGTGTCGGCCGCGCCGCGTTTGTTTGGCCCGGGGAAGAAGGCCGCCGGTTTTCTGATGGAGGCCGAGGTCTCCGCCCTGTCCCGGGTGGTCACCAACCCCGAGCAGCCCTTCGTCGCTGTGGTGGGCGGGGCCAAGATCTCCACCAAGACCGCCCCTCTCGAGGCCCTTCTCGACCGGGTGCGGACCCTGCTCATCGGCGGTGGCATGGCGAACACCTTCCTCAAGGCCCAGGGCCATGAGATCGGTCGCTCGCTGGTCGAGGACGAGATGCTCGACACGGCGCGGGCGGTCATGGACAAGGCCGCCGCACGTTCCATCGAGCTCCTCATCCCCACCGATGTGGTCGTCACTGACGGATTGCCCAATCCATCGCGGGTCGAGGTCGTGGCATCGGATGGGATTCCGTCGGATCTGATGGTGGTCGATCTCGGCCCTCAGAGCCGTCTCCGATATGCCGCGGCTCTCGCCGATGCCCGGACGGTCTTCTGGAACGGTCCCATGGGCGTCTTCGAGATCGATGCTTTCGCCGAGGGCACCCTGGCGGTCGCCACGGCCATGGCCGACTGTCCCGGTTTCACCGTCGTCGGCGGCGGCGAGTCGGTGATGGCCATCCGCCGTGCCGGCGTTGTCCATCGCATCGACCACGTGTCCACCGGCGGAGGCGCTTCGCTCAGTTTCCTGACCGGCGATGAGCTGCCGGCCCTGGCCTCGTTGGAGGAGTGATGCGGAAATTTCTGATCGCCGGCAACTGGAAGATGCACAAAGGCGTCAGCGAGACCTCGGCTTTCATCGAGAGTCTCCTGGCAACCGATCCCACTCCGGCGGTGGACGTCGTCGTCAGTCCGCCCTACACCTCGTTACCGACCGCCGCCATGCTCCTGACCGGATCAGAGATCGGTCTGGCCGCGCAAAATGTCCACTGGGATTCGAGCGGCGCCTTCACAGGTGAGCTTTCGGGAGAGATGCTCGTGGAGATCGGCGCCTCGTGGGTCATCGTCGGCCACTCCGAACGTCGCACTCTCTTCGGTGAGACCGACAGGACGGCTCGCGACCGTGCCCGCGCCGCTCAGCAGGCCGGCCTCAAGGTGATCTACTGCATCGGCGAGACCCTGGAAGAACGGGAGAACGAGCGAACCTTCGAGGTCCTCGAGAGTCAGACCGACGGCCTCGGCGCCCTCGACAGCGCCGAACTCGTCGTGGCCTATGAGCCGGTCTGGGCCATCGGCACCGGCCGGACCGCCTCGCCCGAGCAGGCTCAGGAGGCTCACGCGTTCGTGCGCGGATGCCTCGAGCGGGCCTTCTCCGCCGAGCGCGCCCAGAGCATCCGCATCCTCTACGGTGGCAGCCTCAAACCGACAAATGCCCACGAATTGTTGTCCAAGCCCGACGTCGACGGAGGCCTCATCGGTGGGGCAAGCCTTGACGTAGACTCGTTTTCAGCTATCATCCGCGCTGCGGCGGAATGCGCCGCGGGAGAGTAACGTGACAGTCCTACTGGTCATCTTTTACGTATTGGTGTGCATTTTCCTCGTCCTGGTCGTCCTGCTCCAGCAGGGCAAAGGGGCTGATCTCGCCGGCGCCTTCGGCGGTGGCGGTAGTCAGACGTCCTTTGGACCACGCTCGGCGTCGAACATCATGCACCGCATGACAACCGTCTCTTTTATCCTCTTCGTCGTGCTGTCCCTGGCACTGGCGATTTTGTCGGGCAAACAGCGGTCTTCGGTCATGGAATCGGTAGAGGTTCCGGTGGTTCCGGTGATCGAAGAGGCCGTCGAAATGGAGACCGTCGAGCCGGCCATCGAGCCTTTGACGGACGAGGTCCAACCGACGGACGAGGTCCAACCGACGGACGAGGCGACCTCCGACGACGCGGTCGGCGATACCGAGAATGTGCCGCCGGAGGGCGAGTAGGGGCTTGCCTTTCGAGGGCAAGATCATTAAGATCTCTTGCGCTGCCGAAGTGGCGAAATTGGTAGACGCGCACGGTTGAGGGCCGTGTGGAGCGATCCGTGCCGGTTCGAGTCCGGCCTTCGGCACCAATTCGGGGCCGGTCTCTCGGAGACCGGCCCCGAATTGGTCATGAGGAGTGTTTCCCCTCCCTGAGACACCCCTCGAGAGTGTGACGCACGTCTCACCATCGGCGATACGATCCATCACAAAAGAGCTATGATCCCAAGATGACTTCTCGTAGCCTCCTGGCTCCCATCATCCTGACCGTGGTCGGTCTCGCCTTCGGCTCGGCAAGCCATTCTGAGGAACCTTTTTCCCAACGCGACGATGAGTCGCGCTCCATCCTCGAGCGGATCAAGCTGTACCAGGAGCGCCACGGTGTTCGGGGTGAGCTCGATTCGAACCAGATGCTCGATCGGGCGCGGTGGGGCTACGAACGCTGGCTGAAGACCGAGCACCACCGCCTGATCGAGGGTGCGGCGAGTGACGGCTGGGTGAGTCTGGGTCCGAGCAATGGGGCCGGGCGGATGACCGCTCTCGCACCTCACCCCGCCACGGACGGGACCCTCCTTGCCGGTGCGGCCAGCGGCGGTCTCTGGAAGACCACCGACCATGGTCTGAGCTGGCGCCCCCTCACCGATGGTCTGACCGACCTCTCGGTGGGTGCCGTGTCCTATGCCCCCTCAAACCCGGAAGTGGTCTACATCGGCAGCGGCGAGGCCGGGCTGGGGAGCTTCTTTGTCCCGGGCATCGGCCTCCTGCGATCATCGGACGGCGGCGAGACCTGGTTCCTGCCCCAGCCCGGTGAGGTGGTTGCCGAGCAGTTCTTCGCCCTCTCGGTGGACCCCCGGGATGAGGATCGCGTCCTCGCCGCCACCGAGCGCGGACTCTTCGCCACCACCGACGGCGGTGCGAGTTGGGATCTCCTGCTGAACCACCCCGATCTCTACGGGGTCACCGAGATCCTCCGGTCGCCGAGCGATCCGGATCGGCTCTTCACGGCCCTTTGGTGCTTCAGCTTCTGTCCCGAGGGCCTCGCTCGAGTCATGACCTCGCCCGACAACGGGATCACCTGGGCGCCCGCCGCCGACGGCCTTCCCGACGCCCTGATGAACAACCCCCTCGCCAATCGAATCGCCCTCGCGGCGGCACCGTCTGACGACCGGGTGCTTTACACCGCCATCAACACCTCCCGCTACACCCCCCAGGGACCCGAAGCCGCCATCTATCGGTCCACAGACAGTGGGACCACCTGGACCAACACCAGCGATCCCGGAACCTATCTGTTCTCCCAGGGGTGGTACGACAACGCCATCACCGTGGACCCATCAGATCCCAACGTGGTTGTCGCCGCCGGGGTCCTGTACGTCCGCTCATCCGACGGCGGCGCGAACTGGACGACCATGGATCCCATCGCCGCAGGCGACTGGATGGGGACCGAGACATTGCCCCACGTCGACGGCCACGCTTTTGCCTGGCAGGCCGGCGCACTGTGGTTGGGCTGCGACGGCGGCGTGTGGCTTTCCCACGACGGCGGATCGACCTGGTCGGACCGCAACGATGGTCTCGTGACTCGCCAGTACTATGGCCTCGACATCGATCCCATCCGACCCGGTCGGGTCCTCGGGGGAACCCAGGACAACAAGACCAATCTGCGCCTCGGTCCCGACGACAACGACTGGGAATGGGTTCTCGACGGCGACGGTTTCGAATGCGCCATCAACCCCCTGGTCCCCGATCTGGTCTATGGAACCATCTACGGCACGCTTGTTTTCCGCAGCTTTGACGGCGGGTTCGAGTGGCAGAAGATCGCACCGTCCACCGGTGGCGATCTCACCCCCTTCGCCACACCCCTCACCATGCGCTCGGATCTTCCCTGGCATCTCTTCACCGGGTCGAGCCGGGTCTGGCACTCGACGGATGCCGGCACATCATGGCGCGCCCTAGGAACCGAGGTCGTGGACGGAGAGTGGTCCATCCACGTCGTTCGGGCGGTGGCCGTCACCCCGGCCGACCATCAACGGCTCATGATCGGCAAGGGCGCCGAGGTCTACACGAGCACGGACTCCGGCGCCACGTGGCGGGTCTCCCCCATGACGAGCTTCGTCAACAGTGTCGCCCTCTCATCGCACGAGCCGGAGCTCGGAATCGCCGGTCTGGCGCGAACCCCACCGGGCGAGGCCCAGGCCCTGCGCACCTCTGACGGTGGCCTCACGTGGCACCCGGCCGCCACCGGCCTGCCCCCTTTCGCCGTCCAGGTGGTCCGCTGGCACCCGCTGGACCCCGATCTTGTTTTCGCCGGCACCGATGTCGGCCTCTACCGCTCATCGGACGGCGGCCTCAACTGGTTTGCCGTCGGCGACGGGCTCCCCGCGGCGTCGGTCCACGACCTGAAGATCGCCGAGGACGGCTCCCGGCTGGTCGCGGCCACCCATGGCCGCGGCATCTGGGAGCTGCGTCTGGAGGATCCCGTGGGCGAATCGCCCACGGTGGTCCTCGAGGGTCCCGAGCTCGCCGTCATCGGCGAAACGGTTTCCTTCACCGCCACCGCCGCCGACGCCGACGGCGATCTCCTCGAGCTGCGCTGGCTCAACTCGGATGACTGGCGGTTGATCGACGGCGGCGATGGCAACGGCGCGGTGACCTCGGTGATGAACCGCGTCTTTCCGGCCGGGGGGCAGGTCCTGGTCGCAGCCAACGCCATCGACGACACCGGGCGAATGGGCTTCGACTCGAAGATGGTCACGGCGTATGAACCGGGCGACGAGTGTTCGACGCCACGGGTCATTCCCGGCGGCGGCCCGTGGCCCTACACCATCCTCACCGAGAACCGCGGCGCCACCGTCGGTCCCGACGATCCCGAGGTGCCGTGCACCATCTGGTACGGCGATCCAAACTCCGGTCGGTGGGCCTCGATCTGGTTCGAGTTCACTCCCGAGCTGAGTGGCACCTACACCTTCAGCACCTGCGGATCGGTGCCCGACACCGCGCTCTCGGTCTGGACAGGACCCGCCTGTGGCCCCTACGAGTTCATCGACGGGGGCTGTAACGACGACGATCGGCTGAGAAACTGCGTCGGCAGGGACACGGATTCATGGCTGGAGCTCGCGCTCGAGGCCGGCGCCACCATCCGGCTGATGGTCGGCACCACCGAGGACATCGAGGTGGGTGACCTGCGGCTCACCGTCGACTGTCCGTCGTGCCGCCCACCGCCGGGCTCATCGACCCTGCTGGTCCCGGCGGCGGCCCGCGCGCCCGGATCCCAGGGCAGCTTCTGGAGGTCGAGCCTGCAGCTGGTCAATGTCGGTGACGAGCCGACCACCGTCTCCGTCGAGCTCCTTCCCGGTCCCGGATCGGTCCCCGCCCTGGAGGACCATGAGCTCACCGGCGGCGAAGCGCTGTTCCTCGATGACGTCATCCGCGATCTCGTGGGCGGCCGGGGTACCGGCGCCCTGAGGCTCTCCTCCTCGGCGCCCATCGTTGCGACCACGCGAGCCGCCACGACCGCGGATGGTGGAAGCTACGGCCAGGGGATTCCGGCCGTCAGCGAATCCACGGTCGCATCGGACGGGGCGGCGGTGCGGCTCTTCGGTTTCTCCAAGGACGACGCATTTCGGACCAACCTCGGTCTCTTCAATCCCGGGTCGGACGATGTCGACTTGATTGTCCGCTTCTACGATGCCGAAACCACCAAGCTCGCAGAGGCCCACCACACCCTCACCGCGGAAAGCTGGGTCCAGCTCAATCGGGTCTTTGAAACCCACGAGAATGCGGGGGAGACCGATCTGATTGTCATCCGCCAGACCTCGAAGACCGGCAGCTTCTCGGCCTATGCCTCGGTGGTCGACGAACAAACCGGCGACCCGACCTATCTCGGCCTCACCAGCGTCGGTCGAGTTGGAGATCCGCTGTGGATTCCCGCGGTCGCCCACACCGACGGGGTGGGCGGCGCCGAGTGGCGCACCGACCTCACGCTCTGCAACCCGGCAACCGGGGACCTCATCACCCGCGTTGAGCTCCTGGGTTCGAACGGGGTGATCGCGGCCACCACGGTCCACGTGCCCGATGGTTGGGTTCTCTCCTTCGATGATGTGGTGGCGGATCTCCTCGAGAACTCCGGCGCGGGCGCACTCAGGATCAGCCCGAGCCTCGGTTTGGTGATGGCCACCAGCCGAACCTACGCAACGACTTCCCAGGGCAGCTATGGTCAGGGGATCCCGGGAGCGGCCGAAGCCGAGGCCTTCACCACCGCCGAAAACGGATACCTGCCGGGGGTTCGGCAGGACGATCTCTTCCGAACAAATATCGGTTTCGCCAACACCGGCGAGGCCCCGGTCCACGTCGAGGTCACGGCCCGAACGATCACCGGTGAGGTGATCGCGTCGGCGAGCTATCGGATCAAGGCCTCATCCTGGTTGCAGGCCAACCAGGCGTTGCCCGAGGGCACCGCCTACGCCACCTTCAGAAGCGTGACCCCGGGAGCGAAGTACCTGGTCTACGCCTCGGTCGTCGATCGAGAGACCGACGATCCGACCTACATCGCCGCCGTCCGGGCGACCGACGCGATATCGGAGTGAACCACAGAGGTACGGAGGCACAGAGACATCGCATTGGGGAAGTTCGGCCGGTCATCCCGGTCGTGGCCTTCGGCTCAACGACTCGAGGGGCCCGAACGGTGAGTTATTGAAACAAAAAGAGCACGAAAATCCACAAAGACACCACAAAGGCCCGTTCTTGACTCATCGCAAGGTCTGATGTGTCTTCGAGGTCAGATGGAGTCCGGGTCAATAAATGCGATGCTCCGTGGTTCCTTCGTGGTTCTTAGCGTCCTTTGTGTTTCAAAAACCCGACCGCTACGGCTGACGCTTCGCCACCGCAGGCTGCGATTCGTACAGGGTTCGGTTGGGTTGCGGGCGAAGCCTGCGATGTGTTCTTTGTGTTTCGAAACATTCCGCTCAAGGATCGATGGGCCAATGGCCGCAAGCTCATCCGGAGCCGAAATCGCCTCCGTGTCTCTGTGGTTGGTTCCGCCGTAGCGACCTGCGGAGCTACTGTTTCTTGCCCTTTTTCTGTTGTGCTTGCTGCGCCTGCTGTTTGCGGACCCTCGCCCAGGTGTCTCTCAGGGTGACGATGCGGTTGAAGACCATCGCCCCTTCTTCCGAGTCGGTGTCGGGCGCGAAATAGCCCAAGCGCTCGAACTGAACCTGCTCACCGTGGCCGAATGCGGCGAGGCTGGGCTCGAGCTTACAACCGGACCGGATCTCGAGTGACCTTGGGTTAAGATCGTCGACGAAATCACCGTCGGCTCCCGGGTTTTCGACCTCGAAGAGGTGGTCGTAGAGCCGCACCTCGGCGGTGATCGCATGGGCCGCCGCGACCCAGTGCAGGGTCGCCTTGACCTTGCGGCCGTCGGGCGAGTCACCGCCCTTGGTGGCCGGGTCGTAGGTGCAGTGGAGCTCCACCACTTCGCCGGATTCGTCCTTCACCACATCGTTGCAGGTGATGAAGTAGGCGTAGCGCAGTCGGACCTCACGACCGGGAGCGAGACGGAAGAACTTCTTCGGCGGATCCTCCATGAAGTCGTCGCGCTCGATGTAGAGCTCACGACCGAAGGGCACCATCCGGGTGCCGGCTGAGGGCTCTTCGGGGTTGTTGATCGCCTCGAGCTCCTCGCTGCTGTCCTCGGGGTAATTGGTGATGACCACCTTGAGGGGATTGAGCACAGCCATGCGTCGTTCGGCGTCCTTGTTCAGAATCTCGCGGATGCAGTGCTCGAACAGGGCGTAATCGACAACGCTGTCGCGCTTGGCGACGCCGACCCTGTCGATGAGGTTGCGGATCGCGACGGGCGGGACGCCGCGTCGGCGGATCCCCGACAGCGTCG
>Ga0316187_10003502_pt1 | contig 13626 bp, 9 predicted proteins | sample CroRivburrow1_MG_FD_204927 | JGI IMG/M metagenome (GOLD analysis project Ga0316187, IMG submission 204927) | Coastal sediment microbial communities from Maine, United States - Cross River worm burrow 1 | ecosystem: Environmental > Aquatic > Marine > Coastal > Sediment | place: USA: Maine...
GACAACTTTAATCACGAGGGAACAGTCATGCCTGACAACCTGGGTCGGTTGGATTCGCTGCCACGCACGGAGCTTGCCCACGTGCCCACGCCGGTCGAGCACATGAAGAACCTTTCCATTCACTGCGGGGCCGGCGATCTGTACGTAAAGCGCGACGACTGCACAGGGGTTGCATTCGGCGGCAACAAGGTGCGTCAACTGGAGTTCTACCTTGGCGAAGCTGTTGCGCAAGGTGTGGACACGGTGCTGATCACGGGTGCGGTACAGTCCAATTTCGTCAGGCTCGCCGCTGCTGCCGCATGCAAGCTGTCCATGGCGTGTCACATTCAACTGGAAGACCGCGTGCCCGGCGTCGACCCGGTGTATCGCAGTTCAGGCAATGTATTGCTGGACAGGATGCTGGGGGCGCGGATCCATTTTTACGACAAGGGTGAGGACGAGGCCGGTGCCGACCGGCGTATCAGGGAAATTGCGGATGAGCTGGTCAGGCAGGGTAAGCACCCCTACGTGATTCCGCTCGCTCCCGGCCATGCACCTCTTGGCGCGCTCGGATATGTCGTCTGCGCCCGGGAACTGCTGGCGCAGTGCAGCAGTGCAAACCTGGAATTCGACGAGGTGGTTGTCGCCTCCGGAAGCGGGCATACGCATGCGGGCCTGCTGTTCGGTCTGAGGGCGCTGGGGAGCACTGCCGGGGTAACCGGTGTGTGCGTGCGCAGAGATGCGGTGGCGCAGCGCGAGAGGATCCGCAATCACTGTATGGAAATAGCCGGCCTGCTCGGTATCGAGTCGCCGGTCAGCGATGCGGACATCGTCCTCACGGACGCCTTCCTGGCGCCTGGATACGGCAAGACAAACCCGCCGACGCTGGAAGCCATGTGCCTCGCCGCCCGCATGGAGGGCCTTATCGTCGATCCGACTTACACAGCCAAGTCCCTGGCGGGATTCATCCATCTGGCGCGCGCGGCCGGTGCCACGTCCGACGGTCGGATGCTGTTCCTGCATACCGGCGGGCAGCCGGCGATATTCGGCAGCGAACCCGGTTTGACTGAATATTTCAAAAACGTGGAACCGTTGGCGTAGGAGAATCGGCGCAAGGCGCGCCTCCTGTACTCAGGCTCGGTAACGTGGGTGCCACTTGCCGGTGAGAGGTGTGTTTGCGGTATTTCCTTTCCGCGCCTGGCTACGATTTGCAGGAGCGGTGCCTCACCGCGGTTAATCGCACCAGCACCCGCGGCAAACTCAGGACTGGCTGAAATAGTGTTCGAGATATTCCTCGAATGAAAGGTCGTCTGATTCTTCGATCTCTTTTTGGTGCTGCAGGGATTTCTTTGCCTCCTCCTCGAAGAACCGGAGCTGTTCCGGAGGGATGTCGACCTCCTTGAAGTAGGCGTTGTGCTGTTCGCACATGTCCATGGCGGTGTGATAGAAAGTCTGTTTCCGCTCACGCATCAGGTCGAGAAGTCGGGCGGAAGGTGTCCGGTCCGGATCGCTGATGACTTCCAGTGCGGCGGAAACGGCACTGACGTAAGGCGCCCCGTCCTCTTCGTGGTCGAGCAGTTCCGCAATGGGCAGCATCTCCCGCTGGATCTCCTTCGACCAGTCCGTGACTTTGAGGTTGTCGCCGTTTCGGCGCAGCCGGATATCCGGGTCGCGGCCGCAGCAGGCCACGGCCTGCTGGTTGCGGCCTATGTCTTCCCGCTCGTTTTTGTGTACCGTCGGACTGTCGTGCAGCATGCAGAAAATCAGGAACGTTTCCATGAATCGCATCTGGTCTTCACTGATGCCGACCGGGTCGAACAGGTTGACATCAAGTGCCCTGATTTCAACATATTGCACGCCACGATTCTTGAGCGCGACGGTGGGTTTTTCCCCTGATCTGGCGATCTGCTTGGGGCGCACAAAGCTGTAATATTCGTTCTCTATCTGAAGAATATTCGTATTGAGCTGGATGTATTCGCCGTCGGCAATTACACCTATTTTCTCGTATTCGGGGTACGGTGTTTCAATCGCCCGGGTCAGGCCCGCCACGTACTCTTCGATATTGTTGTAGGAGATGTCGAGCTGTTGCTGCACAACGTTTGTGTAACCGATATCGCTCATGCGCAGGGACGTGGCGAAGGGACCGTAGTAGGTGCTGCGGTCGAACTCTGACAGGTCCACCTTGCTTCCGCCAAAAAAGGATTTGCAGACCGCGGGGGAGGCTCCGAACAAGTAAGGGATGATCCATCCCAGCCTATGGAAGTTCCTGATCAGGCAAAAGTATGAATCCGAGATGAAGTCCTGTGCTGCACGGTCGTCGCCTTCGGCCTCCTGGTATACCGGCCAGAAGCCCTGCGGCAGGGAGTAGTTGAAGTGCACGCCCGCGATTGCCTGCATCGACCGGCCATACCGGTATTCCAGTCCGCGCCGGTAGATATGCTTCATCGTACCCACGTTGGAGGTGCCGTAATCGGCGATGGGAATGCTGCTCTCCCCAGCGATCAGGCAGGGCATGCTGGTTGCCCACAAGAGTTCATGTTCGAGTGAGTTGTACACGAACCCGTGGATCCGGCACAGGTAATCGTGGGCTGCACCGGCATCGGTCAGTGGCGGGGTAATCAGTTCGAGCAGGGCTTCCGAATAGTCGGTAGTGATATAGGGATGGGTCAGCGCCGAGCCCAGCGCTCTTGGGTGCGGAGTCTGTGCGATGTTGCCGTCGCGGGTCACACGGAGGCTTTCTTTCTCGATCCCGATCTTGCCGCCTGACAGAAAACCGTTCCGGCCTGCCATTTCAAGGCTCGCCAGGCGCCGCTTCAGATTCTTGTACAAGATAGCGTCACTCCGCTGTATTGCCGTTTTGGATGCGCCGATGCGGACCGTTCGGGAAAACGATGGGGCGCCCACGCTCGTTGGAAACGCGGATTATCTAATACCCCGCGCCGGTTCGCCATAGGCTGGGGGAAAATCAGGTGGCCTTGCACTCGATTTCTCTTCCAGGCGCGAATAACTTCGCACTACGCTGCAACTGCATTACAATCCGGGGACGACATTCGCCGCTGTTTTGTACCCGCTGCAAAGCGTTCATGGTTCTAACTTGACACCGGCACCATATACCGAAGGAGATACAAACCAATGAGCACCCCACAACCGTTGAAGTATCTGGACAAGGCGTTGAACGGGCTCCGCGACCTCAGCCTGGTGCCGGAAAAGACCGACGACGCCCCCGTGATCGCCCTTATCAACCAGATTTCGGATATCGACGAGGAAAAGAGCGTCGCCATCGCCCGCACCCTGAATCAGGCGTCACTTTTCAACGAGGTCGTCCGGGAACAGGTCAGTTCGATGCAACTGGGTGAGCGCTACGAGGAGATTACCAACGCCTTCAACAGTATCAGGGACGATGCCAAGGATATGGTTGAACAGGTCGAGGACGGCAAGATCGATACTTTTGAAAGGATCGGCAACGTCTGGATGAAGGTGACGCGCGGAGATATCCCTGCCCGTTTTGAGAAAATCAAGGAAACCTACCTGGATGTGGCGGACGATTCCCGCGACCAGATCGAGAGGGAACAGGTGATCCTCGGCGCCTACCAGGATTTTCGCGGTGCGCTGAAGGAGTCCGAGGTGCTGGCGCTGGAGGTCCTGGACAAGGCCCGAGGCAAGCTCGACGAGGCGAGGGCGGGGCTCGAAGCCGCGATGCAGTCGGTGGACGGGTACGGAGGCGACGATCCGGCGGAGCGTGCCAGGCTGGAACTGGCCCGGGACGAGCAAATGCGGAATGTGCAGTATCACGATCGCCGGTATCAGATTGCCAAAGACCTGTCCGACAATCTGACGGTGAGCTACAACACCTCCGAGGTGATCATGGCCCGCCTTCTGCAGACGACCAACGCCAAGGAGCGGGTATACCACCAGGCAATCAGCTTTTTCGGTACCAACGAAACGGTGCTCACCGCATTGAGCGCCTCTTTCACGGGCTTGTTCGGCCTCCATGAGAGCACGCAGGCACTGAATGCCATGAAGGAAGGCATCAGCAAGAGCCTCGAAGACCTGGCCGACATCGGTGGCAAGGTGCAGGAAGAGGCGATAAGGGCCGGATACGGCCCGACCATCCGGGCCGACTCGGTCAAGAAACTGGTTGACTCGGTAATCCGTTTCCAGGAAAGCTCTTTGGGTATCATCGATGAGATGCGCACCATGAGTACCCGCAATTCGGAGGAGATCAGAAATGCGGTGGAAGAAGGCAAGCAACGGCTTTCACGCCTGGTCAGCGAGGGCAAGGCGCTGCCGCTCGACTTCCCTTCCAATGAGAATTTGACAGCCGGGTAGACGGTCCCGCCGGGCGATGGTTGAGGAAAAAGTCGAACAGCGTCCCCTGGACGACGTCATGCTGGCGATGGACGTCGTTGATACGCTTCGGCATCAGCAGTTGCTGGTCGAGCGCGAACTGAATACCGAACAGCGCGATCTGAAAATGATCGAGCGGTTGCGGTCGATTTACGCCTCCCAGGGTATCGACGTTCCGGACCACGTTCTTGAGGAGGGTGTCACTGCGCTCAAGGAAGACCGTTTCGTATACGATCCGCCGGAGGCGGGTTTCAAGACATGGCTCGCAAAGGTTTACGTATCCCGCGTGCGATGGGGAAAGCCGGTCGCGATCGGAATCGGCGTGCTCGCCGTGGTCTGGCTGGGCTACAGCTATTTCGTCAGTTGGCCGGCAGCGCGGGAGGCGGCTGAATTGCCGGCGGCACTTCAGTCTCAGTATCAGGTGCTGTCCGAACTGGCGAAGGGGCCGGTTGCCAGGGATCGATCCAGGACCCTGCTGGAATCCGGGAAATCGGCCCTTAACAGAGACGACAGGGGAGCAGCGAAGGCTGTGCTTGATAAAATGGAAGCGCTGCAATCGGATATCGAACAGGAATACGAACTTCGCATCGTCTCCCGCCCCGGGGAGCGGAGCGGCGTATGGCGGATTCCGGATGCCAATCCCGATGCGCGCAACTTCTACATCATCGTCGAGGCCGTCACCCCGGAGGGAAAATCGCTTGAAATACCGGTCCTCAGCGAAGAGGATGGCAGAGTGCATCGGACCAGCAAGTGGGGACTCCGGGTACCGGAAGCAGAGTTTGAACGTATCGCCGCAGACAAGCGGGACGACGGCATCATCCAGGACAACCTGTTCGGGAAGAAGCAGCGGGGTTACATCGAGCCCGAGTATTCGATGTCCACCACAGGGAGCGCCATAACATCGTGGTGAACGGCACGTGGTGACGCAAAGCGGGCGGCAGACCCTTTCTTCCATCGATCAGGGGATACGGCTGGTCCACGACCAGATCAGGGAAATCGATGAACAGATTCGTGAGGGCGGTACCGATCTGGCGGCGCTGCAGGAACAGCAGGCTGAGCGTTACAAACGCATGGCGGCGATCCGCCTGGACCAGGTAATCAGCGGGGAACTTTCCTCGGAGATCGATACAGCCGGCAGGCGCGTGCGGGAGTTGCTGGAACAGAGGTTGCAGGCACAGTCCAGCCTGGGCGATCAGATCGACGAGGCGTTTTCAGAACTGGAGGCCATGCAACTGGAAAGGGAACGCCTCGAGGTGCAGGTCGAGCAAGCCAGCGGAGTGCTGGATCAGGCCGAGGCAGAGGTCCAGGAGCGACTGGCAAGGGACGAGGCATATCTGGCCCAGCTCGAGGCGGCCAGGGAAGCGGATCGGATCGCGGAGCACGCGGAGGAAAAGACCAGCCGGGCAAAAGAGTCGAGGCAGAGCAAGGGCCGACCCTATCAGGACGATCCTCTGTTCGCCTACCTGTGGGCGCGCGGATACGGGACATCGGCGTATTCCGCCAGTCCTCTGATCCGGTATCTCGACAAGTGGGTCGCGCGCCTGTGCAACTATCACGACGCGCGACCAAACTATGCCATGCTGGTCGATATACCGAAACGCCTCGACGAACACGCGCAGCGGGTCCGGTCCGTTGCCGATACTGAATTCGACAGGTTGAAAGAAATTGAAGAATCGGTGGCAGCCGCGGAAGGTGTGCCGGCACTGCGGCAGGATGTCGACCAGGCCCAGTCGAACCTCGACAAGGCCGACCTCGGTATCGAATCGGTCGAGAACAAGATTCGGGATATGGAGCAGGTGCGTACCCGGTATGCCGGTGGTGATGACGAGTATCTTAAGGAAGCCATCGACGTATTGAGCGACGCATTCGAACGCGAGAAGCTGCCCACGCTATACCGCTATGCGCGTGCCACAGCGACCGCGGAAGACGACCTGCTGGTGCAGGAACTGGAAGCGGGTGGCGGCAGGGCGAGAGCGATCAGGGCATCGCTGGCGGAGCACAAAAGGGTCCGGGAACGTCATCTGGATCGGCTGCAGAAGCTGGAGGACGTACGCAGACAATTCAAGCGCCAGCGCTACGACAATACGCACTCCGAATTCGGTAACGCCGCACTCGTGGCCATGATACTCAACCAGTTCCTGCGTGGCACCGCAACGTCGGACGAACTCTGGCAGACCATCGAGAGAGAACAACGCCACCGGCGCGGACGTGCCAACCCCGATTTCGGCAGCGGGGGATTCGGCCGCCGTCAGGGATCGTGGCACATCCCATTCCCGACCGGTGGGGGTATGGGGCGCGGCGGCTGGGGCGGCACCGGGGGATCGGGCGCGGGCGGCATGGGCGGCGGAGGGGGATTTCGGACTGGTGGCGGTTTCTGAATTTCAGATGTCTTCCGGGTCCGGGTATTCCGGATCCTGGTCATTCCCCAAGTCCGGCAGAATCCTGGCCTAGTCCAGAACCTCCAGCCAGGAAAGCCGCCCGTCCGGCGGGGTGGATCGAGCCACGTCGATGCGTTGGGTAAGAGTGGATCCGCTGCCGCCTTCGACTTCGGTCGAGTTGCCGCCGGAGCTGCCGGTCCCGGACCCGTCAGACGGGTTTTCTTCAGCGCCCGGCGAGGGCGCCTTTTCCGCGCGAAGCGCTTCGTTGAAACCCGAGCAGCCGTCTCCGAAGTGCTCATAGTTTGCGTTTTCCCAGATAACAATACCCGCCTCGATGGACGATGCCTCCGTGGTGTTACCTCCACCGGGGATAATCCGTCGGCCGGTTGCAATCGCCTGCACGGTAAACGCTCCGTTGCGGTATCCCGTATTCGGGTGCGGCGTGGTCGGAGCGCCGAGAGACCCGGGTGGAACGGCAGTGTTGTGTGACGCGACGCAGTCAGGGTCCGTGGCCCGCAGCGCGTTGATGCTGTGGTGCCTGACCCGGAGTTCGGTAATGTTCGAAACAGCGCACGTCCGCACGGAAACCGGCAACAGATTGAAGGCGGGGGCGTCGACGACGATCCGGTTTTCCCCGACACGGTTGTCGTCTCTGTCGCAGTCGAAATATATGGTCGGTGGAGGTGCGGGCTCCGAACCCTCCGGCTCGATGCCGGCGGCGACCCGGAGGTTGAGAAGATCGTGATTGTCGACGGAATTCGGGTTTCTGATCCAAAGCTGAATTTCATCGTCGATCGAAGCGGCGTACTCGCGCAATCCCGCACCTGGCCGGCCAGTCTGTTCAAGTGTGATTGCCTGTAGCAGCGCCTTTTGCCGGCTGCTCAGAATTCCGCTCGCACTTTCCACATCGGGAGGGGATGCTACTGCACCGCCCTCGAACAGCATGTTGACGCCGTCTACGCCCCAGACTTCGTCATAACTTGCAGTATGACACTCCCCGCCGTTGCTTTCGCCACCCCAGCAGGACATCGTCGCGGTGCAGGCGCTGCCGAGTCCGTCCGCCCTCTGCGCTGCGCACTCACCGAACTGGTCCGGTGACCAGTCGAAGTTGTGCTGGTCAAACTCTCCGCCGGGGGTGCCGGGGTTGATCGTGCCGGCCGGCAATCCCTGAGGCGGCTCCAGTGAGAAGTACAGGGTATGCCTTCCCCCGGCAACCAAAGCCCTGGCGGGAGCCGAAGCCCTGCCGGCACCCAGGAACTTCCCAACCGGGATCACCGCATCGCCATCGGCGTCGGCCAGGAGATCGCCGGCATCCAGGATGCCGTTTCCATCGAGGTCGAGAAACGGCGAGTCAGGCGCCTCGCCGGTAAGGTAGTCGACCCCGGTCAGCCAGCTTTCGACGTGGAACGGTGTCTTTGCAGATGTACTGATGAACTCGATTCGACCATTGCTGAGCATGGGATCCCGAACGATTTCCTCGCCTCTGGGCAGCCGGAGTTGCCATCCGGCCGGGTTGTCGGTACCTGTGCTCGCGGCAATAATCCTGTATCTGCCGGCCAGGAAGGGGTTACTACCGTTGGTGTATTCGATCGGGTCCGTGCTGTGTACACGCAGGGTGGGACTGACTCCCCAGCTCGCGTCCTCGTCCCTGATGCCGTAGACGCTGCCCGGGTTTCCCGTCGTGCCGCGGGTTGCGAAAAATACCATCAGTCCGTGGTCAGGGGTAATCGACACCAGGGGCCGTGTAGTAATGGCCTGCGCATCCCCTGAAGATATGCCGCCAATCCTGACGAGGCTGTTGCCAGAGAAAGCAATTTGCGGTTCCTGTATGTTTTCCGGGTCGGCCGAGATTTCGGAGAAATCAATTTTCCATAGATTTCCCTCCAGATCCCCGGCATAAACGGTATCCACAGCGCCGTCGTGGTCCGTGTCCCAGCCTGAAGGAGAAGACAAGCCGTTGGCGCCGCTCTCCGAGTCGACCCCGACCTCGTACAGGAGTTCTCCGGTGGCGGCGTCGAGGACGAACAGAGCCGCCTCGCCTGCATCCGTGCCGCTACCGAAAATCACGGTCCATGTGCCGTCTTTCAGTTTGGCGATCAGGGGAGTGGAGGTGGTCAATCCCGTGCGCTTGTGTGTGAATTCCCAGAGGAACAGGTTCCTGGCGGCATTGGACTCTCTGTCGATTTCCCCCATGTCCTCCTCCGGCTGCGTAATATCGAGCGCGAACACCGATCTTCCCCCGCGGCCAAGCCCGCCAGCCAGAATTGTCCTCCAGCAAGGTGAGGGTGTGCACCGCGCGAAATTCCCGTAGCTATCGCCTGCGACGATCGGCCCACCCACCAGCGGCTGGTCTTTGTACTGCTGTTCGGTTCTTTCCTTGAGCTGTCCCAGTGCAGCTGCGGGTATAAATGAAAACAGCTCTTCACCGTTATCCACTCTGAATGCGTGCAGCATGCCGTCACTTCCGCCGGCGAAGACGAGCGGCGGCCGGCCCCGGTATGTCATTCTGTATCTGTCGTATCCCGGGTCGTGGAGAAAACCGTCCGGGGGACCGACATATATCGGCCCGTAGTGTGTCAGGTTCCCCAGTACGGTGCCCCGTGGTCGGAGACCCTCGGACCCTGTGCCCTCCTGTGCGTCGTACCCCCTGGTCCAGTCCACCACGGGATCGTCGGGCGCTGTCGTGGGGGTGTCGCCGTTGACGTCTGCTTTCATGGCATTTGAGAGCGCGTCTCCCGCTGAATTTTCCCACCTGAATCGGCGGCCTGTTGCGTTACCGGAGTCGTCGACACCCGTGGTGAATATGATGCGGTTATCGGTAGCTCCGCCGCCGGTCCGGTACGACTGTGCCGTCGTCGTGACTCCTGCTCGCCAGAGTCCGTTGAAAATTCTGATTTCACCTTCTTTTCCCTCGATATGGCCCGCGACTTCCGGGTCGGCAGGGTAAAGTTCATCGGGGGTCGTGTTACCGTGCCTGTCGATACTTCTGGCAACCAGGTCGCCCTCAAGGGACCCAGCGTCGAACCTCACCTCAAACAGCGTCCCCCCGCGGATGGAAAGGTTCGACGTGGACAATGCCGGTGGTCCACTCCCTCTCGCTTGCAGGGTGTTCGATGCATGAGCTGCGGCTTGTGAATACAGGATCGCTGTGAACAATACCGTGACAGCGTAACTGGAAACGGGTAAACGCATGGCTTCTCAATCCCCTCCCTGGTCTTTACATGTGGGTCCGTCGTTCCTGACGCATATCCGGTACAGGCTTTGAAGCAGAGTTTTCGCCGTTGAGTCTTCGCTGGTTCCCAGCGCGGTCAGGCGGTATACGCGGATGAAAGTGTCGTCTGAACCGGGGACGGGGCGCCTGCCTAGATACTCGACAATGTACTTGCCGTACTTGGTGATACCTTCTCCGGAGACGGTATCCCACTCGATGGAGTCGATGCTGTCGATCACCGGTGGTGAGATGTCGTCTCTGCAATGCGCAGCATTGTTCAGACAGTCCGATACTTTACGGGCCCACGCGATTTCCCCCGTCAACAGGGCACTTTCAGCATTCTGGAATGACCCGTGCTTGTGGTGGCCGTTTCTCGCGAGGTTGAGCTGAACTGTCGACGCACTCATTCCACTTACCCCGGCAACGGTGAGCACAAGCAGGACGAGGAGAGTGATTGCAAGCACGACACCTCTTTGCCGTACACGGGCACGCCCTGACTGCCTCACGATTGCTTGTCCGGCTCGCGCCGGTTCCGCAGGAAGACCGTATCCTTGAATATCTGGCGCCGGTAACCGTCGTTAAACGAGCGGACGATGTCGCCGATCCTGTATTCCCGGGTGTTGGTGTATCCCGCCTCGCTTTCCGGTGCTCTGACCAGGATCTCCACAACAACCGTGGTGACATCTTTTGCATCATCCCCGGGTATGCCGCCGTCCTCATAGACGTCGACGCTTCCGTCGCCGTCTGAATCGAGGCCGAATGTGAGTTGAAGGTCCTCCACAAGCTCGGTGATCGGCTCGGCGGATACGCTGCCGGCACCAATAGTCTCGCGCACCAGGGTCGGAATACCGTCGCCCGTTGTGCTGGAAAACGAGCGGATATAGTACGCACGCGCCCGCACTGCATACAAAGCGGCGGGGAATTCGTTCAGTTCTGTCCCCGCGTCGAATTTCCTGTCCGCGTCGGCGATGAATACGGTTCCGTCCGTAAGAGAAGTGTACAGATACAAATGGCCCGCTTTGATCGAACCAACATCAACGGTCCTGCTGGAACTCCTGAGCACGGTCAGGATATCCGTATCCGGCATGTAGTCGGAATCCGGGATGCATGACCTGTAGTCGACGTTCGAATTGTTTGCAGATCTCAGAAATTGCGTGTACGAGGTGGCCCAGCCACGATAGCATTCGCCGGTCAGGACAATGGGCTCGGCGTTAGTTATCGACACCGGCGCTATGTTTAGTCCCCAGTACCCCGCCAGACGGATTTCTTCGCGCAAAAGACGCATCGCAAACCGACCGGTTTCCTGTATACGTGACATATTGTCCTGCATCGACCAGGTCTGCTTATTGTCGAGGTAGATCAGGGTGGCGGCCAGGGACAACGCGAGTCCAAGGGCAAGGGCGACCATCAGTTCGACGAGGCCCACGCCCCGGTCGCCTGAATACGGGGCATCCTGCAATTTTCGATGTCTCGTGGTCATAACCGGGCCGCAGCTCTGACGCTTCTTGTTTCCGGTTTGCCGCTGTGCCCCGATTCCTGCCAGCTGACAACCACCGATACGGTGGGTCCATCGGTGGTTACGAATCCTGATCCCGATGGCAGCAGGGAATTGTTCGCTGTATTCCATTCCACGAGGTCATAGCTGGTAAAATCCGATATGGAACAGGGTGAATGCAGACAGTTGCTGCCTGTCTCTGTCGGGCTGGGGGATTGCATGTACTGGCCGGTCGCCACTCCCGCCGGGTTCGCGCGCATCCGGTCCAGAATGTCATACGCCTGGTTCACGGCCTGACTCCTGAAGTAGGATCGGTTGCCGTACTTGACCCCCAGACCGTGCAGGGCGGTGACGCCCAGCAAGCCCACGGTCAGTATAATCAACGCCACCATGACCTCGATCAGCGTCACACCTGCCGCGCTCGGGCCGTGTACGGAGCGGTCCCGCAAGGCGCTTACGGTGCTGGCGGACGGGTGACCGCTGGAAGGGTGGGGGAGGTGATGACCGAATCGAACTGGTTCGGGGGGCCAGACGATCGATACGCCGTCTGCGAGAGCCGCCGACACGGAAGGCGTCGTATCCTCAACGCCTGGAGTCCATAGTTCCATTTTCCACTCCCTGTGTTAACCAATCCCTGGTTGACTCCATATCGCCGCAATGTCGTAGCGGCGATGAAAGCACTAATAATTTAACCTGGTTTTTTTTCTTACATCAAAAAAAACGGACGAACGGTCCTGGTCCGCTAAAATTAACGGTATAAATCAGGCAGGGACGCGGCCAACCGGCCGTGGCTTAACACACCCTATGCCCGGTGGGGTGCTGTCGAATAGACCGGGCACAAACAGGCCGAGGTGATTTCCGGTAACGGCTTGACAACCGGTTGGCTGCGTCGTCCTCGATGACGCTCACAGGAGGGCGCTTCAAGCCAATCAGGGACTTTCCACCAGGATCTGGAAGCCGAACGTGGAGTACATCCCGCCGGCGATAACGGTGTTCTCACCCACCCTCAAATCACAGGTATCGCGCTCGAAAAGGTCGCCGATAAACGACCCGTTTACACTCGTGCCGCGTGCACTGCCCAGATCGTGTATAGCAAAACCATCATCCGTCCGCACGATCGAGAAATGGGCTGGCGACAGTCGGTACGGAGAGGTGTCGGGAACCTGCAAGTGGACCGTGATTTCGGACAGGGGTTCGTCACCTCGCGGTTCCCTTCCTATAGTGAATGGAAAACCCGCTATCTCGATGCCGGCGTCCGGAATCTCCGCTGCCAGCGTTTCTGTGGCGGCATAAAGCCTCACCGGAGGAGTTGATGCATCCGCTGTCTCGTCACCATCGTTAATCTGATCACCAGCCGCCGCGGTGTCTGTGGCCAGTTTTGCGAGTCTTTTGTTTGCATGGCGGAGCCGTTCGCTGAGGCGCTCGATCAAGCGGTTGACGGATACCGGCGAGTCGCTTATCAGTTGGATGAACTCCCAGCGCTCCAGTTTCTCAATCGATACCTCACCCTTCGCGCGCGCAGAAGCGCTGCGGGGACGGCGCTCGATGATGCCCATCTCACCGAGGAACTCGCCCGCATTCGCAATCCCCAGGACGATGTTTTCACCGCGTTGCGCGGAAAAGATCTCCACTTCGCCGGCAAGAATCCGGTATACGAAATCACTGGGCGCACCTTCCTTCAGTATGATTTCGCCGTCGCTAAATTGTATCTGGTTCACGGTGGGGAGACCTCGGGGAATTGGCGGATGGGAACGGTATTGAGCCTGAAAATCGATACGGCCATGTTGACCCAGGGGAGTATAGCACCGCGACTCCTGAATTCCCCAGGGCGCGAAATTTGCAGGAGCAGTGTGTGAAACTGAAAATTGCCTTGACAACAGGATGATTTGGGGGGGCGAACGGGCATTTGATTGGCTCCATCAACATGCCCTGGGTTGAGATGGAAAATGATGCCTTTAATGATCTCTTTTCTGAGTTCGGACGTTGATACGACCGGCACCCATAAGGGCCGGGGGGCATCAGGAAACCTCCAAACCGCTGAGTGATGACAAAAATTATTAAAAGTTTTTCAAGAAAACCATTAGTTTGCTAATAAATACCGTTCGTCTGTATATAAGTGTTATTGGTCTGATTATTTTGATCATTCGGTAATCGAGTCTAGTCTTGTGAAGAAAGCAAGGCACAGCTGTTTTCTAGATAAATTGCGGAGAGATTCT
>Ga0316187_10003504_pt1 | contig 13619 bp, 11 predicted proteins | sample CroRivburrow1_MG_FD_204927 | JGI IMG/M metagenome (GOLD analysis project Ga0316187, IMG submission 204927) | Coastal sediment microbial communities from Maine, United States - Cross River worm burrow 1 | ecosystem: Environmental > Aquatic > Marine > Coastal > Sediment | place: USA: Maine...
CCGCCATCATGGATGATCCTTATTTCATCCCCGAGGGCACCGCGTTGCACAAACAACTGGTGCAGTTCCAGCAAAATCGCAAGCGTGCTGCTTTGGTGGTCGATGAGTACGGTGACATCCAGGGCCTGGTAACACTAGAAGACATACTCGAAGAAATCGTTGGTGAATTCACCACTGACATAACGCCTGCACACACGGACGTAACACCTGATAAAGGTGATTCATCTTATCTGGTCAATGCCAGCGCAAATATTCGCTCGTTGAACCGGATGATGAACTGGGACTTGCCGACAGACGGAGCAAAAACCCTGAATGGCGTCATCCTTGAGCATCTCGAAACGATTCCCGAAACGGGCACAGGCTTGCAGTTGGGCGACTACCCGATAGAAATCGTGCAAACCAGCGACAACGTAGTCAACCTCGTACGGATACATTCACCCGAAGCGAAGGCGGCGCCATCTTCAATTGTTTGAAACCGCCGAGCATTTGATCAGGCGATCTTCGTAATAAAGACAGTCTGCGGCTGGTCCGCTATTCGAGCCCCAGCGCATCAAGCGCGCCACGCAAATAATCGACACCGGTCAACTTTATCCCTTTGATCGGGTTTTTAGGCATATTGGCACGCGGGATCACCGCGTGATCGAAACCGCGTTTTACGGCTTCGCGCAAGCGCTCTTCGCCGAACGAAACGGGTCTTATTTCGCCCGCCAGACCAACTTCACCAAAGACAACAGTACTCTGTGATACGGGCACATCTTTAAGACTCGAGACCGCCGCGACCAGCGCCGCCAGATCAGCCGAGGTTTCAGAAATTCGCACGCCACCCACTACATTAACGAACACGTCGTGATCATAAGCGGACACCCCGGCATGTCGATTCAGTGTTGCCAGCAACATCGACAAACGGTTCTGATCCAGACCCACTGCAAGCCGCCGCACATGACCACCACCTGATTGATCCGCGAGCGCCTGCACTTCTATCAATAGAGGTCGACTACCCTCCCGTGAAACGGTTACTACGCAACCCGCAACCGGTTCGGGATGGCGGGACAGGAATATGGCTGATGGGTTCTTGACCTCACGCATACCTGTTTCAGTCATCGCAAAGATACCCAGCTCATTAGCCGCACCAAAACGATTCTTGACTGCACGGAGTATCCGGAAACGACTGTCCGATTCACTCTCAAAATAGAGCACGGCATCCACCATGTGTTCCAGTACGCGCGGCCCTGCGATGTGCCCTTCTTTCGTGACATGGCCGACCAGCAGGATCGTGGTCCCCGTGGTTTTCGCCAGACGTACTAACTGGGCTGCCGATTCACGCAACTGCGTTACCGACCCCGGTGCTGATGCCACATCCTCGCTGTACATGGTCTGCACTGAATCGACTACCACGCAGGCAACCGGTTCATTGACGACGGCCCGAACCAGATGCTCAACACAGGTCTCTGCCAGAACTGAAAGATTGTCTACATCAACACCCAAACGCCCCGCCCGCATCGCGATCTGTTGCAGGGATTCCTCACCGGTCACATAGAGCACCTGCCGGTCATCCGGCTGCCCGCCGGCTGCCTGCAACAGCAACGTAGATTTACCGATGCCGGGTTCGCCACCGATTAACACAACGGAACCCGTCACCAGGCCACCGCCAAGGACCCTGTCAAACTCGGCAATACCCGTCGATATTCGCTCGACCGCTGCGCGTTCGACGTCCGCCAGTTTCAGACCCTTGATCTCACCCGCGTAACCCGTGCGTCGGGCCTTGGGGGGCATACCGGCAACGAGGGTGTTCCAGCTGCCACACGCGGGGCACTGGCCCTGCCATTTCAGCGTGTGACCACCGCAATCACTGCAGGTATATGACACCGTTGCGCGACTCATCAGGACAAAACTGTGACTAACGTCTCACTGACGGCATCACAAAATGTCCGAAAGCCGCTTGGTTGTAGGGAAAAACGCCAATTGGTTCTCATTCAAAGACCGCTCTTTTTCATAATATGTCGCCATGAATTCCCGCTCTCACACTTCGCAATCCGGCTCTAGCCGCTTGTGGTTGGCAATAGCGCTAATAGTAATCGCAATCGCAATCGCATTTATTGGCCGTGTCGGTGGGCTGGAAAATCTGGTCTACGATTACTTCCAAAGATACCAGTATAAAACCGGTAGCGAGCAAATCCTTCTCGTAACCACCGATTCCCGTGCAGAAATACAGAAAAACATCTGGGATGGACAGCAATTTGGCGAACTGGTGGAGCGCATCAATAAACTTGGCGCAGAGCTGATTATCGCCACGCGACCGCTAAATCTTCCGGATGTGCCCGATGAGGATCAGATACAGGCACTGGAGCAACTGCAACTTCAGGCACAGCGTGCCGCAAATGCAAGCGGTAACAGTGACCCTCAAACGGACCGCCTGACGGAATTTCGCAAAAAATATGATGACCGGATAGCGTTGGCGAAGCTGCTGGCAGATTCTGAGAACATCCTGCTTTCCTCCCATATCACCAGTTTTGCGATAGAAAACAATTCCATCAAAAACTGCGCCATGCATGCGGCCAATATTCAGGGTGCAGATGCGAGTGGACTAAAAAACATTGATCGCGTGCGCCACGTGACGGCACCCCCGGCTACTATTTGCGAGTCGATCCGCGGAATTGGTTTCGCCGATTTCTGGCCCGACGATGATGGCATCATCCGCAGGGCCAAATTGGTAATAAATGCTGACAGTATCTACCTACCTTCGCTGGCCCTGGCAGCCAATGCCGCAATGACCGATACGAAGAGGGAGATCATTGTTGCATCATCGAATGCACTCTCCATCGATGATCGCATCATAAATACCGGACCAGAATTACAAATACTCAATCGCTACTACACAGGCACCATCGATAAACCTGCATTCGAAGAAGTCACCGCCAGTTCGATATTGTCGGGCAACGTTACACCGGATACAGTCAGTGGAAGGATTGTATTGATCGGAGAGTCAACCAGCGCGTCAATGCCTGGACTTGCCACACCTGTCGATTTGCACATGTCGCCGCTGACGATTGCTGCGAGCAGTCTTTCCAACCTCATCGAGGGCGACTTTCTGTTACGGCCAGACTGGCTGCCTATGCTTGAAACTGGCCTGTTCGTGGGGATATTGCTGCTTGCTCTTTTGTGGGTTCCGGCAGTACCTGCACTGGGAGCCATGCTCATGGGACTGGTCCTGGGCATGATCGTCCTGAGCCTGGAAGCCTGGTTCCTCGTGTCCGAAGGCATATGGATCCAACTGGCCACAGCATCCATATTTACGGTGGTCGCGGTCTGGACTATACAAATATGGAAACTCGCTACCACAAAACCCGAGACCGCTACCCTGTCCAGAAGTCGGCCGATGCATTTTGGCAATTCTGGCACGCAGAACCAACTGGATCTGGAGTTTTCGGTTTTACGCCAGCAGGCACCAACGGCAGAAACCAAAGAAAAAATGTATGAAATAGCGATGCTCCATGGAAAAGCTAAAGAGTACGCGCGTGCAGAGAAAGTGCTGATGCATATCGCCGAACTGGACAGGCACTACAAAGACGTTCGTGAATTGCTCAGCAAACTGTCAGGCGCGCGCAAGAAGACGCCCAACCGCCGCAAATCTTCAGCCAGCAGCGGCTCTCTGGACCGACGCAAGTTGGGCCGCTATGAAATTGAGCGGGTACTGGGTCGTGGAGCAATGGCAACCGTCTACCTGGGACGCGATCCGGCGATAAATCGAAAAGTCGCTATTAAAACGCTTGCCCTGGCCAAGGAATTTGACGCGGGGGAACTGCAAGACGCCAGATTACAATTCCGTCGTGAAGCTGAATCGGCGGGTCGACTAAACCACCCCAATATAATTGCCATCTATGACACGGGCGAAGACGATGATGTTTCGTATCTCGCCATGGAGTACTTCGAGGGTGTGTCTTTGCTGGAACATACCGAGACGGATAATCTAATGCCCGGCAAATGGGTCCTGGAGCTGGCAGCCCGCGCAGCTGAAGCACTCGACTATGCGCACCGCCAGAATGTGGTACACCGGGATATCAAGCCGGCCAACCTGATGTACCATGCGGCCACAGACACACTTAAGTTGACGGACTTCGGCATTGCGCGCCTGACAGATAATAGTAGGACGAAGACCGGCATCATCCTTGGGACGCCTTCATATATGTCCCCGGAGCAACTTTCCGCAGCCGGGGTAACAGGACAGTCTGATTTGTATTCTCTGGGGGTAACGATGTATCAGCTACTGACAGGCAGCGCTCCGTTTCGCGCCGATTCCATCCCTAAACTGATGGACAAGATACTTAATGATGAACCAACCCCAATCAGCGAATTCAGGAATGATATTCCTCCATGCGTAGACAAAATCATTCGTAAAGCCATGGCAAAAAGACCTGCCAACAGGTTTGCAAATGGGCGCGAGATGGCGATGGAATTGCGCGAGTGCGCCAAGTCTTTTTAGAAATAGATATTTATGAGCCTTAAAAGTAAATTTAGCGCTGTGGGCATTTCCGATACCGGGCGGATTCGGGACCACAATGAAGACGCAATAGGCAGCAACCTTGACGTCGGGCTGCATGTGCTGGCGGATGGCATGGGCGGTTACAACGCCGGCGAAGTCGCCAGCAGCATCGCTGTAAAAACCGTGATGGAACTGGCGACCGAAGCATGTAATCGAGAGCATCGTTCTGCACCCGAATCTGACACAGGTTTAATGCGCCAGACGATAGTCCTGCGAGATGCTATTACGCGGGCCAACAAGATTATTTACCAGACTGCCCATAGCCAAAGCAGTTGCGAAGGCATGGGAACCACCATAGTTGCCTGTCTTTTCTACGATGACCGCATTTCAATTGCCCATGTCGGTGATTCACGTCTGTACCGCATGAGGAAAAACCGCCTCGAACAGATAACCATGGACCACTCGCTGCTGCAGGAACTGGTAGACCGGGGGTTTTACTCACGTGAAGAGGCGGATCGCTCGACCAACAAGAACTATGTGACGCGTGCGCTTGGCGTGGAAATCAACGTGCAGGTAGACCTCCAGGAAGTTGTCGTTGAGCCAGATGACGTGTTTTTACTGTGTTCTGATGGTTTACCGGACATGGTAGATGATGAAGACATTCACTTAACTATCAGCACTTTTAGTGCTAACCTTGACACTGTTGGTCAGCAACTTGTGCAGCTTAGCAATGATCACGGGGGCAAGGACAATATCTCAGTTATGCTTATTAAGGCACTTGAGCCTTTCCCCGCCAGAGTTAGCCTGCTGAGTAAATTCAAGAAGCTTTTCGGTATACGTACTTAAGGGTAGTCACGCATGGCACGATTGATACTAAGCCTTGGGGGCCAGGTAATGGCCGAATTCAACATGACCAAGGAACGCTACACGATTGGGCGACTGCCTGATAATGATGTCCGCATCGATAATCCTGCCGTGAGTGGACACCACTCGCTGATTATCAACATCCTCAATGACTCGTTCCTTGAAGACCTGAGCAGCACCAATGGGACATACGTCAACGGCAAGCTGATCAAAAAGCATGCCTTGCAACATGGTGACGTGGTAACTGTCGGCCACCATCAACTGCGCTATGTCGAAACTGTGGCCGAAGAAGAAGAGCAAGACGACGAGTTTGCTCGCACGATGATTATCGACAGTTCGCAAGAAGCTGTGCAGCAGGCTGCGATGAAATCGGCAGAGCGCATTAGCGCAGGCAATGACTCTCCTGCTCCGCCCCCAACGCCTGCCCCTACGCCGGCTTCTAACGGCGGCGATACGACCACCGCATCCGCTGTAGCCGACAAGGCCACCAGTAGCGGCTCTGGCTATCGTCAGGTGCAAAATGCAAAAATTCAGGTTCTGAACGGCAAATTTGCCGGACGCGAAGTGGACCTCAACAAAGCGTTAACTACGCTGGGCAGCCCCGGCGCCCAGGTCATTGCCATTACCAAACGTAACGAGGGTTACCACATCGTTATGGTGGAGAACAAAAAGGAAGTGCCTCCCAATGTTAATGGCACGCCACTGGGATCGCAGGCTGTTAAACTCGTTGATAATGATGTGATCGAACTGATCGGCATCAAGATGGGTTTTTTCTCTAGCTAACCGACACCTGCCCTTATCAGGGCCAATCATTGGAACAAAGCAGTGATCGCGCACGAGAGTCGCGCATACCTGGCTTTAAGGATCTTGTGAGGTCTGTTGCGGGCGGCGACTGTTATCGGCGTCATCGGCCAATGAATCTTCTACCAGCCGGTGCTCTACTCGCTGACTGAGGCGACACATCAGTTCATAAGGAATGGTCTCGGCCCGGGCTGCAATTTCCTCGATGGGCAAATGACCGCCCCACAATGTGACGCGATCACCTACCTTAGCAACCGGAACATCCGTCAGATCCACGTTGATCATGTCCATGGATACCGTTCCGATAAGGGCAGCACGGTGACCATTGACCAGCAACGGGGTGCCGGACTGCAGGTGCCGGGGATAACCGTCGCCATAGCCAGCGGCAACCACGCCCACGACGGTGTCGCGCTTGGCGCGCCAGTTACTGCCGTAGCCAACCGCTGTCCCCCGCTTGACGGTCTTCATCGCGATCAGATGCGACTCGAATTGCATGACGGGGACCAAACCCAGTTCGCGTGCGCTTTTACCCAGCACGGGCGACGCACCGAATAACGCGATCCCCGGACGAACCCAGTTATCGCCCTTGTAGTCCAGCACCGCTGATGGCTCCAATGTTTGCGGCCAAAGCAGGATACCCGCTGAATTCGCAATACTGATGTCGCCCGCGAAATCACCTAAAACATCGCCAAACTGCCTGACCTGTTCCATCGTGGCAGAATTATCAGGGTCATCCGCGCAGGCAAGATGAGTCATCAGAGCAATATCCGGCCGCACGGCTGCAATCTGGTCCAGCCGTTTGCGACAGGCCGTTAATTGCGAGACTTCAAAACCCAGACGCCCCATACCCGTGTCCAGCTTAAGCCAGACCGTGACAATATCCTGGCCGGGCAAGCTATCCAGAATTTCAAAATGCACCGCATCGTGCACGACGAGTTCCAGGCTATGCAGCACCGCTACTCTGGCTTCTTCCGCTTCGCTACACCCTTCCAGCACAACGATGCGCTGCGAAATACCGGCCTCGCGTAACTGCACGCCTTCGGCAACCCTTGCAACCGCCAGCGCATCGACATCAGCCAGCAACCTGGCAATCGCTACCAGGCCATGCCCGTAAGCATTTGCCTTGATAACCGCCATGATGCGACAGTCTGGCGCGGCCGTGCGTATGCGTTGCAGGTTGTGCTGAATCGCAGCCGTTTGAATGATCGCGACGGCAGTTTCCGTCACGAAAAGCCACCATCGTGCGGCAGCTCGAATTCAGGCACATAGTTTTCGAAGCGCGAAAACTGGCCCCGAAAAGTCAAAGACAAATCGCCAATTTCGCCGTTTCTGTGCTTAGCAATAATGATGTCAGCCTGCCCTTTTTTAGGTGACTCAGGATTGTAAACCTCGTCGCGATAAATAAATGCGATGAGGTCCGCATCCTGCTCAATAGCACCGGACTCTCTGAGATCTGACATAACCGGGCGTTTGTCCGGACGTTGCTCAACACTACGATTCAACTGCGACAAAACGATCACCGGCACCTCAAGCTCTCTGGCCAGTGCTTTCAGTGATCGGGATATTTCGGATATTTCGGTCGTACGGTTTTCAGCACCGCCGCCGGTAGACATCAGCTGCAGGTAATCGAGCACTATCAACCCGATGTCATGCTGGCGCTTCAACCTTCGCGCTCGCGCCCGAACCTGGGTTGGTGTCATCGCAGGCGTATCATCAATGAATACCGGCGCCTGCGACATTTGCTGAATAGCGCTGTTAATGCGCGGCCAGTCATCATCAGAGAAACGCCCGTTGCGCAGGTGGCCCTGGCTGACCTGGCCCAGTGAAGACACGAAACGCAGCGCTAGCTGCTCGGTCGACATTTCCATACTGAACACGGCTATAGGCGTCGGCTTTTGCATGTTGAACGCCGCGTTCTCTGCAATATTCAACGCCAGTGTCGTCTTACCCATCGAAGGACGGCCCGCAAGAATGATCAAATCACCTTTTTGCAGACCCTGGGTTAACTTGTCGAGCTCCGTATAACCGGTCGACAAGCCCGTAATTTCTGCGCCAGCCTGGTGTAACAGGTCCAGCCGGTCGATCATCGGTGAACAGATTTCTTTCAGCGCTACAAACCCGGCTTTGCCGTGTGCACCTTTGTCGGCTATTTCGAATACGCGTTTCTCGGCCTCGTCGACCAGTTCAACTGCCGGACGGCCTTCGGTGTGAAAGGCACTGGCGGCAATATCATTGCCAACGGTAATCAGTTCACGTAATAACGCGCGCTCGCGAACGATATCTGCGTAGGTAACGATGTTCGCAGCACTGGGCGTATCCTTTACCAGTGTGCTCAGGTAGCCGAGGCCACCGATGTCGCCCAAAACGCCACGACTTTCGAGGTATTCGGACACCGTTATGGCATCGCGTGGTTGATCGCGTGACGACAGGGTCCTGATGCTGTCGAAGATCAATCGGTGATCAGGCCGATAGAAATCGCTTTCCGATACACGGCCAGCAATAATGTCCCAGGAATGATTGTCGAGCATGAGGCCACCCAGCAGCGCCTGCTCTGCTTCTACAGATGCAGGCGGCCTGTTGACCTGTTCGGTCAGCGACATACCGTCCTCAGAATGTCTGACCGGTTGCATCATGCACTCCCCGCCTTATTCAATCTCTGATTCAGTCCCAGCAGCTGCTTCGGCTTCGGCTTCGGCTTCGGCAGCATCACCAACATAATGCTCACCAGCAATCTCGCCGACGACTTCTACTTTAATGAAGACATTCAAATCCGTGTGCAGATGAATCTCCACATCGTGGGTGCCAACGGTACGCAAAGGACCATCAGGCAGACGCACTTCGCTGCGCAGGATCTCTTGCCCGGCGGCTGTAGCTGCATCAGCGATATCAACCGTGCCTATAGAACCGAACAATTTACCCTCAGCACCGACGTTAGCGGTAAGCGACAACACCAGCCCCTGAAGTTTTTCTGCACGCATTTTTGCTGCGCCCAGTTCGTCGGCCTGCTTTGCTTCAAGTTCAGCGCGGCGAGCTTCAAAAACCGCGATATTTTCAGCGGTCGCGACAGTTGCCTTACCTTTGGGCAACAAAAAGTTACGTCCGTAACCCGATTTAACGCTGACCTTGTCGCCGATATTGCCGAGGTTCTCAACCTTCTCAAGCAGTATGACATCCATTCCTTGTTCTCCTCACGATCAGCACTCACTGACCCAAATACGAAATCAAAAGCTACGCCAATTTGCGGCGCAAGCTGTACCAATTATCAATAAAACCAATGGCTGCGAACAACAGCAAACCCGTTAGCAGCAACTGCATAAACAGGACAGGCAGTATACACAACCCTATCCACCAGCCTTTAGGCCAGGCCAACTGATTTGCCCACCAGGCAACAACCGCCAGGCCCTGGAACATAAAACCCGCGCCAAATATCATGAGCGCGCCACTCGTTCCCAAACCAAACAACTCGGCGAGACCTGCGACAGCCGCCAACCCACCGATGACATACCCCAGACGCAACGCGCGAAACTGGGCTGCATAATTTCCTTCACGGACAGCACTGGCCCATGCGCTGCCCAGCAACAACGAAAGCGTCGAGCCAATCAGCGTACCGGCCATTACCAGCCCGCTCATCAGGGTTGCCTGCGTCTGCAGGTCAGCTGCAACCATATCCGCTTCCTTCAGCATGCCCTGCTCCACCAGGTCCTGGTAGATTGATTCCAGCATGGTCAGCCAGTAGGCGACCGGGTCATCAACCAGCACCAGCAACAGCACCAACCCGAGCAAAGCCAGCAGAACCGCAGCCTGCATAGCCAGGGCAAGCGAGCCACGACCCAGCGCACCCAGTGCCACCCAAACAAGCCAGCTCAGCGTGGCACTTACAGCGAGCAGCGGCACATCCATGCCGGCAAACCACGCTATCCCACACAACAACAGCAATGCCAGGGAGCAATCCGTCAGTGCTTCCCGGGGACCACTAAGTTGAGCCGTCATAACGACCGTTGCAGCACTGAGGAGCCCGAGTCCAGGTAACGGAAACAACCCGGCAATAAACACAATGCGCCTTAAGCGCTGTGCTGCCAGCCATTTCGCCAAACTACCCACAGACTATGCCCCGACTAAGCGGGGCCACGATCAATGCTTGTCGGTATAAGGCAGCAATGCCAGAAAGCGGGCGCGTTTTACCGCTGTCGCCAACTGACGCTGATAAATAGCTTTCGTACCGGTAATACGGCTGGGAACTATCTTTCCCGTTTCCGTAATGTAATTACGCAGGGTATCGAGGTCTTTGTAATCAATCTCTTTAACGTCTTCTGCGGTGAACCGGCAGTAACGACGACGTCTGAAAAATCTACTCATAATGCTTCTCTGAATTCTGTGTTAGGTGAATAGCGACGAACTAGCCGTTCGCTTCACTCACGGGCTTATCATCTGCAGCCGGAGCGGCTTCTGCTTCTGCAGCGGGAGCGGCTTCTGCTTCTGCAGCGGGAGCGGCTTCTGCTTCTGCAGCGTGAGCGGCTTCTGCTTCTGCAGCGGGAGTTTCGGCAGCTGCAGGCGCTGCTTCGGCTGGTTTTTCTGCAGCCGCTGCCGGTGCTTTGTCGGTGGCTTCCGCAGGCTTGTCCGCTTTTTCTTCAACCTCGGGCTCATCGCCCTTGGCCAATGCAGAAGCCTCGGTAACGGCCTCATCGCGACGTATCACCAGATGACGCAACACGGCGTCATTGAATTTGAATGCATTCAGGATTTCATCCAGCACCACTTGCTCGCACTCAATATTCATGAGCACGTAATGGGCTTTGTGAACCTTGTTAATGATGTGGGCCAGCTGACGGCGACCCCAGTCTTCATAGCGATGAATAGTGCCACCGCTGGCGGTAACCATGCCCTGGTACTTTTCTACCATGGCAGGAACCTGCTCGCTCTGATCCGGGTGGATCAGAAATACCACTTCGTAATGTCTCATTGTAGCTCCCTACGGATTAAAGCCACCCGACTATTCGGTGTGGCAAGGAGGCCTGCCAACGCGGGTCGACAGGGGCTGCGCATGGTAGCGGAGCCACCCGCCACACGCAAGCACTGGGGACAGTGACCCTAATAGCTTGGCGCCAACGATGCCCTGGAGCGACCGTTTTAGCTACGCTGACGCAGGGCTTCATAAAGACAGATACCGGCCGCCACCGAGATATTCAGGCTCTCCACACTGCCTTTCATCGGCAAATTAACCAGCGTATCGCAATGCTCGCGCGTCAGGCGCCGGAGGCCCTTACCCTCAGCCCCCATGACAATCGCCAAAGGCCCCGCCAGGTTGCTTTCGAACAGGCTGTCGGCACCCCGCTCATCGGTGCCGACTATCCAGACATTCATAGCCTGCAAGCCTTTCAGGAACCGCACCACATTGGCCACCCGGGCAATGGGTTGAGATTCCGCTGCACCCGATGCAACTTTGCTGACCACCGGCGTGATATCGACACCCCGACTGCGGCCCGTCACCACCAGATCAGCACCGGCGCCCTCGGCGGTGCGCAAACACGCACCATAGTTGCGTGGATCTTCTATACCGTCCAACACCAGTATGAGCGGATTAGTGATCTCCGCCAGGTAATTCAGCGCAGCATGCTCGTCCATGGGGCCACTGGCCTCAAGTGCCGCAGCAACGCCCTGATGCTTGGCACTGCCGGTAAGCAGGACCAGTTCATCAGCCGACAGCCGCTCAATAGCAACGGACTGCCCACGCAGTTCGTCTGCCAGGCGCGCCAGCCTCTGCTGACCCAGTTGATTTTGGAGGTAGATACGCAACAGGCCGGCAGACCTTTTGTTCAAAGCCTGCCGCACAGTATTAATGCCGTAAATTATGCGTTCGCTCATGCTGTTCCGGACTATTGCCGTCGCGCCTTTTTCTGACTGCTTTTGCCGGATTTCTTACCTGAACTGGGCTTACCGCGCCGTTCGTTCCCGCCCGTTTTCTTAGCGCCCTTGTTGCGTCCCTTCGCGGCGCCACTGTCATCGGCACCCAACGAATCGGCCAGTTGCAAATCCACCCGCGCCTCTTCTACGTCGACCCGAGTAACACGAACACGCAGCGTATCGCCGAGCCCGAAACTCATACCGGTGCGCTCGCCGCTCAGACGCAAGCCGCCATGCTCCGAATGATAATAATCATTACCGAGGCTGGTCACGTGGATCAGTCCTTCGACATAGAAATCGTTAAGCATGACGAACAAACCGAAATGTGTAACGCCGGTAACCACGCCATCGAACTCGCCGCCAACGTGATCCCGCATATAAATGCATTTGTAACGCGACTCAACATGCCGCGCGGCTGCTTCGGCCTGCCGTTCCAGCATTGAGCAGTCCTTGCCGAGCGCTTCCATTGCAGCCAGGTTGTAGGTGAAAGCCGCCGGCTTGCCGCCCTCTAATATATGCGTAATGCCCCGGTGCACCAGCAAATCGGGATAGCGGCGTATCGGCGAGGTGAAATGCGCATAGGCATCGAGGGCCAGGCCAAAGTGCCCTTCATTGACCGGCTGGTATACCGCCTGCGAGAAGGTACGCAGCACCGAGGTAGCCAGCACCGGGAAATCAGGCCTGTCGCGCAGTGCATGCAGCACATCATTCAATAAGCGGGGTTGGGTACGCGCCTCGGCAGCAATCTTGAAGCCCAGTTCCTGCAGCAACAGCCGCAGTTCGTCGAAGCGCTCGGCCTCCGGCTGCGGATGCACGCGATACAAATCGGGCACCTTCTCCTTGCCCAGACATTTTGCCGCCTGCACGTTGGCGGCGATCATGCATTCTTCTATAAGGCGGTGAGCGTCGTTGCGATGTATCGGCGCCACGGTTTCGACGCTGTGGTTATCCGCGCCCATGGTGATGCGCACTTCGGGCAATTCCAGGTCCAGCGCACCGCGCCGTCGCCGGGCTTTCTCGAAGGCCTTGTAAACGTCATGCAAGTTTTCCAGCTGAGGCAGCACCGCAGCATGCTCTTTACGGGCGAGTTCGTCAGGTTCACAAACCGCCTCGTTCACCTGGCTGTAGGTCAGACGCGCATGCGAGCGCATGACCCCTTTGTAGAATTTTGATTCCTCCACCTTGCCGTCGGCTGATACACGCATTTCGCAGACCAGGCACAGACGATCGACATTGGGGTTTAGCGAACACAGTCCATTGGACAGCTCTTCAGGCAACATCGGGACGACGCGATCCGGAAAATAGGTCGAAGTACCGCGCTTGCGGGCCTCGTTATCCAGCGCATCATTAGGCTGCACATAATGGGAAACATCTGCAATCGCGACAATCAGCTTCCAGCGGCCTTTACCCTCGCTAACAGGCTCGGCATACACGGCATCATCGAAATCCCGGGCATCGGCACCATCAATGGTGACCAGGGGTGTATCGCGTAAATCAACCCGACCGGCTTTGTCCGCTTCGCGAACTTCACCACCCCAGTTGTCGGCGGCGTCATGAACTTTCTTCGACCAGC
>Ga0316187_10003505_pt1 | contig 13618 bp, 12 predicted proteins | sample CroRivburrow1_MG_FD_204927 | JGI IMG/M metagenome (GOLD analysis project Ga0316187, IMG submission 204927) | Coastal sediment microbial communities from Maine, United States - Cross River worm burrow 1 | ecosystem: Environmental > Aquatic > Marine > Coastal > Sediment | place: USA: Maine...
TCGCTGCTCTGCAAGGTGCTCGGGGTGCCGGAATCGTCGTACTACGACTGGAATAGCAGCGGCCGAACCAACCATCAGAACCGTGCCGTTGAGGCGGCGGCGGTGACCGAGCAGATCCGCCGGGTCCACGCCGAGTCCGACAGCTCCTACGGGGCTTCGAGGGTGCGGGGCGAGCTCCGCAACGGTGGCATCGTGATCTCCAAACGCCGGGTGGCGGAGTTGATGGCCGCCGGCGGGATCAAGGGCCTGTCAGGCCGTGAGCACTCCACCGGCACGACCCGCCGGGATCGGATGGCGGCCCCGTTCCCGGACCTGGTCAACCGCCAGTTCCACCCCGCGACACCGGACACCTGCTGGTACGGGGACATCACCTACCTTTGGGTGGATAACCGGTTCTGGTACCTGGCAACCGTTATCGACGCTGCGACCAAGGAAGTGATCGGGTGGCGGCTCGCTGATCACATGGAAACCAGCCTGGTTGCCGATGCTTTGCTAGCAGCAGTAGCCCGTCGGAATACGAACGTGGCGGGTGTGATCTTTCACACCGACCGTGGAGCGCAATACACCTCGAAAGACTTCACCCGACTCTGCCGGTCCTTACGTATCCGACAGTCGATGGGAAGGACTGGGGTTTGTTTCGATAACGCCGCAGCTGAGTCGTTCTTCTCTACCTTCAAACGGGAACTCATCGACCGGTATCATTGGGACGACCCCGAATGTCTTCGTGTTGACATTTTCCAGTGGATCGAGACTTGGTATAATCGCAAAAGACTACACACCACTATAGGAATGCGGACACCACACCAGGCATACACCGACTACACCAACCGTCGGACAGCCTGAACAACAACCAACCACACTCCGGAATCAGGGGTCAGCCCCAGGGTGTTTGGCCGCGGATCAGCTCAGTAACTCGTCGAGGAACCGGTTGCGGAAGGTGCCCTTCGGGTCGAGCCTGCGGACCAGGGCGTCGAAGTCGTCGAAACGGGGGTAGCGCGTTCGGATGACGGCTGGGTCGAGGGTGAACAGCTTGCCCCAGTGCGGGCGGGGTAGGAACGGGGCCAGCGCCGCTTCGAGCCGGGGGAGAACCATGCGCAGCTCGGGCCAGCGTTGCTGCCAGGTGAAGTGCAGGGCCAGACAGTCCTGTTGGTAGCAGGGGCTCAGCCACAACTCGTCGGCGGCGACGGCCCGGATTTCCGAAGTCAGCAATACCGGGCTCAGCTCGGCCCCGATGTCGGCGACCGCTTCGATGGCCGACGCGGCGTGGCGGTAGTCGACGAAATACTCCGACTGAAGCTCGTCGCCTCGGCTGGGGCGGTGGTCGGGCCGGAAGTGCGGGAGCCGCTCGAACCAGGGCCCCGACGCACCTCCCTGAATGGAGCACGACTCGGCCGACATTCCCGGAACGGGATGCAGATCGACCGGGGATCGGACCGCTCCCCACTGCGACGCAGGAGCCGGTGTTGGGCCCCGCTCATCGACCAGGCGTTTCACCCACACCTGCTCAATCGTTGGTCCGCCCCAGCGGGTGAACAGGCTTATGCTGTAGGCACTGCGGAGGATCTCGTCGAGGTGATCGAAGGCGCTTTGGCGGGGCAGATCAACATACACGTCTTGTTGCATCTCGAAGGTGGGGACCAGATCGAGGGTGAGGCCGCTCACCGCCCCCAAAGCGCCGAGGCCGATGATCGCCCCCGCCAATGGCACGTCTTGCCGGTCTTGGTTGGCGTCGATGGCGATCAACTCGCCGACGGCGGTCACCAGTTCCAGGCCCCTGACCGCTGCCGACAGATTCTGATTGGCCACCCCGGAGCCGTGGGTTGCGGTGGCCGCGGCGCCGGCCACCGTGAGATGGGGGAGGGAGGCAAGGTTGGCCAAGGCCTGACCTCGGGCGTGGAGGAAGGGCCCCAGTTCCCCGTAGCGCACCCCGGCTTCGACCTTGACGGTGCGGCTGGTGGTGTCGACCTCGTCGATCCCGTTCAGTGCGCTGGTTGAGATCAGGTCGCCGCTGGTGTCGGCGATGTCGTTGAAGGAGTGGCCCGAGCCGACGATGCCGACTCGATCCGACTGGGCGATGATCTGTCGCATCTCCTCCACCGACCGAGGCTGGTGGTGGTGGGCGGCTCCGAACTCCAGATTGCCTGCCCAGTTGACGGTACTCATCGATTCCTCCGAGCTCACTATGGTTGCTACCGAAACTTGCGTTCGGAGGCATCGACCGGATGACTCTTGCCGGGAACTCGATCGACCCTCTCTGGAGTCTCGCGCTCGATGTCGGTGCACTTGTCGACACCGACGTTCCGCTCGATATCGACGCGTAAGGAACTGGTGTTGGTCAGCGCGTCGATCGCTGGAGAGATGAGCTCGTGTGCTGGCGTGGTCGGCTTCCAGATTGCCTCGAAGTCGATCGTGGTCTGACGATCGGCGTTCAACATGATGGACGATGCTCTGCCTTGGGGCACCTTTGACTCAGGGATGAGTGCGTCGCCAAGGTCGAGATCGGCCCACTCGATGAGTCGTTGGTAGCTGGTTGCGCGTGCATCGTGGGTCTTCATCTCTGAGGGGTCGCGCCGACAGCGGAGGAATTGAGTATGACACGAGCGATGGATCCCGAGGTGCTCGACACGATTTGGGCGACGATCAAACCGGTCTTGCCGCCGCCCGTAGCGCCTCGACATCGAGCCCATCGGGGGCCTTGCCGGGCGCGAACGACTCCAGCACGACATCAGCTTCGGCTACGAGTTCGGCGACGAACGCTCGATCGTCGGCCTGGGTGAGATTGGCGGTAACGGACCGCTTGTCGACGTTGGCCCAACAGGTCGAGTGCCGAAGCTGACACCGCATGCGCTCCTTCTAGCCCCTGGCAGTGGGTTGTCGGGTGAGTGCCGCGCGGCCAGGCTTTCTCCGAGCCATACCGACGTTGACCGGCAGCCACCACGAGCCATTCAGCGGCGCTGTGGAGCAGGCCACCTGCGATCGCGAAGAAGATGAACAGATTGAGGTGCTTCTCGGACGAGGGGACGGAATTGGAAACGCTCGGTCCTGACAGGTAGGGGTAGCTCTTGAGATAGCGGGGAAAGCTGTCGGCGGGCGGCTCGAAGGCATCAATGTAGAGGCCTCGGTAGGCGTCGATGGCATCCTGGTTCGCAGCGATGCCAGGGGGCTCGGCCTGGGGTCCATTGAGCAACTCGGGGTCGCTGTAGTCCGGATTGATCACGGCCCCGTCCAGATCCGCGTTCACGTTGATCGACGGATTCGGTCGACTCGCAGCCGGTTCGGGGTCGTCGTCGGAGCCAGACCGGGCGGATCCCGTCACCACCAGGACGATGAGCGTCAGCCCCACCGTTAAGAAGAACGTCACCTGCGCGCCCAACGCGAGACAGCCTCGCCGCTTCGGCCCTTCCGCCAATGGCTCTTCGATGGGTGGTAGATGAAAGGGCGGCCGCTCCACCGGGGTGACCCTGCTCCCGCAACTGGGGCGAGATCAGGCGGCCCGCGGATCCTGCACCCCGCTCACGGGTTGAGGGTGATGATCTCCCAATCGGAGCTGAGTGAGCCGGGGTCACACGAGGCGTCAGTGGTGATGAGGATGAGTTCGTCGGCGTCGGCGATCTCGGGGTGGGATTCGATCTCGTCGAAGTCGCAGGGGGCGTAGGCGTCGACCGCCCCGAGCGCCAGTTCCAGTTGCCAGCTGTGAACGGCCGACTTCTCGGTGACGAGGGTGAACTCGGCCCGCTCGCGATCGTCGAGCCGGTCAAGGGTGCCCGGGACCTGGCGCCAGACCTCGGTCATGGGGAATGACGAGTCCACGGCCACCACCACTCGGGTTGTGGTGGTCAGCGCATCGGTGGCGACCGACAGCACACCGAAGCTGGCGGCCACGCCGACGAACCAGATGGCGAACGCTTTCATCCTGGCACCTCGATCCCGCGGCGCAACCTGAGGTCGCCCATCGCCTGGCCGGAGCCCCGCCCGCAGGACCTACAGCCCGGCATTGAACAGTGCCGCCATCTTGAACTGCACGTCGGTTTCGTCGGCGTTGATGTTTGCCGCCTCGACCAGGGCCGACAGGCGAGCGAGTTCGTCGAGGTCGGCCTCGAACCCGACGGTGTGGATCGGTACTCCCAGCCCGGCGATCACCCCTTCAACGTCTTTGAACGATTTACCTTCGGTGACCTCACCGTCGGTCAGCACGATGATCAAGGGTCGGGTCTCGGGGTTCGCCGTCTGTTCGTCGGCCAGCATCGACAACGCCAACACGATCCCGTCGTACATGGCGGTACCACCGGCCGGTTCCAGCCGGTTGGCCACCTCGACGTAGCGACCCTGGTGTTCCAGGCCGAACTCGTCGATCTCCAGTCGCAGCCGGGCCCGGTCGCTGAACTCGACCACCCCAATGGAGTTGTCGGGGGTGATGAACTCCCGGGAGGAGAGCATGGCGGTGTGCAGAGCCTGAATCCGGCTGCCCGACATCGATCCGCTCACGTCGACCACAAACACCGCGGCCACCGGACGGCCACCGTCCTTGTTGTCCTTCCAGACCTTCTGGGCCTCAATCAGGGTGTCGCCCGATGGCACCTCGTAGCTGGCTTTGTGAGCGGGTGGGTCGAAACCAACGGACACGGCCTGGCGCTGCGCTTCGCTCTGCTCGGCGAAGGCGGCGAACAGCTCCAACGCCTCCATCTTGTCGGCCCCCGGATCGCCCACCGCGTACAGGGGGTTGTCGTGGGGGATGCCGAAGGGGATGAACTCGAACCCCGAGTCGAGCGACTCGGTGTTGACGAAGGTCTGCCACTCCATTACGAACGCATCGAGGGTGCCGTTGTCCCGCTCCACCGATTCCCGCACCTGCAATGTGGTGAGGGCCACAAACGGCAGCCGCCGCTGGAACTGTTCAAACACGCTGGCCACGTCGGGCGAGGTCATCCGGGCCTCATCACCCTCGGCGATCTCGTTGAGCACCGAAACCAGGAAGTTCAGGCCGGTACTGGAGGCGAACGGGTCGGTGTAGCCCATCACCAACTCATCGGCGATCACCGCATCGATCAGATCCGACACCGTCAGCGTGTCGGGGTTGATGCCCAACTCGGTGGCCGTTTCGGTCTTCATGACGATGCCTGCCACGTTGGACACCAGGCTGTCGCTGATCTCTGTCATCGTTTGATGGCGGCTCGCCATCTCGACCCACAGCTGGCTCGACGGGGTGAAGGCGTCGGGCAGGTCCCGACCGGCGGCGATGTACTGAAAACCGGTGCCCGAGGGGATGCGGCGCACATCGATCGAGGCCACCGAGCCATTGGCAAGGGTCACGCCCTCGTCGTTGAAGTCCTCGGCCACATCGACCAGCCAACCGTCGGTGTCCTCACCCGATTTCTCGGTGGAGGCGAAGATCTCGACCGAAACCCGATTGCCCCCGTCGGGGCCGTCGACACTGAGGAGAAACTCGTCGATGGGGGGCAGGGTGGCCTGCAGTTCGGTGGCCTGGGCCAGCTCGATCGTGGCCCGGTCGGTGACGGTGGCGTCTTCCCAGTCGATGTCGTCGGTCAGTTCAAGTAGCTGACTGGCCGCCTCCTCGGGTTCCAGGGCGGCGCTTCCACCACCGGCACAGGCCGCAACCAGTAGACCCATCGCACCGACCAGAGCACCGAATCGAAGCCCCCTCGCCGCCCGGGGCTCGCGCTTCATGCTCTGCGTGGGTGTGTCCTCGATCGTCATGTTCCTTCTCCCGCTGCCATGTCGGAGCGGCCGTCGGGCCGCTCCCGGTTGAACTTCGTCGCCGCTTCGGCACTCTGCGTTGCCAGCACATCCAGCTCCAGCACGACGTCAGCCATCAAGGGCAGGGCATCGTGGCGGTACCGATTGATCTCATCGAGGGTGGCGTTGACGTCATCGAAGGCCGTCTGCAACGAGACCATGTCCAGGGTGGCACTCGACGCCCGCTGATTGAGGCTCGCCCCCTCGATCCGGAGCTGAGCCGACGTCGCGTCCATCAGACCAGACGTTGTGTCATTCAGGGCCTCGATCTTGTTGATGGCCATCTTCTGCTGGGTCAGACCCAGCGCCACCGTGATCGCCACCTGCAAGGCCCCGATGGTGGCGTCGAGGGCCCGATTCACCCCTCGAATGAGCTCCCGATTGTTGCGGACCACAAGCTCGGTGGCCAACAGCCCCTGCTGGTTGACGGCCAGCTGCTGCTGCAGGTCGGTGCTGCGTTGCCGCAGGGTGTGCAGCACCTCGTCTTCGAGGAACTGGCGGCCGGTATCGCCGAAAGGGAGCTCCAGCTCGGTCTGGAACGACAGGGCATCGTCGAGGGCCTGGGCCGGGGCGATCTGTTCCGACAGCGAGTCGGCCAGACGCTGCATGTCGGCCTGATCAGCCCGCAGGGTGACGTTGTCCCGCTCCAGGCGGCGGCGACCGTCTTCGAGCGATTTGATGATGGCGTCGATGCCGCTCTGGGCGTTCTCATAGCGCAGGAAATACTGCTGCATCGGCGTACCCGAACCGCTGAGGCGGCTGGCCAGGCGGGAGGCGAACCCGGGGTTCTCCTCCACCGTCGACGGGTCGAGCTTGTCCACTTCGGCCCGCAACGCCACGAGGGCCTGGGCCACCGAACCGTCGTCTTCGGAGCGCGCCATCAGTTCCCGCACCGGGGCCTGGAGCCTGCGGCTGCGGGTGGCGGCCTCGGCCTGTACCTCACGCCCCAGGGCGGTCACCTCGGCCAGTATGGCCTGACGGACGGTGGCGTCATCATGGTCGGCGGTCACGTACTGTTTCGCCAGCTCTACGGACGGGGCCTCAGCCTCGACCGCCGCCGATGTTGTCGTTGGGCTCGGCGCCCTCAATTGCTGTTTGACGTCGGCCACGTCGAGGTTGAGGTGCATGGCTTGCAGGTTGTCGGCGGCCATCACGAGTCGGGGGCGTACGATCCGGCCCGGGACGCCAGTTCCTCCAGGCCTGCCATGGCCACTTCGGCGTCCTGGGGGGTGCGTCCGATGGGGGCCTCGGCCAGCGAGGTTGCGGTGCGGTCGATGGCGGTCAGAGCCGCTTCGTTCTGGGCCAGCAGGTCGGCCACTCGCCGTTGCTGCTGCCGGTGCAGATCGAGGCGATCCTCCAGTGTCTCGCGCTCCCGCTCGGCGGCGTCAGCGTCTTCGTCGGACGATGACGCTTTCAGCTCGGCCAACCGCTCCTCGATGTAGGGTTTGTCGATGGTGCTGATGCTGCGCAGCGCCACCTCGGCCTCGTGCAGGTTGTCGGTGGTCGAGGAGTACACGGCCTCGGTGGCCGTCAGGTAGCGGCTGAAGGTGAGTTCACCGGCATCGAGACGGCGCTCCAGCACCCGCACCAGGTTGTCGCGCTTGTCCCGGGCGGCGTCGAACTGACGAAGCGGCCGAGGGTCATCGAGGGCGGCCAATTCGTCCCGCAGACGCTTCAGGTCTGCTTGGCCAGTCGATTCGGTCGGAGCCGGGATCGAGGGACGTCGAAGCTTGAACAGCGTGCCGTCGGCGCCCAGGATGGCGGGCCACGCCACCAGCGCCACCAGACCGATGACGATGGCCAGCAGCGCAAACACCATTCCCGGTGCCAGCAGGGCGAAGTACAACCACTCCGCCACCACGACCACGACCACGACGAGCCAAGTTCCCGGGTATCCCGCTATCGCTTTCCACCAAGGCTTCATCGACACCCTCGTTGACCTTGGGCAATTCTATCGTCTTCAGTCAACAGGTGTCCCCGCGGGCGGGTGGCAAGGGCAGTGGCTGGGAATCAGACTCGTACGACCCTGATTCGAGCGGCCGAAACAGCTTCGGCCAGCGCAGTGATGTCGCCGACACCGCTGGTGGCAACCAGGCCACCGCCGGGAGGAAGCCTGGCCCTCGGCCACCACCGGAACCACCCTCACCTGTGGGCGACTGGAATCGGGCCAAGCCCTGCGGGTGCTGGCCGGCAGCGACTGGTGATCTTCGGCGACGGCATCGAACATGACCGTGTCGAGCTCCGCCGGGGCCAGGAAGCCCGTATCGCCACCTCCGCCGCCCACCTCAACCTCGTTGCCGCCTGACCGGCGGGGATCAACCTTGCTTCGGCACGGGAGGGGGATCACTCGTGCTCAACACCCTGGACACCACCTCCTACAACCTGAACCGGTTCAGGTTGTACTGATCGGGCTTGGGCCCCCAACTGCCGACGGCCCGGCGGGCTAGACAAACTCGCGGCGCAGGCGGGCACTGATCACGTCGATGCTCAGTGAGATCACGATCAAGGCCCCGATGGCACCGACGACGGCGGCGAAGTCGCGCGCCGCCAGGTGTTCGTTGATGAGCTGGCCGAGGCCACCGGCACCAACAACGCCGACCACCACCGTCTCCCTGACGATGACCTCCCAGCGGTACAGGGTAAGACTGATCAGGCGGGGTCCGGCCGTCGGCACGACGGCGTAGAAGAATGACTGGACCCGGCCGGCGCCCACGAGCACCACGGCGTCGGTGGGTCCCGCCTGGCGTTCCTCGATCACCTCGGAGTAGAGCCGACCGAGCACACCCAGGTTGTAGATGCCGAGTGCCACCGCCCCAGGCCACAGACCGGGGAACAGGATCAGCACCATGAGGAAGGCCCAAATCGGTGCCGGTACCGCTCGGGCCAACAACAGCACCAGGCGCACCACCAGCCGTCCCAAACCGGCCGCCACACTGGATTTTGGTCCGCTCGACGCCGGCTGAGCCGGTTCGGGCTCGAACTCCAGGCCATGACCGGGGCTGATCCCCAGATCAGCAGCGGCGAACCCCGATCGACCAACATTGCCGGTGCGCCGGGCGGCTATGGCGCCGAGTAGCAGGCCACCGCCGGCGGCGAACACCACGGCAATGATTGACATGGCCACGGTGTCGATCGAGGCTTCGATCAGCTCACCCCAACCGTCGGGTCCCAGGCGGGGAGGGAAGATGTCGGACACGAGGTCGGCGCCCAACCGTCGGGTCCGACTCGACCACAACGTCGACACGTCGAGCTTGACCCAGAACCACGACAGCGGGATCAGGGCCAAAGCCACCACGGTCGAAGTTCTCGAAACCCGCCGGCTGGTGGTTCGCCGCACCGTCGATGACCACCAATCGGCAACCCCGCTCAGAATCATCAGGGCGGCGATGAGGGTCCAGATCTCGTGGTAGCGCAGGGTCTCAAAGCTGAGGTCAAGTTGGAAGCCGAGTCCCCCGGCGCCGATTACGCCCAGCACCGCGGCCGAACGGATCGAGCACTCGAAACGGTAGAACGAGTAGGAGACCAGTTCGCCCCGCACGTTGGGCAACAGCCCGTAGAAAAAGGCGCTCAACGCTGGTGCGCCGCTGGCGCGTAGGGCCCGGTAGGGGGCGTGGTCGGCGGCATCGATCGTCTCGGCGAAGACCTTGGCCGCCACTGCACCGAACGGCACACCGATGGCGAGTACGGCCACCAACGGATCGAACCCAAACACCTGCACCAGTAGTACGGCCCACAGGATCTCGTGGATCGATCGGGGTACGGCCAGCACGAACCGGCTCAACCGCCAGGCCACACCGTTACCGGCCACCAACTCCGAGACGGCCACCGCTCCGATCACGCCGATGAGTAACGTCAGCGCCGTGCCCAAGACCGCGAACGACAGGGTGACGGCGGTGGCTTCGATGGTGAGGCGAACAAACTCGCCACCGAGCTCAGGGTTGAACACCGCCGCCCAGAACCGACCGAACCCACTGATTCCACCGGTGTTGACGACTCCGTCGCCTACCCCGGCCCAGCCGACGGCCCAGCCAAGGGCGGCCAGCGCTACCACCACGAGTCGACGACGAACCGTCCACCCCAGTTTCGGGGTGGATTTGATGGCGGTCATGTCCATGCGTCGACGGTCACGACCCGTCCTGGTACAGCTTGGCCAGATCTTCGTCCGACACGTCGCCGGAGCTGGTGTCGAGCGCTACCCGGCCGTGGCGCAGGCCAATAATGCGACCGGCGTGTTTGCGGGCCAGGTCCGGGTCGTGCACGCTGACGATCGATGTCCACGGTTTGTCCGTCGGTGGACGGCACAGCAGCCCCATCACCTCGTCGGACAAACGGGGATCGACCGACGACGTTGGTTCGTCGGCCAGGACCAGGTCGGGACCCTGGCGCAGCACCCGGGCCACCGCCACCCGCTGGCGTTCCCCGCCGGACAGGTTGTCGGTGCGGGAGAAGATTCGATCTTCGAGACCGACCTGGGTCAGGGCAGCGGCTGCCTCAGCCCGGCCCCGGGGATGGATCAATGAGGCCAGTGCTCTGGCCGACGACCACTGCCCCAGGTAGCCAGCATTCACATTGTGGATCGTCATCAACGACAACACAAGGTCGAGTTGCTGACTCACCATCGCCACTCGGCGTCGGTGTTCCCGCAGTCGTCGACCGCCGAGCCCAGCGAGGTCGTGGCCAAGAACCTCGACCGCGCCTTCGGTTGGTGAAATCAGGCCGGCGATAACGCCAAGCATGGTACTTTTGCCTGCTCCACTCGACCCGACGAGGGCGACACATTCACCGGAGGCGATCTTCAGATCGACCCCGACCAAGGCGTCGGCGCTGCCGTAGCGAACGCCGACGCCATTGAGATGAACGGCCGTCATTGACCTATTGCCTGTTGGTCTGCCTTCATCGTGTCACTCGCAACCATGTCCTTCCATTTTTGAACGGTGGAGGCTGATTAGCGAATCAGGCCAACCTCGCGACCAACCGCCTCGATGGCGGCGTAGTTGGCGTTGTCGGTGACGATGAAGCTTCCGGCGCCGAACAGTTCCAGAATCTCGGCGTGATCGGCATCGTTTGCGTCCAACGAGGTGAGGGCGCCAACGAAGCTGTCGCCGAATCCGTCGCCAAATCGAGTGTCGAGACTGGGCTGTGAGACCCAGTGGTAGTCGAAGTACGGTGGGGTCCGGAAGATCTCGATCACCTTGTCGGTGTCGACGGCGCCCTCAGCAACCCGGTCATCCCAGACCTGGGAGTTCAAGGCGCCAACCTCGAACGTGCCGCTGGCCACCACTTCAATGGTGGCGTCGTGGGAGCCGGAGAATCCGGGGGCCCCTTCGAAGCTGGAGTCGATGTCGAGCCCGGCCTCGTTCATGAATGACTGGGGCATGAGCCGACCTGAAGTCGAGGACTCCGAGCCAAAGGTAAAGGAATGTCCCTCGATGGCGCTGAGCCCGGCCACATCGCTGATGGAGGTCAGGCCGGAATCGACGTTGGCCACGAACACTGAAGTGAAGGCCTCGTCGATGTCGCGTTGGGCGATGGCATTGGCCCCTTCGACCTCGATTCGGGCCTGGACGCCGCTGAGGCCTCCGAACCAGACGACATCAAGATCGCCGACCTGGAATGCCGTGACGGCACCCTGGTAGTCGGTCACCGGGATGTATTCGACCTCAACGCCCAGTTCGGCGGCGAGGTAGTCCGACAACAACCCGTAGGTGCGTTGCAGCCGCTCGGGCTCCTGGTCGGGGATGGCTCCGATACGCAACACGGCGGCTTCCTCGCCGTCGTCGGTCGTTGCGGCATCGTCAGTGGCTTCGGCTCCGGTTTCGGCATCGGATGCCGCACTGGGTTCGTCGTCGCTACCGCATGCCGCGGCGACGGTCAACATCAGAGCCAGGACTCCAAATATCGTCCGCCAGGTGCGGAGTTTCGAAAATCGCATCGTTATTACTCCTTGGTAGGTCTGCACCAACTCACAGAGGGTGAGTGGTATTTCACCAACGACACCCGACGGCAAACTTGGTGGGCGTCACACGCTCCTGGCCGAGAAGGGGTAGAGCTAAGCGATGCCGATCAGGAGCCTCGGAAGGGCTCGCTGAAACGCTCGTCGGTCAGGAAAGAGTCGTCCGTGAGGGCATCGAGAAATGCAACCAAGTCCCTCCGGTCATCTGCATCAAAATTGAGTCGGACCGGGCCGTTGGGTCCCCGTAGCTCAGGGCTCAGGTTTTCATGCGGCTGGATGGCTTCGTTGTAGTGATCGATCACGTCGTCAAGGGTGACGAAGCGGCCATCGTGCATGTAGGGGGCGGTGGCCGCAATGTTGCGGAGCGACGGCACCCGGAACAGTCCGACATCGCTCAATTCGTTAGTAGATTCAAAGGCCCCGAGGTCGGGAACCTGTTCGACCTGCACCGGGGGGTCGATCCCGTTGTTCTTGGGCCCTGTCGGTGAGCTCACGTGGGCTTCTGAGGTGTGACACCCCGAGCACCCACCGCCACCGTCGTTGATGGGCTGGTAGAACAACTCCTTGCCCCGGTTCTCGTCGTCGCTGAAGTTGGGGAAGGGGTCGAGGGGCGAGTCGACCTCGGCTCGGCCCTGGTCGTAGCGGGAATCGACACTCACCATGGCCCGTACGAACTGGGCCAGAGCGGCCGAGATCCGTTCCGGGGTGACGGCGTCGTCGCCAAAGGCGTCCTGGAACAGGCCCTGGTAGTAGTCCTGCTCCGTGATCCGCTCGACCACGATCTCCAATGGGATCGCCATCTCGATCGGATCGAGGAAGGGTTCGAGTACCTGGTCCTCCAGGGTGGCGGCCCGCTCGTCCCAAAAGTAGCGACCCTGGAGGTTGAACGCGGCGTTGGCCAGGCCCATCGAGTTCCGACGGGTTCGTCGCCCGGACACTCCCTGACTGAAGACCAACGGGTCGGTGAAGGCGTTGACCTGCACATGACATGAGGCACACCGTACGGTCCGGTTGGCGCTGAGGTTCACGTCGTAGAACAGCACCCGGCCCAGGGTGGCTCCGGCATTGGTGGTGGGATTGGAGGCCGGGGTGTTGTCGAGTTCGGCCACCGGACGCTGATCGGCGCCGGGGATGGCGTTGAACCGAAAGTGGTCCGGTAGCTCGGTGTGGTAGTTGAACGGCTCCGTCGGCAACTCCGGCACCCGCTGGGCGAACGACGTGGTGGGGGGAGTGGAAGCGGCCGAGGTTGACGAGGCGTTGTCGCCCGAGAGCGAAGTGGCGTCGACCGACGCCGAATCGGGCGGCGCCGAAGCGGGCGGTGATGAGGGTCCGTCGTCACCCAGTAATGCCGCGGTCAAGACGATGCCGACCGCCGCCGGTGCGAGCCAGATGAGCCACGAAGCCCTGTTCATGTCGCAACGCTACCGGTCGTACTCCGTGGGGGGTCCTACGCTTTCGGCGCTGACCAACTATGCTCCAAGCTTCGGGTGGAGTTCCGCGACTGTTCCGCGTGCCCAAAAGGCCGTGCTCAGGGAGGCGAAACCGTGTTGCCAAAATGGGTTTTACCGTTGCTTCTGCTCTTTGTGGTGTTCTTCATTTTGTCGAGCCCCAACGAAGCCGGACCGCAGGCAAGAATGTTCTTCGGATGGATCGGCGAACAGGCCGTCGCCGTCGGAACCTTCCTTGACGGTCTCTTCGGTGAAGATGTGCCGGCCGGTGGTGGTACCACCTCGACCACGGTCGATTCGAGTGCCAACAACGATTTTAGTACTCTGGGCGACTACGACGGTACGTTCGGCACTGTTATCGTTATTGACGCCGTCGTCTGACGACCGCTAGGCCCAACCGTTCGAACGCCAATCCTGGTTTCACCATGGCACATTCCATCGCACCGGTTTCCAGTAGCCGTTC
>Ga0316187_10003508_pt1 | contig 13613 bp, 8 predicted proteins | sample CroRivburrow1_MG_FD_204927 | JGI IMG/M metagenome (GOLD analysis project Ga0316187, IMG submission 204927) | Coastal sediment microbial communities from Maine, United States - Cross River worm burrow 1 | ecosystem: Environmental > Aquatic > Marine > Coastal > Sediment | place: USA: Maine...
TGGCACCCGGGAGCATCCAGATACTTGGTAAATGCTGAGTCATTATCTAGTGGAAGAAATAGATTGGGCATTCGAAATAGTTAACTCACAAAAGGGTTAGCTTTCTTTATTTTTCAATAATCAACATATCCTCATTTGCACTTTTTGCAACTCTTTCAATGAACCACAGGAACGAAAAAAGGCTTTTGTTCCTTTTAGGAATAAACCAAAGTCATGAAAAGTTATATCCTATCTATAATTTTATTTTGTGCATGTGATCGCTCTGAAGTTGAAAAGGAGGAATTAATGACCTGGGATGATTTTCTAATTGTTGGTGAATATGTGGGAACAGCCACCATTTTGGTCGAAAGTCTTAACACCGTAATATATAGCGACAGTGTTTCTGCTTATCTTAGTGAAAAGGATGACCCGTATATTTTAACCTTTGACGACAGTTTCAAATATGATATTAGTGAATTTAATTTAAGGACAGGGGAATCTGTTTCATACAAAAATATAATACTATACAAACCCATTACCTACAATAATTCTGAATTTGAACTTTATCCAAAATATGAGGGAATGTATTTAAGCGATCAGCCTTATGACTTCAATTTTATTAATGCTCATTATGATCCAGGAGGTAGAGGTCTAAAAGCTGTTGGGCTTAATTTAGAGGCGAAAAGTACAGATCCTGATAGTGTATATTACCTTAGCTACGGTGCTAATCTATCTTTGAGTGTGAATAATGAAGGATATTAATCTATAACCAACCAAAGTTATGAAAAACACTTATGTAGCATTGCTTATTCTTGCCACTTTATTATTATTCTCATCAGCAGCAAATGAATGTCTGGCAAAAAAAGAAAAAATCAGTCGCTATCGAGTAAGAATAGATTTATTAAGCCCAAGTAAAGTTTACTTAGATGGTGAAGAACAACAGATAGTCATCCTTGAGAAAGTAGACCTTGCGATCCAATATTACCAATATGGTGATCCTGAGAAAACCATAAAAATTCTAAACTCCCGACAATGTAAAATTGTCGATGGGGAAGAAAATTATCTCGAAGGATATTTACTAAAGGATTCAATTGGAATTATATCCATTTTGGTAACAAAAGAAAGCGGAAATAACTTGGTGGAGAAACACCACATCAATGTAGTAAATCATAAAATTGGAACACAAATGAATATTCCACTTTCTGAAATTAGGAAGATAAAGGTTTGGAGAGAAGGTCGGGCTGGAATAGGTGCAATCACAGGTGTAGGTGTTGGACTAGTAGCATCTTCTATATTGACCGCTGGGTATGATCCAGAGGAACAAAGTGGGTGGTTAGTGGCTAATAAAGGTGAATTTTTTGCGGCGACGTGTGTTTTAACCGTTCCATTAGGCGCAGGAATAGGAGCTTTAATGGGAGGAGCGAAAAAGAAGGTTCAATATTTTACAATTAATGGATATTGCGATGAATATTACAATATCAGAGACAATTTAAACTATTATTTCATAGAGGTTCCAGTTATTGAAGAAAACAAACCTGATAAACTTTCAATGAAATCTGGTTATTGATCATGAATGATCCCTCTGTTTTGGCACTGTTCCTGATAACACCCCATGTATTGTGGAGAAAAATATAATGGTTAGCTATGAGTAGAAGTATTGAAAACATTTGAGACTAATGAAATGTTAGTCAATGAAGATGAGATATTATTTGCTGATGATCCTCAATTGGAGCGAATAAGTAACATACACCAATCATTACTTGAAAAAGGATATCCTCATATTGCACTAATACGAAAGTCAGGTGATCCAAAGATTTACTACAAAGCTCTCAGGTCAACCCAGGAACTATTCACTATTAAAAAGATCTGTGAAGATAAGAGTACTGATAAAATCAAGTACACAGTCTTTATGTCGATGTGAATTAAAAAGCCCCAAAAGAGGAGTTGAATAAAAGACAAAATCTAGTACATTATTGAACAATCCAATCGGTATATACAGGTGGTTGAAATTTTATTAATTTTTCTCATAATGTGCAATGCATCTTTATGGTCATCCGGGAGAGAACGGAGGTGGTCAAGGAAATTGTTTTTTCTCATCTATTCACAAAAAACTATTCTTGTACCACCGAATTGAGAAACGTTGTCATATACATCTACTTTGTTTAATTTTAAACGGGCTGTAATTACATTTTACGATTTTGTAGGACCAGGCCTCACCAGGCTGATTCTGGTCAATTCTAGGAGAGTTTAGACGGATTTCATTGGTATAGGTTGGCTGAACATGATCTATCAATGGCGACCTTAGAAAGCCCCAAAAGAGGGGCTCTTATTTTATTCAGGTGAATATGATGAGTCCTCCATATACCAGAATGGGATTTTTTCAGATTTCCTTTTTTTTGATTTCAAATCATTCCACATTTCCAGCACTTCCTCACCAAGAATTTCCCCATCTTCCTGTGAATGAGCATATAAATCAGCTGGGTTTTTACCCCACATTACAGTAATGATTGCTGGCCGACTCATTCCAATATCGGACTGGAACCTGAAAATTGGATATTCAAAATTTGCCTTTTGATCCATTTCAATAGCTCGTTTAAAAAAAATATTGAATTCAGATCCTGTCCCAGGTTTAGGATAAGTAATCCACCACTCAGCATATACCAATCCATCTACACTTGTTTCTGGATTATAGGAAAGATTATCAATACTCTTAATAAAAAAATCATCCCAAGCGTCAACTGTCTCCTGATATTTAGCTCCCCAATCTTGCTCTATGTTTGGAATGACATCACCCCATGCTTTATTCATCACTTCTTTAGCCTCATTATAATCTTTTACAGGCCAGAAAAAGTAGAAATCAGGAGTTGATGACTGCCAAGCGGAATAGGCGAAAGGGTAATTGTACTCCTTACATGCTGAAGCAAATTTTTTCTGCAACTCTTTAAACTCATCAATTTTTTCAGGTTTAACTATATTTTTTATACAATAATACAGTTGGTTATCTTCTTGCTGAGCATAAACTGAAAGGGCAAAGAATACAACTAATAGAAATGAGAAAATGATTATTGCTGTCTTTTTCATGATGTGGTTGTTTTGAGGTTGGTATAATAGGTTACAAGAATAGAAGATGTATAAAATCAAATTGGTTCCATTAGTCACTTTGATTATTTGCGTTTTTTGCAAATGAAATGAACCAACGATGTAAAGAATGGATATAATTAAAAGCTTAGATGTTTAGGTGACGGGGATTTGTTTCTTCTCATCTATTCACAAAAAACTATTCTAGTACCACCGAATCGAGAAACGTGGTCGTTCACACCGACCTTAGTTTAAACTTGAACGGATTGTCTTTATTTTTTAATGACATAACAGAACCAGACCTCCCCAGGCTGATTCTGGTCAATCCTGGGAGAGGTTTGACGGATTTTATTGGTATTGGTTGACTGGAGATAATCTATCAATGGCGACCTCAGAACATCGTGAATATGGTAATTGTACTTATAACCTCACCATCGTTCTTTTTGAATTATTCAAAAGTATGACATAACTTTTCCCTAATTTAGTCTGCTTTGGTTTGAAGACTTACATTCCCCAAGCAAACCATGACAATAATAGTGACAATCGTTAATCGAATTTTTTATATCAATGATTCTACTTTATTTGTGTTTAATACGTTATTCATGCTTTAGATCGAAGGTGTAACTTTCACCTGCTTTCAGCCTAAGGTCTTTTTTGAATTGAGCCGTCGACATGCTTTCTTCCTCCAACAGAATTTTATAATCAGGATCTTTTATTAATGTGAATCCTTCACCGAGACCAAAATCATTCAATTGTAGTTCTCCATAAATGACGTTCAGTGCAGCTACATCATTTTTGATTGTGAATGTACCCCAGGCTATTCCTGAAGACCAAAATGTGCTAAAATCTTCCTGGCTATGCTTTGGAGCAAAGGCCATTCGTTTGAGGTTGCCATCGTATTCGAAACCAGACAAGGCGAGCAATACCGACCAGCTGGCCATTGCCCGGGCATAGTGTACACCACTTTCGTTGTGCATAAACGGATTTCTTTTATATCCATCATGCCTGTCCTGTACTGCTTCTACGATTTCAATTCCTTCATCAACCATGCCCGCATGAATGAGCGAGGAAGCTACAGCATATTCAACTCCGCTCCATACCTCCTGTGCATATACAAAGGGTAACACAGGTTGATTGTCATGTGGCCAGGAGCATAGTACCACGCCGGCATCATCATTCAAGGCATAAATGCGCTGCACATTTTCATAATCACGCATTTTTTTAATATAATTATGGTCATACACAGCTTTCAATGCCGAGCGAGTTTTTGCTTTATCAACAATAAATCCGAGTCCGGCATTCTGCGCGATGTATTGTCCCAATAGCTGGTCGGCCAAGCACCCATCGCCATATTGGTATTTGGGCAATTGCTCTCCGTTTTTATTTGGTGGAGAAAGCTCAAAATCCTCATCAATATTTCCTTGTACATCTTCTGGCATAATCTGAATGAAATATTCCCCATTCCAAAGCTGTTGTTCTATCTTTTCTACACCAGAATTGTATACTGTCAAATAATCCTCTGCTTTGTCAGGCTCCCCCATCGCTTCAGCCATTTGTGAAGCTGCTTTCAATGCTCCCAGGTAACAAGAAGTCGTCATGGAGCTGGGGCCAAAAAAACTAATATCGTAAGTGTTATGTTGTCTGCCTTCCATGATGCCATCCTTGTCAGGATCCCAATGTGTATTCCACGCATACTCCAGGGCAAGTTTTACTTTCGGCCAGAACTTGGCCAGCCAGGCATTATCTCCGGAGAATTTCCATTCCCGATACACCCGAATGATACTTCCCATCTGTCCGTCGGCAGCAGCACCACCATCAAAGCGGTAATCTCCCAAAGGGAAGACTGACCGATGATTTTGCATCCCTTTCTCATCCACATCATGGAGAAATTCGATTTCCCGCATGTTTCTTTCCAAACTTGGAAACAGACTTGCCAGCGTTTGCTCGTAATTCCAAACGTGTGTGCAGGTTCCGGGGCAACACCATCCATTGTCGAGTACTCCTTCAAAACCGTGAACATCACCCTGATCGGTGACTTGAATGAGGTTGGTACTAATGCTAGAAGCCTGGGTGCTTAGTGATTCGATTACTTTTGATGAATACGAACTTGAAAGGAGACTTTCGCTAAATGACTTTGTGAGGGCATACAGCTCTTCTTGTTTTGCGATAAATGTTTCCAGCGCATTTGTTTCATCGGTAAATAGTTTCTTATAATAATTACTAAAAACTTTGCCTGTTCCTTCTGTACCGAATGTTTCCGAAGCCTTAAAAACACGATCGGGGAAATGCCAAGCAAGATAAAAAGGGATGTTTATTTCTTCGCCTGGGTTCAACGTAAACTCAACCAAGATTGTGCAATTCCTGTTTGATATCTCATTATAGGAAGTTGGTTGGTAGGTAGTCTCCCAGGCCTCGGTTTTGGATTCTATTTTGCCATCTCTCGAAAAATCATCCCAAAGAATATGCATGTCGTCTCTCCATCTGCCGGGATACAAATGTGTTTGCACAGTAGTATTTTGAGCATCTGCTACGACGATAATGTTGCCTTGATAGTTTATATCTGCACCTTCAATCGCAGTGAATTTAATTCCCGTCATTGAGCCCATTTGATGAAATGTATTGCTGATACCTTTTGCTTTGATCGGATTTTCGATGTTGAGCATAATCGCGGCCTCTACGTTTTCTTTTTGATTGTTTTTTAGCTTCCATATATAACGTACCACCGGGAAAGAACTATCATCGACATTCAAGGGGATAAATGGATTGAAAACCTCCAAACTAACTTGCAAGGGTATTTGCTCATCGAAAAATTTCCATTGAGCCAGGGGAAAAGCATTCGTAAAAGTAGCTTCCTTCATTCTGGGCAAACCGGTCGCTTTGAGATGAGAAACATCATTATATGGAGGAAGGTATTCCCGTTCAAGGATTTTGCTGACAGGTTTAAGCCCATCAATTTTAGCGTAAAGTGCAAAAAAGGTATTGATGGGTGACCGCTGCCTATCCGGCCTGTTAAACACTTCGATATGGGCTATATTTCCACGGCCTCCCATGAGGATATTCCCGGTGCTGATGCCACCAATAGGGATTTGAAGATTTTGTAGGTACTTTCCAGTATATTGAAAATCTTCTCTTTGCTGAGCATTGCACACTAAAGAATTATAAAAAAGGAAACTAAGTAAAAAGAAATTCCTAAGGGTGTTGTGTATTTTTCTGCTGCACATATCATCAATTTTATCACTAAAATTTCAATCGCTTTACATTACTTATATCATTATTCCGTGAGGTGACCAATAGTGTAGGTCATCAAGCCAAAGCAGACTAAATTAGGGAAAAGTTAAGTTATACTTTTGAATAATTCAAAAGGTAATTGTACTGATAACCTCACCGGATATCTGGAGAGGCTCGAATCAATCGACATTTAGAGATCATTTAAACTCGATACTTCGTTTGTCCCAAATTTGAGGCATGGAATTATGAATTTGTCTTGTAACGTGCAGTGAGTGTGACGAGATGTTTGAAGCAATTTAAAGACGGAATAACTGCCAGCCAGGCTGGGATTTTCTATAACCGATTTCGGGTTTATTAAGAAAAATGAATATTCAACCTGATTGGCTGCAATAGATGGATGTAGTTATTGATGGAGTTTTACAATATTTGTCGTTAAAAAAAATACACCTTTCTTAAGGGCGAGATTGAAAAAATTTACTCTGCATCACAAGGAGTTAAAACCGCATCGTAAGACTTCATGGAATAGCATAAAAATTCTATGTTTCCGAAAATTTCTTGCAGGCCAGGCATTCCATCTTTTTTATTTCAGCCGTTCATCAATTTATACAAGAAAAAAAAGGTTTTGTTCAATCGCTCCCCAAACCTTCATTCTAAAGGCATATCCTTTACTTTACAAGAAAAAATGGATATATTTCTATTAGGTTATCATTGAAAACTGAATTGACCCTTTAGACATTAGGCAAACGGAAGCCCTGCTTTCAAAACCATCACTTTATGGAAAGATCAGAAGAGCTCTCCATGAACCATTCCTTCCTGCAATCCCTAAAGGATATCGTCCTGTCCAACCTGGAAAACGAACAGTTTGGTACTGAAGACCTGGCCAGAGAGATGGGCTTAAGTCGGTCCCAGATCCATAGGAAACTCCAAAAGATTAATGGCAAATCGATTACCCAATTTATCATGGAGATCAGGCTTGATATAGCCCTGGATCTGCTGAAAAGGGAAGTAGGCACCGCTTCTGAGATTGCTTACAAAGTAGGTTTTAGTAGCCCTGCATACTTTACCAAGTGTTTTCACGAACACTTTGGTTATACCCCTAGTGAAGCAAAGTACAGCATCAATACCTCAGGAAACGCTCCAGACAAAGACGACTCGTCAGACGGCACCACCATTGTACCCATTGACGGAAGTGAAAAAGAAGCACCAAGAGGCAATTACCGCAAGCTCACCACCATCATGTTTTCAGACATTTGTGGATACACAGCCATCATGGAGGAGCGTGAAAAAGAGGCCATCCTTCTTTTGAAACGAAACAGGGAATTACACCAATCCATCATGGCGTTGCACGACGGCGTTCTGATTAAGGAAAACGGGGATGTCATCGTGGCTTCCTTTGAGACTCCAACAGATGCGGTGCGTTGTGCTCAGCAAATAATCAATGCGGCAAAGGAGGAGGAAAATCTGAAGTTGCATATTGGTATCCACCTGGGAGAGATTCACTTTATCGATGACGATATCTTTGGTGATGGTGTGCATGTGGCATCCAGGCTTGAACAGTTAGCCAAACCAAACCAGATATTGGTTTCTGATCCGATCCATACCATCATCAAAAATAAACATGGGATTAGCAGCACATTTATTGCCGAGAAACACCTCAATAATGTAGATGAACCTGTCCGCATGTATTCGGTTGAAGTAGAGGATTATTCCGGTAACCATAATCAAAAAGAAAAAGCATCAACAGCTGAATTAACAAAATCAATACTCTCCAGGAGGGTATTGATCAGTGTAGCTTCATTGGTGGTTATCGCTTTGGTGATGATCGTGTTCTATCTCAAACCCTGGAGTAAAGCGGAATCTACCATTGATAACGATCTGACAAACACCACCAATCCCGAAATGGCATATTCCATTGCTGTTATGGCTTTCAAAGACATGAGTCCTGATCATGATATGGAATATCTGAGCGATGGCATTTCGGAGGTAATTATCAATATGCTAACCAGGGTTAAAGGTTTGAAGGTAATTGGACGTACTTCTTCTTTTTCATTTAAAGGCAAGGAAACCGACATAAAAACCATTGGTGAAATCTTAGGCGTAAAAATGGTGCTTGAGGGGAGTGTGATGAAATCCGGTAATCAACTTAGGATAACCACACAATTGATCAATGCCGAAGACGGTTTTCAAATATGGTCAGAACTTTATGATAAACCATTTACCGAAATATTTGCTCTTCAAGATCAAATTACCCAATCAGTTGTTTCCAGGATCAGTGAGAATCTTGTTTCGGATAAATTGGCTTCTCATGATGACAAAGGAACCGATAATCCAGAGGCATATGAAAATTTCTTGAAAGGTGAATTTGTGGCCAAGAGATATTATGTAAAATGGGAACTTGAAGATTTTGAATTAGCCGAGACTTATTATAAAAACGCTATCGTCCTTGATTCAAATTTTGCATTACCACATTTATCTCTTACAGATTTGTATGGTTCTCGTTTACTTGGTCTAGAATTCGATGAAGATGATCAGCTTCGTCAGAAACTATCGGATTTATGGATATATAATTTAAATAAGGGTTATGCCTTAGATCCAGATAATGAAATTTCTAATGCGGCAAAGGCAGGTTGGTTTTGGGCAAATGATAAAAATATTGACATTGATTCCGCCCATTATTACTATAAAAAGGCACTGGTCATCAATCCTAAGAACGCTGCTATACTTTTGGATTTTGCATCTTTCTTACGACTAGGTTTGGGATTTTTTGAGCAAGCACTTTTATTGTGTATTGAGGCGATTGAAATTGACCCATTAAATTTAAGGGCACTAACAGAAAGGGGATATATATATGTAAATTTTTTATCCAATTTTGATAAGGCAGAACCAGATTTGGAAGAGGTATTAAAACTATCACCAGAAAATAATAATAATATATTAGCAATGTTTGTTTTGAATGCTCAAAAAGGGAATCAGCAGGAGACAATGAAGTATTTGAGTAAAATGCATGAAGAAAATATTGAGGGTTCAACTGGCAGGAATTTCCCTTTTTTTTGTGATAGTGTAACTAATGCTTTATTCGCTAAAGAGGACAAAGAAAAATTAGTTCCAAATCTGGAAAGTAATTATTGGATAATCATGCCACCTACGATATTCATGTCTTTAGATATGTATGAAGAACAATTAGACTTCCTAGAAAAATTAGTGGGTAAATACCCGCATACGTCGTATTTCCCGCTTCTAAGCAAAAACCCATTGTTTGAACCAATCAGAAACACACCAAGGTTTCAGAAACTATTGGAATTTAGCAGAATCAGGCATCAGGAATTAGAAGCAAAATACGGCAACCTTGATTTTCTTGATTTGTAGATATTGTTGGACAAGGAGCCATAAGAACAGGTTTCACTGCAATATTCCCAGGAAACTAGAAATTCAGTCCAGTATATGCAAATTGGTATCGCTTGAATGGTAACGGTGAAATGACAGGGACTACCTGGATTGCTGAATCATTAGCGCTAAGCAGCCTCATTTTTTTTAGATAGACCCTGGCACATCGAAGGTTTTCTTTTCGGCAGTACCTCGTTTTGTGTGTCTGAGTTTTGTGTTTTCCACAGTAATCTTCCTTTGAGTTTTAATAACGTGAATCATTAAGATCACTTCCAAACGCATAATTCCTCCCACATGCAACGAGATTGATAAACTACTGCCTGTTTATCAATTTTTTTTCATAAAGATTGCAACCTCCCTGATAAGTGCAACACGCCTTTTTGTGCCAAATTTGGTATAGTTAAAAAGAAATACGTGGCCACGGATTTCATGAAATAAAATGTAAAACCGGAGTCGGTTTCGTCTCCCAAAATTTTAAGATCATGAAAAACTATGCCCTGGCTATACTTATCCTTTTATGTGCCTCCCTCAGTTTAAACGCTGCAATTGTCAATGGATTTTTACAGGAAAAACAAAAACTGGAAAAAGAGATCCGCATAACTGTTGATGTATTGAATAGCGATCCTATGCAAAAGACCAAAAAGCAACTTGAAAAAAAACTCAGACAAATGCGCAAAAGGTATGAGGAGGTATCAGTGAACCATGCACGAACAGCTGAATTGCTCACCATCTTCCAATTTATTGATCCTCAATTTTATTCAGAGGTATCGAAGGTCACGAATGCCGAGGGGACGTTGACACATGTATATGTAAGGTATGTTGATAAGTCATCGGATGAATTCACCTATTTTTCCAGAGAACATTTTAATGCAAAAGCATACACCAGTGTAAGTCCGATGGTAAACCATCCGAATGTATGTACTTCACTTTACGGAACAAATACCATTACTGTAACCATAGGTATTGGATGTGATGAAATGTTAGCATTGGCCCATGAATTTGCCCATGTGCTGTACATAGTTCCAAACCTCAAGGAGTACACATACTTTATGAAATACCAGAATAAGACAACAAATCCTCTCGCACAACATGGCCATAGTTGGAATGATTCAAGTGCAGCCTTTTTAAAATCTATTGAGGATAGTTTTACTGCCCGGTATGAAAATTATTTAGGAAAGACTGAAATCAGCAATTCAACCAGTCAGAACATTTCTCTGGGAAATTAAATACTCCCAAATTTAACAGGGAGATCAAAATCGCCGATTCAGGTGGTGAGGGAAGTTAGCACTGAGCATTACCTTATCATTTCATAATAGGTTGTCCCAAATTTGGGATAGGATGATTTTCTCTCACAAACAACTATTCAATTAGCACCGAATTGAGAAACGTGGTCGTTTACACCGACCTTTTTATATTCCTCTTTTTAGGATTAAGGGAAGGCTACAACAGGACCAGACCTCACCAGGCTGATTCTGCTCAATTCTGGGAGAGTTTAAATGGATTTTAATGGTATTGGATGGTATTAGGTGATCTATCGATGGCGACCTCAGAACATCGTGAAAATAGTCATTGTACTTAATCAATTCAACACATCGAAAAGAAGAAGGAAAAGAATGATATTTTTCTGTTGAATTACCTAAATTGAATATACAAACACCCTATTGGGGTATTTGTAAGCCGTGAGCGATTGAGACTACATAATTTTTTTTATGAGACCTTATATCCTTACTATATTTCTTTTCGCCTCTGTTTCCGACAGCATATTAGGGCAACAGCAAGTAGGTTTAGATCATGCTCCAAAAACCGATTTATTCCAGAGCCAGTTTTCGGAAAATCAAATGCCTCTAATTCCCAAAAAGGAACCGGGACTCCATAATGGTAGGTATAGCACAAATCAGACAAATAAAAGAGTAAATGGGCAGTATGGATTCGTGACATCCTTTTTATATTATTTTTCATCACCGACAGATTCATTGGTTATTACGAAAACGGAGAGAACATACAATGAATTTGGAATCACTAAAAGATGCGTTTATTGGTGGGATACTGACGTGAACGATTGGATTAAAGCAAGCAAATTAGAAATTGACTATGATGGAAATGGCAATGAAATCTTAATCATTCATTATAACTCGAATAAAGATACAAATGATTGGCTTGAAGATCAGAAAACGGAACATCTGTATAACGAAAAAGGAGATGAACTTTTGGAGGCTTATTACCACTGGGATGAAAATATCAATGACTGGATCGGAGATAATAAAACAGAAAAAAATTATGATGAATTCGGGAATAGAATTTTATGGTGTGATTACGGATGGGATAGTAATACAAATGACTGGATCGGGATGTGGAAATATGAATCGAATTATGATGAAGTAGGAAATTTGACATTGGACGTGACGTATGTATGGGATAGCAATATAAATAACTGGGTAGGTGATATAAAAAGAGAGAATATTTTTAATGACAACAGAAAAATATTTATTGCATATAATTGGAATACTCCAACCAATGACTGGATAGCGGCTTGGAAGGAGGAAGAAAATATTGATGGAACTTTATTGCTTGGATATTTATGGGATAGCGATACAAATGATTGGCTTCTAAAATGGAAAACGGAAAACACATATGATGAAAATAACAATAGAATTTTATCTGTTGGACATAAATGGGATAGTGCTAGTAACAACTGGGTTGGGACAACAATACATGAAGCTGATTACGATGAATTAGGAAATTTAATATTTGGAGTACAATATAAATGGGATAGCACTAGCAATACTTGGGTTGGGATAGCAAAATATGAACTTGATTTTGATGAATCAGGAAATATATTATCATATGCGAGCTATGATTGGAGTAGTGCAACAAATGACTGGCAAGGATCTAATAAATGGGAAGAAAGTTATGATGAGAATGGGAATATTATTTTCGGCGTTGGATATAGCTGGGACAAAAATACGAATGAATGGGCTGCTAGAAATAAATGGGAATACGGTTTTGATGAATTTGGCAATAAAGTTTTAGATAGTAGATATGAATGGGATACTATTACAAATGACTGGGCAGGAATTACGAAAATGGAATACTTTTATGATGTGAACGGTAACGACATTTTAAGTATTAGTTATAGGTGGGACAGCGAAATCAATAACTGGATTATGCGACGGAAAAATGAATATGTATTTGATGAACTTGGAAATAGAGTTATTCAAATACGGTATGACTGGATTAGTGATAAACAGGAATGGGTCGTTGAAGAAAAGATTTTTTCTTCTTACTGGACAGGAACAACCACAGAAGTAACTGAGGTAGCGAAAAAAAATATCTTTTTGTATCCCAATCCCACCAACTCTTATTTGTATATTTTAGAGATGGCCACTCCTTTTGACATTGTCATTATTTCCACTCAGGGCTTAATATTAAAGCAGGAACGAATGCATAGTAATCAAACGGATATTTCAGCCCTTTCACAAGGAGTTTATATTATTAAAGTTTACAGGGATGAGAAAGAGGTATTGAGCAAGCTTATAGTTAAGAATTAACCTGCGAATATAGTTGAACCTATTAGCATAAAAAAATCCCTTAATTTGCAATAAACGGGTATCTAGAGGACATAGGTGGTCAAGAGAATTGTTTCTTCCCATCTGTTCACAAAAAACTATTCTTGTACATCCAAATTGAGAAACGTGGTCGTTTACACCAACCTTTGTTTAAATTTAAACAAATTGTCTTAACTCTTTAATGACACAAAAGGAACAAGATTCACCAGGAGTATTCTGGTCGATTCTGGGAGAGTTTAACTGGTTTTTAATGGTATAGGTTGGCTGGAGATGATCTATCAATGGCGACCTCTGTCCTTTGCGTATTACATAATGATTTCATAATATGGTGTCCAAAATTTGGGAATGAATTGAATATCAAACAATTAGATTAAGCAG
>Ga0316187_10003514_pt1 | contig 13606 bp, 12 predicted proteins | sample CroRivburrow1_MG_FD_204927 | JGI IMG/M metagenome (GOLD analysis project Ga0316187, IMG submission 204927) | Coastal sediment microbial communities from Maine, United States - Cross River worm burrow 1 | ecosystem: Environmental > Aquatic > Marine > Coastal > Sediment | place: USA: Maine...
GTCGAACTGTTGAACCAGGCGGGAGTCATCGGCCCACTCGACAATGGGCACACCCTCCAGGTCAACGCGAAGACCGGCGAGGTGATGACCGTCGGTGACAAGTCCTATGCGCTGGTTCAATTCCACGTCCATGCACCGAGCGAGCACACCGTTAACGGCAAGTACTTCCCGATGGAGATGCACTACGTACATGAGGCGGAGGATGGTGCGCTCGCGGTGGTGGGCGTGCTGATCGAAGAGGGTGCCCAGAACCCGAGCATCGAACTGCTCTGGGCACACCTCCCCGATTCCCCGGGCGCTAAGACGGCGGTGGAAATCCCGGCCGATTTTTCAGACCCTTTCTTTCCCGATGTCGGCTCCGGTGTATACCACTACGTCGGTTCGCTGACGACGCCGCCATGCAGTGAGGGCGTCAACTGGTATGTCAGGAAAACACCGACCCCACTGTCCAGGGATCAGATCGCCGCGTTCATGGCAGTCTATGGCCACAACAACCGTCCGGTCCAAGCGCTCAATGAACGCGTGCTGTACCTGGACGAGAACCCGGATGTAAGTATCCACTGACAGAAGCCATCGCGCTGAGCGATGTACGAGAAGCAGTTCGATTACGTCGCAAACGCGCTCAAATCGGAAGCAACCTGGGCACCGGTCAACCAGTTCGCACATTACCGGAAATTTGTCGACGCCTCCAACCGCATTGTGTGATGTGCTCCACATATTCGGGAGTCTGGGCGCCGCGTTCAGGACCAGTTGCGGTGCTACAGCCTCTAGACGCCCAAAAGCGGACCATATCGGTCTTCCTTAGTTGCCTTGTCGCGAGAAAGGTTGTCCGAACATGGCCCATATAGATGAACCTTCGTCGGATGTCGCAAAGTCCAGGCGCACCACATTTCGGAACGCCATGAAGCGAAGTCCGATCCCGGCGCTCCACTTGAGGTCGTCGAAAAACAGGTCCGAGTTGTACTCGGGCCCGACCCGCCCGAGCTCCACGAAAGGGGCCAATTGCCACCAGTCGATCTCGAAGTACTTAAACACGGGCAGATTGCGCAACGGCTGTGTTTGCGGAATCAGGCGCAATTCGGCTGCGTAATAAACGGCAGCCTTGTCACGAAAGCGCCCGGTCGGATAGGCGCGCAGGCGGTCGAATCCACCCAGCTCGGAACCGTAGCCGGGAGGCGGTCGATTGGAGATGACACTCGGGTTGTCTGGACTTATCTCCCACGTTGTCGTATTAGACGTCCAGAAATCGAGCGCGACGACCCGCTGACGAAAGAATTTGGACCGACCCAGATCGAAGTACTTCGACGCATCGAGCTCAATGTTGGTCCAGGCGTTGGCGCTGTCGAACCACCCGAAGTCCCGGGTCAGCTTGATGAGCTGCCGGCTCCCCCGTGACGGATTGCGCGGAAAATCGGTGTTGTTGTACTCGAGCCAGAACTCAAGCCCATTCGTCTCAGCGGTCAGCTCTTGCTCGACAACGTCCTCTCCTTCCGCACCCACCGTGAAGTCATTGAGGTCCCGATAAGTGTAGAAAAATCTGCCCGCAAAGGTGGTCTGGCCGCTTGCTACGGGATTCCAGGTGCGGCCGCCTTCGGGCCCGGATTCGAGCAATCCCTCACGGACGCGGTATACCGCCACCGGATCGTCCTCGATCCCGCCTATTGGGAGCCGGTACTTCATCGTGAGGTTCAGTGTCAGTTCGTCACTGATTCCGGTGGCGAAGTCGTCCGGATCGGATTCGTTGGAACCGGCACGGGCTTCCGTGGGGTCCTGGTCGATATCAACGTAGAATCGTTGATCGGTAAAGTGATCCAGCAATAAAAATCCGTCGAAGAACCACCGACTGCTGCCGAAACGAATATTGTTCAGCGCCCCCGAAATCAAGGCAGAATCGTTCGAGGTCACGAAGCCCGCCCCAAAAAGGCTGGACTGCGGCTGGAATTTCCCCGAAGAAAATACGGCGGCACCCACTGCAGTCCCGAGTGAATCGGTAGCGAATAAGTACGGTATCCACCCCGATCGCTTGTCTTCGATACTCTTCCCAGGGTCCAAGGCGACAACCTGGGCCCGGACAGGCATCGAAAGCAGCAGTATGGCAACACAAAGAACCGCGATCGAACCAGGGAGCCGGCAACCACAAGAGGCCCCAGCTTTCCACCAGTCAACCGCTTTTCGCAATAACATAACGAGACCAATTCGATTGCGTTTCAGGGCTTCCACCTTAGCATCTCGTCGAGAACACCGGCCCATTGACCCACCTTGCCTGCCCGCGACCACTTATTCGACAATGACTTCACGCTAATGACCCCAGGTCACTCTGAAACAAAGCTGTCATGGTCAAGAAAGAATATAGTACCGGCCAATTAATGGGCTATGTTTGACCTGCATCAACTGTAAGGTCGTACTCACCCTGGAGTTGACTGTCCGCTTCGGGTTCGGACAGAGCATACAGCGGCGGTTACGAGGGCTTACCGTGAAGGCCAGTAAAAAATTGGCTGATTTCGGATACTTTGCAGTCGTTCGCAACTTGATCCCTCTACGCCCTCAAATTGCCCGTGGAGACGTAGGTATCCAACGCCCGCAGACTGCACAAACTTGTCGTTCAGGCTATTATGTTCAACTGACACTACAGTCCACCCCTCTCCGTAAACTCGATCTAAATAGTGATCGTTCCGATTACATACTAAAGAGCGTATCGTAAGAATGATTTATCAGGCTACTAGTGTCTCATCTTGATCGTAAGTTTTGCTTATTTATAGCCTTTGGAATTTTCATCGCTGTGTCCGCATGTGCGGGCCGACCGACCGCACCACCCGCCGAACACCGGGACGCGCTTCCCTGGGGCGCGATTTCCACACAGGCTACGAACACGACGCCGGACATCGAATGGCGGGAGTTGGTGCCTACAGAAACACCCACGATCGAACAGTCGCCGGAATAAGCAGGCAGGGATGATAGTGAACCATTCGCATCCTGCCCATGCAGTTGGCGAGTTGACGGTCATTCACGCAACAGCACAATTGTCGTGAAATTCGGGTGAGGAAAAACGTCCTGAGTAAAAAATCACCAGGCGTTCGCCTCGGCAGCCACGCGCTGGTTATCCTCACCTTGGCCAACGTGATCAACTACATGGACCGATTTGCGTTGTCCGTGCTGGCTGTACCGATAAAGGACGAACTTGGCTTCAGCGACACCCAAATCGGTGTTCTCACGGGATTTGCCTTCGCATTCTTCTACGCGCTGTTCGGTATTCCACTGGCACGCTTCGCAGACCGGGGCTCGCGCCGATTTCTGCTGTCGGCGTGCCTGACACTGTGGAGCGTGATGACCATGCTGAGCGGGGCAGTGGGTGGATTCTGGCAGATGCTGATCGCGAGGATGGGCGTCGGCGTGGGTGAAGCCGGCTGCGTGCCGACAGGCCATTCCCTCCTCGGCGACTACTTCCCGCCTGCGATGAGAGCATACGCCATCGGCCTATTTCAATCAGGAGCAGGGCTGGGCCTCCTGTTCGGCGTCCTGCTGAGCGGCCTGCTTGCTCATTCGGTGGGCTGGCGATTGACGTTTGTATTGCTGGGAATACCGGGGCTTGTGCTTGCCCTGGTCGTCATCGTGGGATTGCGGGAACCGGCACGGGGAGCGATGGAGCCGAACGGCAGGGCCGATCCGGGCCCATCACCACCGTTCTACGATGTGGTCCGAGTGGTGCTCGCACGGCGGACGTACCGGCAGGTGGTTCTCGGCTATACGTTCGGGTTGTTCGGTGCCTACGGCATACTGCAGTGGACGCCGGCATTTCTATCCCGGGCTCATGGTATGGATCTGGGCCAGATCGGTTTCGGATACGGCATCGCCGCCGGACTAGGGGTATTTCTCGGGACGGTGATGGGCGGGGTAGGGGCCCGGATTCTGGTTAGAAGGGACCGCCGGTGGGAATTGTGGGTCCCCGGTCTTGCCTACCTGTTGTGTGTGCCCCTCTATGCTGCCGCATTCTGGGTTGATTCCACGGGGGCCTGCATCGCGCTGCTCTTCATGGCCACCCTGATCGCGGCGTCGGGGATCGGTCCCGGTCTGGCGAGCATCCACACGCTGACCGAACCTCACATGCGGGCCACGGCGGTTGCCCTGGGGATGTTCGTCACCTCGGTCGTCGGCCAGAGCGGCGGCCCGTTCCTGATTGGCGTTCTATCCGACGTCTGGGAGGCCGCGTTCGGGGCAGACAGCCTGCGGTTTGCCCTGATTCTTTCGCTGTCCTCGATGGTCTGGAGCGCCGCGCACTTTCGCCAAGGATCGAAGACCCTGCTTAAGGAGGCGGTGAACTGATCCTGCGGTCCACCTCAAAACAATAGTGACCAGGCCAGCAGGAGGTTGTCGCTGTCGATGCCGACCAGGTTGTTGGTCTGCACCCCGGCATAAGTCAGCTTGATGTTTTGGTATCGCGCCACCGGAGCACTCACAGTCAGTGCCCAGAAGTAGTTGTCGTTCTTGTCGTCCCGCGATACGCCGTTGATACTCGACTCTCCGCCGAAACCGTAACCCGCGCTGACCGATGCCCAGAGCCCCCGCTTGAAGGTGTAGACGACGTGCCCTTGAATCAGGAACAATGGATCCTGCGCCCTGACGCTGTGAGTATAAGCCGAACAAAAGCCCTTTTTCCTGAAGTGGGCATGTATAGAGGAACCGTTTAAACCGTTTTTCGTCCTGGCCGGAGCGGATGTTTGCCCGATTGACGTGCGCTCGCTGTCCTGTTTCCCGGTCTTTTCCCCCGCCTGACCCTTCATTTTCTTCCCCTGGCCAAGGGGTACCCTGCTGCGCCCTGTGGGAAGCAGTCATCTGATGACAGGGTGGGTCCTGTCGGGTCAGTCGAACAGGCCGGCAGGCGGTGCCCGACTTTGGGGCAGCAGGTCCGCTGCACCCGGGACGAGCTTTTCCTGTCGATGGGTGAGGATCTTGTCGATGACTGCCGGGTCCTGGATGCGGGCGATCACTTTGACGGCGCCACCGCAGGCACTGCAGGTCTCGATGTCGATTTGGAACACACGCTTGAGACGTTGCGCCCAACTCATGGCCGCATGACGTTCGGAGGGCGTTTTCTGTTGCTCCTCACCGGGTGCTTTGGGTGGGTTGCCCTTGCCCCGTCCGGACGGCGTCACCTGTGAGCGGTGGGTGCTGTTGGGCGCGAACACACCGTTATAGTCCGCCCGTTCTGCTTTTCAGTGAGAATGGTCACTGGGCAGGAACATGCGCCCGCGGATTACGGATTAACACGCCGGGCGATGGTGTGGGTGAGTCGGGCGAGCTCTTCACTCGTCGGCGACTTCACCCACTGAAACCGCTCGAGCGTCCCGTGCCTGCCCTCGACATACACACCGTCCAGAAAAATCATGTGAAAGTGGATGTTGTGATTCAGCGAACCCCCAAAACACTGGATCAGCGTCACCGCGCCCGTGTGAGCGATCTTTCTGGTAAAGCCCGCCTTTTTGACCAGGTGCGTGGCAATCACGCGGTAGACGATCCCCAGCACACGGCCCATGATCGCCGGTCGGCTGGCAAACAGGAAACGCAGCGGATACGGAAAACTCAGCACCCATTGGCGCACCGGCTGACAGGGAAAGACGTCATCCACCAGCAGGGCCGCGCTCTGGGCCATGCGCCGTGCCCCACAGCTGGGGCAAAATCCGCGTTTTTTGCAACTGAACCCCAACAACCGCTCCTCGTGGCAGGATTCGCAGCGCACACGGTAAAAACCATGTTCAAGACGTCCGCATTTGAGGTAGTCCTCGAATTCCCGCTGCACGTACGCCGGCAACGCCTTGCCCTCGGCAGCCCACTGCGCCTCGAAAGCGGGATAGTATTCCTCGACAAGCTGGTAAAGGAGGGTCCGTTCCGGGCGATGGCGTTCGTATTCGACCGAACCACCATCTCCGCTGGCTTCCCGGCCGGCCGGCAACTGCAACATGATCGCGTCCCTGCGATGTGGATGTCGCTGAGTCTATCAAATGACCTCGAAAGCTCCAGAGAGATCGGGCAGTGGGCGGCGATGCATCATGGATGCCTGGGATGCTGCCGTGCCAAGCTATGGTTGACGCCGACGCCCAGCCATATTTGGGTGGAGCACCGGATATGTCCTGGCGCTCACCGAAGTAAGTGATTTCGGTACCAATCCCGGTAATCTGCCGCTACCAACGCGCCTTGAAGACGGCCCTCATTCCGCAATACTGCGGGTGTTGTGCCATGGGCAGCTACGCCCGGGTACTTCACATTTCATTTGCTTTTTGCACTGAAGACCTCGAAAGTGGCCGCATGAGTATTTTGACCACATGGCCTTTTTATTAGCCTGGACTAAGTTTCTGCCTCCCGTAGCGCAGCTGTCGTGCGATGCTCGGCCTGGTGACCAAAGCTGACGATCCGCTCCAGGTTATTCAGCGCCCAGCTTGCATCGAGGGGATGACCCTGGTGGCCGGTGTCGGTACCAACGGTCGCATAGCCTTTTTGCAGTACGCCGTAGCCAAGTGCAGTGTTGACGACACTACCAACGAATCCGCCGCCGCCGCCCATGACGAACTTGCCGTTCCAGACTTCCGGCAATAGCAGTTCGAAATTCGTCTCGGTACCGATCACGCCCGCCACTTTGCAGTGCGGCGTGGGTGTCGCTTCCTGTGTTGCTGAGGTCATTGTGACATCAGGCAACGCCCGAAGTGAGTCCAGGGAGCAACTCGGGCTGGTCTGGGTTGTCGCTTTATCATGGACTGCTGATTGATCCTCTGGCACCTCGCAAGAAACGAGCATTGCCGAAAACATTACTAGTAGTAAATACAGAGTTGTCCTTTTCATCATTCATTTACCTCGATTCAGCTTAGCCTTCTATTTTTCGATGCGATTTGTCCGGATAGTGTCCAATCATGCGGGCTTTCTTATTGGTTATGCGACGACCGGTGCGCGAGAGGACAAATATCGTCGCTTGCGGGAAACCATCAAAAAATGCGGCAAAACGCGGCTAACTGTCGGATTCTCCAGGCCAGTATTCGTGCCGACTTGTCAAAGTAATCGAAATCAAGGCGCACAGGAGTAGCGCAGTATTACGGTAGCTTTCGGAAAACAGGGCAAACAGGGCTTTTAAAATACCTATACTCTCTCCGACGCGATCATGCTCGCGTAGTAGTTCAGCCGCTTTCCATATAATGTCAGCGTTGTGCCGTCAAAATATAACTCCTGGTCGACAATATCCCCTCGGCGATTCACGCGGAACCGGCTTGGCCGTTGGATCGCAATGTCAACCTGAGCGCCCAACTGTAACTGTTGTCCCGACCCCATCACCTGGTCGATGGTGTTGTCGGCACGAAACGTGAATTGCTCGAGTGAACCCAGATAATCACTCATTTGTTGCAAAACCTGCGCCGCTTTGGGCTCTATAGCTGAAGGCTCGTCGACGCTTTTAGCGGTGGTCGATATGCTCAATAAAGCAAGCATTGCTACAAACCCCAACGAATTGCGCCCAATCATGCTAACTCTCCCCTCTTAAATATGCGCTTCAGCTTTCTGGTGTCAGAATCAATCTTGTTTCTCGTCAAGCCCATACTTCTCGTTGGTCTCGTCATAGATGGGCTGAATCACGTCAGTCATGTCGTATTTGCCGTTTAAAATAAATTCCGAATTAGGAATTTTGAGGTTTGGGTCGGGCACCTGTGGCTCCTCGGAGGGCTGGGGTGGCCATACATCTTCATCAAAAATCATCATGCGCGTGCGAATTTCGTCCTTGGTGATGTTCCATACCATGTAGTCCGTGGCAAGGCTCAGAGGACCATCGTAGGTCGTCCGGATGCGCTGCTCGATATCCGGTGCGGTATCAAAGTCATTGAAGAAGTGAAAGGCGACAGCCATCCGCGGTTTGACGATCGACATCATCTTGCCAAACGCTTCAGGGGCCGTGTGGACCTGGGTGCCCACAGAGAGTGCGCCTTGTGGGGTGAATTTGAATTTTTCAACCAGGGCCGGAACGGTGATGAAACACTCGTGGATGGCCAGGTCGGCATCTTTTGCATATTCCGCGAACCACTTGTTCGGATATGTATCGCCTCCGAACACGAATTTGAGACCGTTCCACTCGACACTGTAACTCACCGGACCATCGAGGGCGTGGATGGCTGGGAAAGACCGGATCGTCACGCCGTTTTCCTGATAGACGATCTCATTGACGCCTTTGTAGTCAAACTCGGTAACTTCAAATGGAACGTATCCGCGTGGATCGGTGATTCCCTTGCGGCCGTCAAGGTCCCATGTCAGCGCTTTGTAGAGATGATCCAGCGCGTATTTTGTGCCTCGTTCCGGTGTATCGCCGCTCGGCCCCCAGACGCGTAACGGTTTCTGCCGGCCCATGAGGGCGCCACCGACAAATAACGCATCCATATCACCGAAGTGGTCGGAATGCAGGTGGCTCAGGAAGACCTTGTCGAGGTAATTGTAGGGGATCTGAAGTGCTGAGACGCGCTCTGCCGATCCGGTTCCGATATCGAAGAGGAACTTGTCGCCGTTACCCAGTTCGAGCAGGAAGCACGTCGCGGCCTGTTTCGGCCGCGCCGTGGGCATGCCGGTGCCGCAGGCAATTACCCGCATTTCGTCCGGCCCGAGGTCTTCGCTATTGGGTGCATAGAAATCACGGTCACGCGCCTTGACTGGAGAGGTTGCCGGTTTGTCTTGCCCGGATTGCGCCACGACGGGGGAGACTAACGCGACCTCTTGATTCGCAAGATACAGTCCAGCGGCTAACCCGGAGGTGAACACCGCTGCCATGAGAATCTTTGGAATTTTCATTCGTTTCACTCCGAACTTGGTGGAAAATGGACGCACAATTCAATGCGAAGTCTGGCAATACTCAACATTGCCCTGACGACATAGGTGGTAAATATCAATGGCCCTATGCGGGCAGCAACAATCGAAAGCTAAGTCATCATTTCTGCTTCCGGGCTTGACGGTTAGTATCTATCATAACTAGACATAAATGTCTAGACGTTGTCGTCTATCTATTTGCTTGAATCCTCTGTATTATTTATTTGCATGGATACGAAGAGAACCAATCGCGGCGTTTCCAAACGGAAATGGCTCGAAACGGGCCTTGAATCCTTGAGCAAAAATGGGATCGCGGGTCTTAAGGTGGAGAAACTCGCCCGAGCATTGGGAATAGCGAGGGCCGGCTTCTACTGGCACTTCAAAAACCGCGACGACCTGCTGCGTCAGCTACTCGCCTATTGGGTCCATGAGTCCACGGCGGTAGTGACGACAGAAGCAAACATGCTGGCTCTCGAGCCCAAGAAACGCCTGACAAAGACCGCTGAGATGATTCTCGAACATGACCTGGGGCGCTATGACATGGCGATCCGTCAGTGGGCATTGACCAATGCGGAAGCCGCTCGGGCGGTAAGAAAGGTCAACCGCATTCGACTGGACTTCCTCCGTGACGCATTCCGCGAGCTTGGCTTCACCGGCGACGACCTTGACATGCGGGCGATGTTGTTCCTTTGCTATCAGACTTGGGAATCGTCGACGTTTCGGGAGATCTCGCGCAAACGGCGGCGAGAGTTGATTGTAAAACGAATCGAACTCTTGACCAGGCGGTGACCGGCCCTGTTTGTCGAAAGCAGGAAGCGCCCCGACAACGGGCGGTCTGAACGCCGCGCCCTTGCACCGCCCCTCGGCCGCCGTGCAGGTACTGCCTTCATTGTTGTTGTCGCACCGTGGCGGTGAAGAGATACTTCCGCACCCAAGGCAGCGAATACCCGGTTATGCAGCATAACGCCCTGATTCGGTTGGTCGTTCTTTCCATCGTCCTGCTGACATCCGCGCCGGCACGAGCCGACTGGATCAATCTCACCGGCGCCGAGACAGCGCCCAATATCACCGAGATCACGGTCCTCGACGACAGGGTCCGTGTGATCCTGGAGGTTTATGTCGGCGATCTCGCGACCTTCAAGACACTGGTGCCCGACGACTGGTTGAAGCCAGGCGCGGCCGACCGGCCCGCGCTTGCTGAAAGACTGCGGCAGTTCTCGGATGAGATCTTGCAGATAATTACCCCTGATGGCGCAAGGCTGCAGGCCACTCTCATCCTGGCGGAGCCGCGGTTGCGCGAAGACAGGGCTTCGCCGTTCGCGGGAATGATCAACCCAATGACGCGCCAGCGCGTGCCCGGCGCCCCGGAGGACAAGCGCGTTCTCTATGCGGCGCTGGAGTACCCCTTCACCGGGCGGCCCGCGAGCCTGACCCTCGTCCCGCCGCTGGACGAGAACGGCGTTCCCAAGGTCACGATCGGCTTCATCGCGTACCACAAGTCAGTCCCCGTCATCGACTTCCGCTACCTGTCCCAGGCTGCGACCCTCGATCTCGACTGGGACGATCCCTGGTACACCCGGTTCGCAAACCCGAATCTCAAACGGCACCACCAGTCCGCGCTGATGTCGTTTCTGTACGTGGCGCCGCGCGAGGTCCGGCACGAGATATTGATCCGCGTCCGTGACCTCCAGGACTGGACTGATCTGGGTTTGAGGGACGGGGCGGTGATCGGCAGCGATGAACGAGCCAAGGTCAAGGCGGGCGCGCGGGCGTTCTTGGAATCCCGAAATCCCCTCGAGATCGACGGCGCACCCGTCACCCCTGTCGCCAGCCGTGCCGAATTTCTCAACATTTCGCTTACCGGCCTGCAGGTGATCGAGGGCGACGATCCGCTCGACCCCGTCACGGCGATCTTAGGGATCATCCTGTCCTATCCGGTGGCCGGACTGCCACAGCACGTGACGGTCCAGTGGGATCTGTTCAATGAGCGTGTCGGCAGGATCCCGGCGACGTCGGTCGATCCCGCCGGCTCCTTGCCGGGTTTCATCGACGCCGGCGATCCGGTCTTCGAATGGCGCAACTACCTGCGCCAGTACGAGGAACCACGAGTGTCTCCGGTAGTCCTCGACGACGGGCGTACGGTTTCCGTTCCCGTGCTTTCGGTGCTGTTCGTGCTCATCGCGCTTGGTGGGGCTGTGCTGGCGGTCGGGCCCAAGATGCTGCCGCGCCCGGCGTGGATCGCCTTGTCGGGAGCCAGCGTTGTCGCGGCGGCGCTCCTCTTTGGCGTGGCCGCCGTCGATGTCGTGAAGCCGTTTGCCGGGCCGCCGGAAGAGGCGATCTCCGCCCGCATCCTGACGGGTGTCCTGGCCAACGTGAATCATGCCTATCTCGAGAATGACGCGGCTCAACTGCGCAAAGCGCTGGAAGTCGTCATAGCGGCCGAATCGCTGACCGAAGTCGGGGAAGAGCTCGATCGCGCTTTGGCCATCCAGGTCGTAGGCGGGAGTATCGCCCGCGTGGACACCATCACGGACATGGTACTCGAGGACATTACGCCCCTGGACGGGCAGCCCGGCTTTCGCTCGCTGGCGGAGTGGACCGCCCGCGCCAGCGCCGGGCACTGGGGGCACGTCCACCGGCGTACTATCCGGTTCCAGGCGCTGGTGGAGCTGGTCGACGATGAAGGGGCATGGAAGCTTGCCGGTATTACCGTGACCAATGCGGAGCAGCTGAATTGACCGGCATAGAGCGGAGAGCCTGGACTTCGGGCACGGGGGCGACCCGCGTTAGGTGGAAGCTGGCCCTTTGCTTCCTGCCCCTGCTGCTGGCCGCGTTTACCGTCCACGCCCATTTCCTGTTGAACCTCAACGTGCGTATTCTGCACGTCGAGCACATGGCGGACGGTCTTCGGGTCTACCTGCGCACGCCGATGCCTTACCTGGTGGCTGACCGCGTCGGCCCGATCGGCAACGACGGCCTGCCGGAGCCCGCACCGTACACGTCCAACGCGATGGAAGAAGGCAAGCTCGTACATTATCTCGATTTCGAACAGCTGCGCCGCAACCCCGAGGGCCTGGGCTCTTTCGCCGGGGAAGGCTTCCGGTTCGTCGCTGAGGATGGGGTTCTCCCGGCCGCCGTTGACCAGGTGCGTGTGTATCGGGTCGGCGCCCAACCCGATTTCGCGACGCTGGACGCGGCCAGAGTGTCCTTCACCACAGGGTCCGCCATCCCGGAACCCTCTGCACCGCTTTACGTCGGCGACGCGGTGGTGGACGTCGTCCTGCACTACCAAGCGGGCGCTACGGTCCGCAGCTATTCCGTTGCCAGCATCCTGGATCCCGGCCTGCAGGGCCAGGAGGACACCGCTAACCTGATCCTCGACTACGGTCCCGGAGGCGTGAAAGTATTCCGGGCACGCGGGCTGTTGGCGGAACCCATCACGGTTTCGCGGTCGGGTTTCGCGGCGGTGCTCACCTTCATCAAGGAGGGCGTGCGCCACATCCTGGAGGGGCTGGACCACTTGCTGTTCGTGCTCTGCCTGGTGCTCGGGGCGGTGCAGCTCAGGAGCCTAGTCTGGCGCGCCACCGGGTTCACCATCGGCCATAGCGTCACCTTGTCGCTGGGCTTTTTCGGGTTCGTTCCGTCAGGCCCGTGGTTCATTCCCGCGGTCGAGACCGGGATTGCGCTCTCGATCATTTACGCGGCGATCATTGCCGTAGCGCCCGGCGGGATGTCCAACCGCAGCGAGAAAAACATGTTCATCGTGACCACGGCTATCGGCCTGCTGCACGGGCTGGGCTTCTCCTTCGTGCTGCACAAGATCCTCCAGGTCACGTCGCCGGACATCTGGCAAAGCCTGCTTGCCTTCAACGTGGGCGTGGAAATCGGCCAACTGGCCATCATCCTCGCTGCTTGGCCGGTTTTCCGTTTGATCAAGAGGTCGAGCGACAATGCCTGGCGCATCGGCCGTATAGGCATCGCATCGGGCTGTATGGCGGTCGCAGTCCTGTGGACCGGACAGCGTGCCTTGTCGGTGATCGGAAGTTTATAGGTCCAATTGTTTATACACCCCACGCGCCCAAAGCATAACTGCCCAAGGTCGATCGCCGCTAGGCTTCCCCTATCTGCTGGCGAACGTCTCTTGATGGTCGTTTGCCGAATGATGCAGTGCATCAGGCGGCGTTAGTTTTTTCGCTTTAGCCAAGGTCGGGAATAGTATTATGCAGACGATCAAGTAAACGTCCATTTAGATAAGCCCTGGCTTGGATCAGCCTCGTGCGGAGCAATAATTTCACGTGTGCATGGCTAATTACCAGTCACGCGGCAATCAAGGTCCGCAGTTCTGCTAGACAGTGCTTTTTCCGGGTGAAATTCTCGCTTTCAGCATGGCTGATTCCTGTCGCTATGCAGATTCTGGTAGATTTTTTTTCGTCCAGTGAACTGGGTATGAGGAAAAGATGGCAAGAGTTATTCAATGCCCTGTGTGCTACCTCCAAGTCAATGGATCCGTAGCTTGAGCGGGAGTCATGATGCTTGTGTCGCCTGGTTCTGATTCGTCGCGCGGCAACTGGGGGCGAACGAGGTAAAATGGTCACCGTTTCGGTGCCAGCTAGACCAAAATGTTTTCTTCTACATCGGTGGTGACTGAAGGACTGATCATGGATGGAACTGAGCGACCTTGAAGCGTCGAACATTGGTATGGCTTCGTCAAACAGGGAGAAAATCACCGTTTGATTTAAATGACAAACTGCGATGCCGTAGCCAATTAAACGTCGAGTGTACT
>Ga0316187_10003515_pt1 | contig 13604 bp, 10 predicted proteins | sample CroRivburrow1_MG_FD_204927 | JGI IMG/M metagenome (GOLD analysis project Ga0316187, IMG submission 204927) | Coastal sediment microbial communities from Maine, United States - Cross River worm burrow 1 | ecosystem: Environmental > Aquatic > Marine > Coastal > Sediment | place: USA: Maine...
CCCCTCGCCAGTTACACCTTCAGACGCTGCTGGGCCATCCAGCACCAAACTATGCACACCTACCCATCGCAGTGGATGAGACCGGCAACAAACTTAGTAAACAAGCCAAATCCCTACCTGTCGACAAAAAAGCGCCCATGCCTGCACTGTTGGCCGCACTCCATTTCCTTCATCAGCCACTGCCAGAAGAGCAGCCCACTACCCTGGATGAGTTCTGGCAGTGGGCGCTCAACAACTGGGATATCAATCAGGTGCCAGGACAACCTGTACAACTGCTAACCGGTTAGAAAAGCCCCTTTAGCTTATTGCCAAGCTCGCCCGCCTTTTGATCCAACCCACCAGGCAGGTCTTTTGTGGCGCCCTCTACCTTTGAGGTTACATCAGAAACCTGCTTGCCTACCTGCTCTTTAAGCTGCCCCTGAATATCAGCCAGCGGTCCTGCCACGGCGCCACTTGAAGCAGCCACCACCTTCTCCATAACCATCTTAAAGGCATCAGCAGCTGAAATACCGCCCTTATCCTTACCGACATCCGTCAACTCAATCTTTGGCAATGGCGCACTCAACCCCTCGCTCGACAATGGCGTAACAATCTTGATCTTGCCGCCTGTAATCGTTACCCGGCTGATCACAATCTTTGAGCCACCCTCCTGTTGAGCCTGACTCTCCTCTGCTGGAGCAGCTTTACCCTTGCCTCCACCCGCTTTGGCAGCAAAAGCATCTACATTATTCATCAGCTGCTGAAGATTTGATCCTGCCGCACCACCCGGCTCATAGGTCACCATGGGTGCACTGATATCGATAGATTTGATCACGACGACATCATCTGCAATCGTCTCAGAGTCCAGCGCAACCTTTATTGCACCAAGTTCAAATGAACTGCTCCCTTTGTAGCCGGCAGGGTTGCCAATAAATAGCCCATGCAAACTACCCTCTCCCGACAGGAAAGAGATATCAGACTTTTCAAGTTTGACCTCTGTCTGGGTAACTGGCTTACCAAAGGTCTCAACGGCCTGCACCACCAGCGAATTTAGATTACTGGAGACATAGAATAGGGCTGCAACCACGCCCACAACTACAAACAACAAACCACCAATTAGTATTTTTTTCATTGCGCCACCTCCGGTATAGGCATTATCGACCCTGATCTAAAGCCCCCAGATCAGGCATATCTATCTGCTGTATATTCTCCCAAAACCCCAGCAGAAAAGGTAACCTTAATTCGAGCTATTTATTGGTTGCGATATCCGCACCAAGCACCACCACACCATACTTACGGAGCTGCTTTTGGGTATCAAGCCGAATACCCAGTCGGATGCGAGCCACCTCACCAGCACGAATAACACCCCACACGCTGTGGCGGGTCACATTGGAGAGTCGCCCCCCAGGGGCGCGTAGCCCAACACCAATCCCGACATTCCGCACGGGCAACCCAGCTTTATTCTGCACCACAGCAATCATCTCACCATCATTGAAGCGCTGCAGACGGGTTTGAAGATAGCGCCCCGGATTATCAGGCAGATCAAGACGCATCAGCTCAGTTGCCGCCGCAACCCCCGCTGGTGAGCGCGAACCTGCAGCCTGTCGAAAATAACGTTTTGCCTGTTCACGGCTACCTGATGTCAGCTCCATCCTACCGAGGCTGTTATAGGCAATAGCCGTAGGCAGCAGCTCAACACTCTTTTTCAGATCCTTTCGTGCTTTTCCACTTTTTTTCAGCTTCTCCCAGGTAACGCCCCGCTCCAGATAATAGCGAAAAAAACCATCATCACGATCCAGCGCCTGGTTGTAATGTTGCAGGGCTTTTTGATACCGCTCCTGCTTGTAGCGAACATCACCCAGCAGGCTGTAAAACAGCGCCTCTTTAGGTTCAATGGCAATCGCCTCATTTGCCAACTTTAGCGCCTGCTGATCATCATTATCCTTCAGTGCCTTGAGCCCCTTCTCCAAGGCATCATAAGCCGGCCTGGATTTTTTCAATCCAGCAATCATGCGTTGATAGCGCTCTCTGCCCCAATCACCACCCTTGGCTCCCAACTTGCGCAATGTCTCCCGATTCTCCCTCACTCGCTCTTCTGAAGGAGGATGGCTGGCAAACAGCCCAGAGAGCCAATCCTGCTTCTGGTTTTTGGATTTGGATAGTCGCACAAAGGTCTCTTGCAGCCTGACTGCAGCGGCAGGGTCATAGCCTGCACGCATCATATAGAGCATGCCGTAGTAATCAGACTCACTCTCAGCCCCGCGCGAATAGCGCTGATTAACCAGATTGGCGCCCATTGATGCCGCCCCAACCACCACTCGCGAATAATCGCTGCTGCTTGATGCCACCCCCGCCGCCAGCACCGCCCCCTGTAGCAGCATGCCCCTTTGCATGCCCTGGGCACCATGCCGTGCAGCCGCATGTACGATCTCATGGCTCAATACAGCCGCCAGTTCAGCTTCACTATCCAGCTCTAGCAATAATCCACGGTTCACCGCAATCTTACCGCCTGGAAGAGCCCAGGCATTGGGCGTAGAGTCATTCACCACTGAGAACTCATAGGGAAGCTTGCGGTCACTCACAGCGGCCAACCGCTGACCTACCCGACTGACATACCGGGTCAGCTCAGGATCCAAAACATAATCCCCACCCTGCATCTGACGGCTGGGCGCATACTGTTCTTTCCCGATATCAAGTTCTGCCGACTCAGAGATAAATGCCAGCTCATCCTTACCCGTCACTGGGTTAGTGGCACATCCAGTAAGCCCCAGTAGGCCTGCTATCAGCACGATACATAGCCAAGCTCTCATCAGACAACCACCCTCTTATTTACCATTGATTTGGAAGGTAATGGCGCCATCCTTCAGCTTCACCTTTACCTGACTCTTATCCGGGCATTCGCCCTTAACAATCTTCATCGCCAGTGGATTTTCAATCTGTCGTTCCACTTCACGGCGCAGTGGACGCGCCCCATAGACCGGGTCAAAACCATCACTGGATATCTTATCAGTGACCGCCTCATCCACCTCTAGTTTGATCTCCCGAACCGTCATGCGTTCCACCAACTCGCCAATGAACATGGCCGCAATACTATGCACATGCTCCCGCTCCAGATAGTGGAAGACAATGATGTCATCCAGCCGGTTCAAAAACTCTGGTTTGAAGAATTTCTTCACCTCATGCAGTACCAGCTGCTGCGCCTCTTTGTAGTCTGGTGTAGCCGACTGCACAAAACCTATCGGGCGTTTATCGGGCGAGAGTGATTCTGTACCCAGATTAGAGGTGCCAATCAAAATAGTGTTACGGAATGAGATAGTCCGTCCCTGTGCATCGGTCAGCCGCCCATCCTCCAGGATCTGCAGCAGCATATTAAAGACATCCGGGTGCGCCTTCTCCACCTCATCCAGCAGCACCACGGAATAGGGATTACGCCGCACCTGCTCTGTCAGTTGGCCACCCTCGCCATAGCCGATATACCCCGGAGGCGCGCCAATCATCTTTGAGACCTCATGCCGCTCCATATACTCCGACATATCCAATCGAATAATGCGCGACTCATCATCCAGCAGAAAGGCTGCCAGGGCACGCGCCAGTTCTGTTTTACCCACACCGGTGGGGCCAAGAAAGAGAAATGATCCAATCGGGCGATGGCTTTCAGTGATGCCTGCACGATTCCTGCGGATGGCATCTGCTACTGCACGGACCGCATCCTCCTGTCCGATAATCCGTTCATGCAGCTTCTCCTCCATCCTTGCCAGCTTATTCGACTCAGATTCAGCCATGCGGGCAACCGGGATGCCGGTCCACTTGGCTACAACCTGTGCAATATCCTCTTCCGTGACAACAGCTTCATCAGCTACATGATCCTGCTTCCACCCATCACGGGCCTGTTTAAGCTTCTCTTCAGCCTTAAGTATCTCCATCTGCAGACGCGCCGCCTCTTCAAACTCCTGGGCATGGAAGGCCTCAGTCTTTTTCCTCAGTAGACGCTGGTTTTCACGCTCAAGCTCCATGACATCATGGGGAATAGCAGTCAGTTGCAGATGTTTATGTGAGCCCGCCTCATCAATCAGATCAACCGCCTTATCCGGCAGTTGACGATCCATAATGTAGCGTTCTGAGAGCTGGGCAGCTCCCTCAAAGGCCGATGGCTCATAGCTGATTTTATGATGGGCCTCATAGCGGGGCGCAATGCCTTCCAGAATGCGTATGGTCTCCTCAATAGTCGGCTCCCGCACCAGGATAGGATGAAAGCGCCGTTCCAGCGCCTTATCTGCCTCAACGTACTTGCGGTACTCATCCAGCGTATCAGCACCGATAACCTGCAGGCTGCCTTGGGCCAGCGCTGTTTTGAGTAGACTGGGGGCATCCAGCCCGCCAGCACCTGCACCAGCGCCAACAACGCTGTGCAGCTCATCAAGAAACAGAATGATCTGCCCCTGGGCCTGAATCACCTCATCACGCACCGATTTGAGCCGTTCCTCAAATTCACCACGCATACTGGCTCCGGCCACGATCTCACCCATATCCAGTGAGAGCAGCCGTTTATTGAGCAGCGTGTCCGGTACATCGGCATCAGCAATCCGTTGTGCCAGGCTTTCAACAATAACCGTCTTCCCAACCCCTGGCTCACCAATCAATGCAGGGTTGTTTTTCTTTCGACGAGAGAGCGTCTGGATAATGGCGGCAACCTCCTCTTCACGCCCAATTACCGGATCCAACTCACCATTGCGCGCCATCTCTGTCAGATCTTTGGTGTAGAGCTCGAGGACATTTTGTTTACTCTCAGCATCCTGTGTCTGTAGGGTGCGGCCACCCCGCATCTCTTTCAGGGCCTCCCGGGCCTGCTCCACATTGATACCGGCATTTTTCAGCATGGTTGCCGTAGGCCCTACCCGTTCATCAAACATCGCAATAAACAGCGTGCCCGTGCCGATAAACTCATCGCCCAGGCTCTTCGCTTCAGCCAATGCAGCACGAAACACCTCCACCGTCTCTTGTGAAGTAACAATCTGATTGGCATGTACAGGGGCGGCATTCTGATAGTGTTGGCGTATCTGGCCGATCATACGATCAGCAGCGGCTTCCGGATCAGAGAGAATGCTTTCAAGTATCTTGTAGGCCTCGCTATCCGGCTGGGAGAGCAATACCAGTAAAATGAAATCAGGCGTCAGTAGATTCTGGCGCACACCTGCCAGCTCGGCAACCGCCATCTCAAGACTCTCGATCACCTTCTTAGTGCTTTTCTGGATATAGTTTTGAAGCATAATCTTACTCTCCTAAGATGTGCCCAAATACGCTTTTTATATTTTAAGAGTAGCCTATTAATAGGTCATACCGACCTAGCCATAGCAACAACAGATAGGTGGAGGGCTCAATTACTTATTCTCATCGGCCTTAATAGCCTGCCAGTGCATCTCCAGCTCATCCAGGCTCAGCTCGGTCATCTCTTGCTCTCGGGCTGCGACACGTTCTTCAATGCCACGAAAACGCCGTTCAAACTTACGATTCCCAGCCACCAACGCCATCTCGGCATCCACTCCAGCCTTACGGGCAAGGTTGGCGCAGGCCATCAGCAGATCACCTATCTCTTCAGTGACACGCTCTTTACTGGCACCCTGCTCCAGTTCTGCGGTCACCTCATCCAACTCCTCCTGCACCTTAGCAATGACCCCAAATACATCCGGCCAATCAAAGCCGCCACGGGCTGCACGGCGCTGCAGCTTTTCAGAACGCATCAAGGCGGGCAGTGCATCAGCCACGCCATCCAACAAACTGTGTTCTTGGTCACCCGCCTTCTCTTTACGCTCTGAGGACTTCTGCTGCTCCCAGGCCAATGTCTGTGCCTCGGCACTGACGATCTCCGCTTCACCAAATACATGGGGATGCCTGCGTTGCATCTTTTCACAGATAGCAGCCACTACATCATCAAAACCAAAGGCATTAGCCTCCTTGGCCATCTGGGCATAGAAGACAACCTGGAACAGGAGATCCCCCAACTCATCCCGCAGCTCATCCATATCACCACGATGGATGGCCTCTGCAACCTCATAGGCCTCTTCAATGGTATAGGGGGCAATGGTGGCAAAGGTCTGTTTTCTATCCCAGGGGCAACCCTTTTTCGGGTCTCTCAGTTGAGCCATGATCTCCAGTAGCTGCTCAATGGAATGACTCATGCTTTTCTCCAACAGACTGCACTAAAAAAGAGCATAGCTGCAGCAACAACCACCGCCGGACCAGCCGGTAGATCCCATTGCAGCGAGCCAAACAGCCCTCCACCCACAGCCAGACACCCCACCGCAGCAGCCAGCAGTGCCATCTGCTCTGGCGTCTGAGCAAAACGGCGCGCCGTCGCAGCAGGGATAATCAGTAACGAGGTGATCAGCAGGATGCCCACCACCTTCATGGCAACCGCAATTACCAGCGCAATCAGCAGCATAAAAGCCAGCCTGACCGGTACAACAGGCACCCCTTCCACCTGAGCCAGCTCTTCATGCACGGTAATGGCCAGCAGTGGCCGCCAAATCCATATCAGCAGAGCCAGGGCCACTACGCCACCGGCAAAGATCCAGTAGATATCCATCATGCTGACCGCCAGGATATCCCCAAACAGGTATCCCATGAGATCAATGCGCAGGGTTTCCATAAAAGCCAGCACAATCAGTCCCAGCGAGAGCGCACTGTGCGAGAGGATGCCCAGCAGGGTATCGCTGGCCAGCCGGCGTTGGTTTTGCAGGCCAACCAGTAGCAATGCCAGGGTGATGCAGACCAGGATAATGGCCAGATTGATATTGACCTCTAGCAGAAACCCCAGCGCAACACCCAGTAGTGCCGAGTGCGCCAGGGTATCGCCAAAGTAGGCCATGCGCCGCCAGACCACAAAGGCCCCCAGCGGACCGGTTACCAGTGCCACTCCCAGCCCGGCAACCAGGGCGCGGAGCATAAAATCATCCATGCTGATCATCCCCCTTGCAGGGTTTCTCCACACGGCCATGCAAATCATGCCGGTGGTCATGGTTGTGCGTATAAAGCGCCATGCTGGGATGAGTGCCAAACAGCTCCAGGTAGGAAGGGTCATTGCTCACTGCTGCAGGATGACCCGAGCAGCAGACATGGCGATTAAGACACAAGACACGATCCGCCTTGGCCATCACCAGATGCAGGTCATGAGAGACCATGAGGATGCCGCAGCCATGACGATCACGGATATTGGCAATCAGGTCAAACAGCTCTGCCTGCCCCGTCACATCCACCCCCTGTACCGGCTCATCCAGCACCAGCAGGTCCGGCTTTCTCAGCAGCGCCCGCGCCAGCATGACACGCTGCATCTCACCACCCGAGATATTCTGCACCGGACTTTTCAGCAGGCGCTCAACGCCCACCTCATCCAGCACCTGGCGCAGCTGTTGCTCCGTGGCACCCTGACTCAGGGTCAGAAAGCGCTGAACCGTCAGGGGCAGAACCGAGTCCACAACAATACGTTGCGGCATATAACCAATACGCAGATCCGGCGCAGCGTAGCACTCTCCTGCATCCGGTTTCAGCAGCCCCAATATGATGCGCACCAGGGTTGTCTTGCCTGCGCCATTGGGGCCAATCATGGCCAAAATCTCACCCGCATGCACGCTGAGGTTCACAGCATCCAACACCTTTCTACCATTAAAGGAGAGAGAGATGGCTTTGGCTTCGACAAGAATCTGGTCAGTGGTCATGAATCAATTACAAAAAAAAGCAACATTGGTGACATAATCATAAAAAAGTAATTAGCACTCTTTATAGACATTAGGTATTTTAGGCTGATGATTTTACGTCTTTCTCTCATATTATGGGTGCTTATTTTTGTCACGCCTGCATTTGGCGGCTCAACTAAACCGCCGAAGGTTATTGTCAGCATAGCCCCCATTCACTCGCTGGTTGCCAGCATCATGAAAGGCATCGGCACGCCTGAGCTGCTAGTCAAAGGCGGTATCTCTCCCCATAACGCCAGCCTTAGGCCATCACAAATGCGTAGCCTGAGCCAGGCTGAACTCATCTTTTGGTTGGGAGAGGAGGCAGAAGGTTTCCTGAAACAGCCACTGGAGAACGCCTCCAGCAGACAACGCATCGTTAAGGTGATAGACCTGCCCGAGCTGTTGCTGCTGCCACTTCGCAGAGGCGGCATCTGGGAGGGGCACAGCCATGCTGCCGAAGATGTCACCGATACCCCACACGGTCATGAGCATAGGGCGCAGCGCCCTGAGAGTATCGACAGCCATATCTGGTTGGATCCATTCAATGCCAAGATTATTGCCCAGGCAGTGGCCGACATCCTTGGCGAAATAGATACAGAGCGGGCCAGTCAGTATCAGGAGAATGCTAAACGGCTGATCTTCCGGCTCGATAACCTGCACCTTGAGATAGGCGATGTCACCGTGGCGGCCATCAACAAGCCCTATATCGTATTTCACGATGCCTACCAATACTTTGAATACCGCTACCATCTTAAGGCAGCGGGTTCAGTCACCCTTGACCCTGACCATAAACCCGGTGCCCGCCGCCTGCGTGAGATACAGCAAAAACTCCAGGAAACACAGGCTCACTGCATATTCAGCGAGCCTCAATTTCCATCATCACACCTAAAAGCTTTGGTTGGTGAAGACCAATACTACAGCAATGAACTTGACCCTATTGGTGTCGACATTCTCCCTGGCCCGGATATGTATTTCATCCTAATGCGAAGGTTGGTCAGTGATTTTGTCAGCTGCCTTTGTCAGATCTATATTGGTGATGAACTCAAAGAAGAAGCACCTATAACAACACCTCAGTAGCAAGGGCTGGAATGCGGTTGAATTTTACCGCATCAACCCACATCTATTTGCAGCAACACTGCACATAAATTGACCTAGAGAATATGAACAACCCAAGCCGCCTATTGATCTGCCTACTCTTCCTCCTCTTCACCACTGCTTCGTGGGGCGGGCTACCCACTGCAGTGGGTGACCAACCACTGCCAACCCTGGCTCCCATGCTTAAACAGGCAACACCTGCCGTCGTCAATATCACAACTCAAGGTCGGGTCGTTGAGCGCAGCCCCCTATTTGATGATCCCTTTTTCCGACGCTTCTTTGATATGCCAGACGTGCAGCGTGAACGCCGCACTCAAGGCTTGGGCTCTGGGGTCATTGTCGACAGCAGCCAAGGTTATATCCTGACCAACAACCATGTCATCAAAGATGCCGACATCATTATCATTCGACTGCAGGATGGCCGCCAGATAGAGGCGAAACTAGTCGGAGCAGACCCCGACACCGATGTAGCTGTTCTTAAGATAAAAGCCGACAACCTCACAGCTATACCATCTTCTGATTCCAGCCAGCTTGAGGTGGGTGACTTTGTGGTTGCTATCGGCAACCCCTTTGGGCTGGGTCAGACCGTAACCTCAGGTATTGTCAGCGCACTTGGGCGCAGTGGTCTTGGCATCGAATCCTATGAAGATTTCATCCAGACCGACGCCTCCATAAACCCCGGCAACTCAGGCGGCGCACTGGTCAACCTGCACGGCGAATTGGTCGGCATCAACACCGCCATCATCGGCCCCAGTGGCGGCAATGTCGGCATTGGATTTGCCATCCCCATCAACATGGCAAAAAGCATCATGGCCCAGCTTATCCAATATGGCGAAGTCCGCCGTGGACGCCTGGGGGTTGGTGCCCAGGACCTCACCCCAGAGCTGGCCCAGGGATTTGATCTCGACCAGCAGCAAGGGGCCATCATCACCCTGGTCAACCCAGATTCACCTGCAGACAGGGCCGGGCTAAAGGTGGGGGATGTAGTCATTGCAATCAATGGTAAACCACTGCGCAACACCCTTGACCTACGCAATGTAGTTGGCCTACTGCCCGTTGGCTCAGAGCTGGATTTGGAAATTATCCGCAAGGGCCGCCACCACAATATGACCGCAACCATTGCGCTTCCAGAATTCAGAAAAATGAAAGGCGGAAAACTCAATCAACAGCTACGCGGCACAACCTTGCGCGACATCACCAATGACCCACGTTATGCAGGCGATATTGAAGGCATACTCATTGCAGAGGTTGAATTTAACAGCCCTGCAGCACATGCCGGATTACACGAAGGGGATATCATTATCGGAATGAATGATACCGCAATCGCCAATCTGGATATGCTGGAAAAAAAGCTTGAAAAGCGCAGCCGAAGAAAGACATGGCTCAATATTCTAAGGGGCCGAACAGAGCTTTATATAATGCTCCCTTAACTGCATTGCCCCACCCTCACTAACCCGAGAAAAACAGCTGGTATTATTTTGAAATCCATAGCTGTAGCCCAACTAGTGCTACACTTCATAAACAGCTTGAAAAACCTTTCAACCAGCAATGCATATAACCGGAAACTGAACCAATTACCAAGGCATCCGGTTTACGGGTAGAAATATGACGGCTTCAGATTCCTCAAAAACCGAGAAGGCACATAGCAATCTCTACCCTCAGCTTGCCCAAAACCAGCTGTTTAAAAATGTCGATCTCAATTCAATAGCTCACCTGCTTGCAAAATGCTCAGAGCAGGCGGTCTCTGCAGGAACGGTGGTACTGCATCCAGGCCGTCCAAACAGTAACCTCTATCTGGTTTTAGCTGGCGAAGCAGAGGTGCGATTAAATAGCCTGGGTCAAGCACCACACAAAAGGCTGTCAGCCGGCCAGTGTTTTGGTGAGATGTCACTGGTCGATAGCGGAACAACCAGCGCCTACATCGTTGCCATGTCAGACTGCCACTTTTTCGTCGTTAATGATGACCTTCTGTGGGGCATGACCAACAGCTCCCACAGCGTGGCAAAAAACATGCTTTATGTACTCTCCCACAAAGTCAGGCACGACAACGATGCCATAATAAAAAATCAGGAGCAGCTCTACCGCTGGGAAAATTATGCGCTGTCAGACTCACTCACGGGTTGCAACAATCGGCGCTGGCTTGACACCTGCATCGACCGTATTCTTAATCGTGCAGCTCAAGAGAAACAACTGTTCAGCGCTATACTGCTGGATGTAGACCACTTTAAGCAATATAACGATCAATGGGGACATCTGGCTGGCGATCAAGCTTTGCGAACACTTGCAAATACAACCAGAGAACACCTGCGAACCAGTGACATCGTTGTGCGTTATGGTGGTGAAGAATTTCTTATCCTATTGCCTCACACCAGCCCGGAGCAAGCCGCCTTAATTGCAGAGCGACTTTGCCATTCAATTGCCGAAACACCCTGCGGTGAATGCAACGATATTGAACTGCCAGCCATCACCGTATCAATGGGCATCAGTGGCTTCAGCCACAACGAGACCTTCAGCTCATTTATAGAACGCGCAGACAAATCACTGTATCAAGCAAAACAAGCCGGACGAAACCGAGTAGTAAAGGCCTAAACCTTCAAAATGCCGATATCCAAAAAAAGAGTTACTGGAGCTATTTCTACAACCCCCGGGAAGATGTATTTAGCAAAAAAAGAAAAAGGCTTTCAAATACGAGCTTGATTCCGCATAGATAAAATCCAAAATCACAGCTGCACTTAGGCATATTTTTGCCCACCACATCCATCGTGAATATGCCAACAAACCACACAGCCAGACCAATTAGAGCATGGGCTCAGCATAGTCAACCAATGCAACTCAAATCTTGCCTATTTTCAATTAGGATATTTAACAATTGAAACATCACAGCTTATAGATACTATTATTAAGACAAGGTCTTTCAACCCGTTAATTAAGTACAGATGCCATACAACGTTGGAATAATTGCATTATGAGCAATTCACACCAGTACACACTTAAGCTCCGTCGTGTCGCAATAGATACCTACAAAGAGAATGTTGCCTACCTTCATCGAAACTGTGCTGTTTACCGTACTGAGGGGTTTCAGGCACTCTCAAAGGTTGAGATTACAACGGTCAATGGTGATGCCAAGCTTCAGCACCGGGTGCTAGCTGTGCTGAATGTGGTCGATGATGAAAGCATCACCAATTGCGATGAATTGGGTTTGAGCGAACAGGCCTTTGACCAGCTTGATGTTCAGGAGGGGCACAACATATGCATCGCTCACGCTGAGCCACCACCCTCTATCAGCGCCGTACATCGCAAGATTGCTGGCGAGCGCCTTGAGTTAGAGGATTTTCGTGGCATTGCCCGCGATATTGCCGAGAACCGCTATTCCAAAACCGAGATGGCCGCCTTCCTAGTTGCCTCCAGCCAGGCGGGGCTTGAAAGGGAGGAAGTACTCTATATGACCCAGGCAATGGTGGAGTGCGGAGACCGCCTGGATTGGGGGGAACCCCTGGTTGCCGACAAGCACTGTATTGGTGGCATACCCGGCAATCGAACCAGCATGCTGATCGTTCCTATCATTGCCGCACACGGCATGTTAATTCCAAAAACCTCCAGTCGAGCCATTACCTCTCCCGCAGGGACTGCAGACACCATGGCCCTGCTCGCTAAGGTTAAACTTTCGCCGAAACAGCTACGCGAAATTATTCGCTGCCAGCGAGGCTGCCTGGCTTGGGGAGGCGCTGCACGACTGGCACCTGTGGATGACATACTTATCTCTGTTGAACGCCCACTTTCTCTCGACTCTCAAGGACAGATGGTAGCCTCCATTTTGGCAAAAAAACTGGCCGCAGGCTCCACTCATCTGTTGATTGATATCCCCATGGGACCCACAGCCAAAGTCCGGCATATGGGTGAGGCGCTGCAACTGAGGAAACTATTTGAGTTTGTAGGTGACCGTCTGGGGCTGCATCTTGAGGTAGTCATCAGCAATGGTCGCCAACCTGTCGGTCGGGGCATTGGACCGGTTCTGGAACTCAGAGATGTCATGCAGGTACTGAAAAATGATCCTGAAGCCCCTGCCGACCTTCGACAAAAGGCGCTATGGCTTGCGGGGCGTGTTCTGGAATTCGACCCGGACGTTCGTGGAGGCCAAGGCTATACCATCGCCCGGGATATTCTCGATTCTGGACGAGCCTTAAATAAAATGAATAGCATTATCGAAGCACAAGGACGCAAGTCTGAAACCATTGAAGTGGGCAAGCTCAAACATAGTATAGCTGCGCAAACCAGTGGCTTTGTTACCGCTATCGACAATCTACAGATGGCACGAATTGCACGTCTGGCAGGTGCTCCAATGGATAAAGGCGCAGGCGTTGATCTCCTTAAGAAAGTGGGCGATACAGTAAAGAAAGGAGAGATACTCTATTTTATCCACGCAGACTTTCCATCAGATTTTCGTTTTGCACAAGAAGCTGCCACAAAAGAAAATGGTTTTCAGATCGGAAAAGAATCACCTGACGGCTCAATTGGGCCTGAGTTTTAATTATGCCTGCTTCAGATACCAACCCTAAGAGCAATACATTGATCCTTGGCTTTCCTGAGTATCGCGAGCAGACACAGCAACTGGCAGCCTATACAGGTCTTCCCTATGAGGACATTGAGCTTCACCACTTTCCAGATGGTGAAAGCAGAGTCCGTCTTCCGGATCAACTTCCTCGCAAAGTGATCATTTGCCGCAGCCTGAATAACCCCAACCACAAGTTGGTGGAGCTGGCACTAACAGCTGCCACAGAAAGAAAGCTTGGTGCATCAAAA
>Ga0316187_10003518_pt1 | contig 13598 bp, 10 predicted proteins | sample CroRivburrow1_MG_FD_204927 | JGI IMG/M metagenome (GOLD analysis project Ga0316187, IMG submission 204927) | Coastal sediment microbial communities from Maine, United States - Cross River worm burrow 1 | ecosystem: Environmental > Aquatic > Marine > Coastal > Sediment | place: USA: Maine...
TGTTTGGCAAGGCCTGAGCCCGTTTGGACGGCAGGTCGTCGAGGAGATGAATCGGCTGGGGATCATGATCGACGTCTCCCACGTTACCGATGAGGCCTTCGACCAGGTGCTCGATCTGACTCGAGCCCCGGTCATCGCTTCGCACTCCTCATGCCGCTCGTTCACCGGCGATTGGGAACGCAATATGAGCGACGAAATGATCCGTCGACTGGGTGAGAACGGTGGCGTCATTCATATTAATTTCGGCTCGGGCTTTCTGACCCAGGAGGCCTGGGAGTCGTCGCAAGCGATGTGGGATGCCGTGGGGGAGTACCGAGAAGAGCACAATCTGGCGGAAGGCGACGAAGCCGTCGAGGCCTTCGCAGAGTCCTACCGAAAGGAGAACCCCCAGGTGCTGGCGGATGTCACCGATGTCGTGGATCACATCGACCATGCGGTCGAGTTGGCCGGAGTCGACCACGTCGGCATCGGCTCGGACTTCGATGGAGTCGGTCCTTCGACCCCGACCGGACTCAAAGACGTCTCCTACTACCCGAACCTGGTCCGCCATCTTCTCGAACGCGGCTACTCCGACGACGACATCCGCAAGATTCTGGGAGAGAACACCCTGCGGGTCTGGGCCGAGGTGGAGAGGGTGGCCGCCGACCTTTGAAGCGGCCGGCGGTCCTGGCGGTCGGTGCTCCCGTTCTGGGACGGCTGACTACTGATGTAGGGGCGCCCCTTGCGGGCGCCCGCGGGAGGGCGCAAGGCCCGCCCCTACAGTCCTCACAACCCTAGCGGTGCGAGAAGGGCGCAAGGCCCTCCCCCTTCCATATTGCCCCCCTGAAGGCACTGATGACCCAGGTCCCCGCTAGCGCATTGCCTTTCGTCAGGGCTTGCGAGCGGTCAGCAGGCGGGACTTGGTTGCGACATCCACCAGGCTCTCGAATTGAAGCCCATGCGCTGAGAGCCAGTCGTTGATTTCAGACACCGTGTAGCAGTCCCCGCTCTCCGTGCTCACCAGCATGTTGACGGCGAATACCGCTCCGCCAGGAGGGCCGAGCCGATTGTCGTCCAGCAGGAAGTCCTTGATCACGAGGCGCCCTCCAGGTGCGAGTGCGGAGGCGCAACGGGCCAGCAATCGCCGGTTGGTAGCGGCCGAGTAGATGTGCACGACGTTGGAAATGAAGATCAAATCGTAAGGACCGCCCAGGTCATCTTCCAGGGCATCGCCCACGCGACACGTGACGCGTTTTTCGAGCTCCGCCGCGCGGATGTTCGACTCGGCGACCGTCAGAGTGGCCTCACTGTCGAAGACAACCACCTCGAGATCGGGATTGCGCCGGGCGAACTCGATCGCGTAGATCGCGGGACCACCCCCTATGTCGAGCAATCGGCGAACACCGTCGAGGTCGAGGACCTTGCTGGTCTCAGCGGCTGACACCCTTCCCACGTCGGCCATGGCCTTGGCGAACTGTTCTTCGTTGCCGACCAGCGCCGGGTCGAGGCGCTCATCGGGGATCGGCCGACCGTGCTTGACCGCGTCGAAGAGTCGGCCCCATCGCTCGTAGAGCTTCGCGGTGTGGTGGAGTGAATGAACACGTGAAACCGGTGAGCTCTCGAGTAGAAACTGCTCCGCCAGCGGTCCATTGGTGTAGCCGTCGTCCGCCCTTTCCAGGAGGCCTTCGGCGACCAGCGCATCACAGAGAATCCGTACACCGCGGCGATCTGCATCGAGTCTGGAGCTCAAGTCCTCCGCGCTCAGGGGCCCCTCGATCAGTTGCTCGAAGAGTCCGAGGCGGTTGGCCGTCAGCAGGATCTGGCAGGCTCGATAGCCGGATGCCATCCTGTCCACCGGATCCGTGAAGTGCTCACCGGCAAGGGTGTTCGGGCCGCTCGCAGTCATGGGTTAGCCCGTTTCAGCCAGCTTCTCGGCCCGATTCCGGTAGAGGTCGGGATCGACCACGGCAGCCATTTTGTCGACATCCAGCTGGCCCCCCAGGAACTCGTTGATCTCGCGGGCGGCTTGCAGGGGCTGGTCCAGGACCTGCCGGTAGTGAACCCCGAGAAGCTCGAACTGGGGTTGGTGTTTGAGCAGGTAGTTGGCCTTCCAAAGGTCGTTTTCGTAGAGCTCGACCATGCGCTCGTCTTGCGTGTCGGAGGTCTCGTCCCGTCGTTGGAGCATCTTCTGCTGCGAGGCAAGAACCTCGCTCAGGTCGCGGCGCATGAACAACACCTTGTAGTTGTAGTCGGGGGGCAGCTCCTTGAGCAGGTACGAGATGATCTTGATCGCCTTTCCCTTGGCGTCCTCGAGCCAGGTGAAGTCGTTCTCATTGGCGAGGTCTTTGACGCGTTCCAGCTCGTAGTAGCCTTTTGGGTTGTCTTCATCGGCGGTGCGGATCCCATCAGAGACGATGGGCAAGCCGGTGGCTTCCAGCATCTTCATGGCCATGGAGGTGCCGGAGCGGGGCAGGCCGGAGACGATGATGATCGGCTCCCCGAACCGCAGTCGTCGGTAGAGGCTTCTGAGATTGAATGCCATGCGGGTTCTTCCTGATTGTACTGGTAGTGGGTATTCGAGTTCGCGTACTGTATGTATATAATACCAATCCATTTTGGCGCCCGGGACTTCCATTGGCGACTGGGTGCCTTTTTTCGACACACACTCGAGCGCAGGAGAGGTTTTGTTGAGCCGCGAGACAATTACGGCCTCCACGAGGTTCAGCTGGTTGACAATCGGACTGGTGTTCTGGCTGGGGCTGGTCTTGGCTCCACCCGTGGCGGCCTATGTCGGCCCAGGCGCCGGGTTCGCTTTGCTGTCCTCGTTTCTGGTCATCTTCACGACGATTCTGCTGGCCATCGTCGCCTTCCTGGCCTGGCCGTTCCGGATGTTGTGGCGATTGCTGCGCCAGAAGCAGCGGGCCAAACCCCACATCAAGCGCTTTATCGTGGTTGGCCTCGACGGCCAGGACCCGAGATTGACCGATCGCTTCATGCAGGAGGGCAAGCTGCCCAACTTCGAGCGCCTGGCAAAACGGGGTACCTACTCGAAGCTGCGCACGACCTTCCCGTCCGTCTCACCGGTAGCCTGGTCTTCATTCAGCACCGGGACCTCGCCGGCCAAGCACAACATCTTCGACTTTCTGGATCGGGACCTGAGAACCTATCTGCCGCTGCTCTCGTCCACCCACATCGGCAGCATCGATCGGTTCCTGAAGCTGGGCAAATACAAGATTCCCCTGCAGAAGCCCGAGCTCCGGCTGTTGCGCAAGTCCAAGCCCTTCTGGACCATCCTGGGTGAGCACCGCATCTGGAGCACCGTGCTGCGTGTGCCGATCACTTTTCCGCCAGACAAGTTCTATGGTGCTCAGCTGAGCGCCATGTGTGTTCCCGATCTGCTGGGCACCCAAGGCACTTTTCTGCTATTCACGACGCGGCCATCCGAGGGTGAGTTCAAGGAAGGCGGGATGCGGGTGCCGCTGAGCGGCTCCGGGGATCATTTCGAGACCCGACTGGAAGGCCCGGAGAATATGTTCCTGGAAGGCGACCCACCTCTGAGTTTGCCCATGACCCTGGACCTGGATCGAGCGGCCAAGACGGTCAAGCTCAACCTCGACGGGGAAGACTACGAGCTGCGGCGCGGCAAGCTGAGTGAGTGGATCACACTGACCTTCAAGGCCGCTCCGGGAATCAAGGTTTCCGGCATCTGCCGCATGATGATCACCGAGATGGAAGAGCACCTGTCGCTCTATATCACTCCCATCAGCCTGGATCCCGAGAAGCCGGCCATGCCCGTCTCCCACCCGTCGTACTACTCGACCTATCTGGCGAAGAGGATCGGTCCGTTTTCGACCCTCGGGTTGGCCGAGGACACCTGGGCCCTGAACGAGGAAGTGACCGACGATGCCACTTTCCTCGAACAGACGCTGGATATCGACACCGAGCGGGAGAACATGTTCTTCACGGCCATGGACCGTCTGAAGCAGGGCTCCCTGGTCTGTGTTTGGGACGCGACGGACCGCATCCAGCATATGTTCTGGCGCTACATCGAGGAGGGACACCCTGCCGCTCGCGGCAAGGAGGACGCCGAGCACAAGAACGCCATCGAGGAGCTCTACAAGCGCAACGACGCCCTGGTGGGGCGGGTCGTCAAGAGACTCAAGAAGGGTGACGTGCTCGTGGTCTGCTCGGATCATGGATTCACCTCCTTCCGCCGAGGCGTCAATCTGAACAGCTGGCTGCTGGCCAACGGCTACCTGAAGCTCAAAGAGGGCACCGACGGCACCTCGGAGTGGCTGCGCGAGATCGATTGGTCCGCGACCAAGGCCTACGCTCTCGGGCTGACCGGCATGTTCCTGAACCTCGAGGGCCGCGAGAGCGAGGGGATCGTCGAGCCTGGTGAAGAGGCCGAGGCCCTGAAGAAAGAGCTCATTGCCAAGATCAGCGGCCTGGTGGACGAGGAAAAGAGCGAAGTCGGGATCGTCGAGGTCTTCGATACCCACAAGCTCTACCAGGGGCCCTACCTCGGCAATGCGCCCGACTTCCTGATCGGCTACAACCACGGCTACCGGACATCCTGGGACTGCGCTACGGGTGTCGTCGCGGGGCCAGTGTTCGAGGACAACGTCAAGGCCTGGAGTGGCGATCACTGCGTAGATCCACGCCTGGTACCGGGTGTCCTCTTTTGCAGTCACAAGATCGACGACGACGACCCGGCCCTGATCGACATCGCGCCAACGGCGCTGCAGCTATTTGGCGTGAACGTCCCACCGCACATGGAAGGCAAACCGCTGTTCAGCAGCGAAACGGTGTCGAGCGGCAGGCTGAAGAAGCTCGAGGTGGGGCCATCCGATGCGTAGCTGGTTCACCGGCAGTTGTGTCACGGGCTTTCGGGCCGCCGCTGCCGCAGGGGTGCTCGTGGGTGTCGCTGCGCTGGTCGGTGGACTGGTTGCCTGCGGTGGCGATTCGGCTTCGGCCGACACGAGCAGGAAGGTCATCGTGCTGGGCTTCGACGGCCTGGACTACGAGCTGACGCAACGTCTGATGGCGGAAGGGCGAATGCCCAACTTCTCCCGCCTGGCCGAATCCGGCGGCTTCGCGCCGCTGGAGACCTCGGTACCGCCACAGAGTCCGGTCGCCTGGTCCAACTTCATTACCGGTATGGACTCCGGCGGGCACGGCATCTTTGATTTCGTTCACCGCGACCCCGAGACGATGCTGCCTTACCTTTCGACCAGCAAGACAGAGGACGCCAGTAAGGTTCTCAAGCTCGGTAAGTACGAATTCTCCATGTCAGGCGGCGAAGTGGAGCTGCTGCGGCACGGCACGCCCTTCTGGGAGGTTCTGGAAGACCACGGCATCGAGACCACCATCATCCGAATCCCGGCCAACTTTCCACCTTCGGGCACGGCCACGAGAGAGCTGAGCGGCATGGGTACCCCAGACCTGTTGGGTACGTCGGGTACCTTCTCGTTCTTCACTTCCGAGCTTTTCGCATTCCAGGGCGAGGACATCAGTGGTGGAGAGGTCTACGAGGTCTACCCCTATGACAGCATGGTCGAGGCCACGCTCTTCGGTCCCGACAACCCGATCTTGCAGGAAAAGGAGAAGATCGAGTTCCCGTTCACGGTCTACCTCGATCCAGAGGAAGACGCGGCGAAGCTCGAAGTCGGTGACACCGAGGTGGTCCTGCAGGTGGGGGAGTGGAGCGAGTGGGTGCCGATCGACTTCGAGCTGATCCCGACCCAGAGCGTTCGGGCCATCGTGCGGTTTCATCTCAAGCAGGTGCATCCGGAGTTGGAGCTCTACGCCTCCCCCCTGAACATCGATCCGCTCCAACCGGTCATGCCGATCTCGACGCCGGACGACTACTCGGCCGAGCTGGCCGAGGCGACCGGGCGTTTCTACACGCAGGAGATGCCCGAAGATACGAAGGTCCTGAGCGCCGGCATCTTCTCGGAAGACGAGTTCCTGGCTCAGGCCAGGCTCGCCGCCGATCAGTTCCTCGAGCAGTACAAGTACGTTCTCGGGTCTTTTCAGTCGGGACTGCTGTTCTACTACTTCGGCAACGTCGATCAGACCTCTCACATGCTCATGAAGAGTCTGGATCCCGACCATCCGGCGTTCGACGCCGACGTGGACCCGAAATTCGCTCACGTCATCGAGGATCTCTACATCGAGTTGGATGGTGTCGTCGGCTATACGCTCGAGAACATGCCGGAAGGCAGCAAGCTGATCGTCATGTCCGACCACGGGTTCACCAGCTGGCGGCGGTCCTTCCACCTCAATACCTGGCTCAAGGAGAACGGCTACGCTGTTCTCGAGAACCCCGATCTGAGGGACGACCCGGGCTGGCTCTTGAACGTGGATTGGTCGAAGACCCGGGCGTACGCGTTGGGCCTCAACGGGCTCTATGTCAACTTGAAGGGCCGAGAGAAAGACGGGATCGTCGACCCCGCCGACCGCGAGGCGCTGATGAAGGAGATTGCAGACAAGCTGCTCTCGACCATCGATCCGGCGACAGGCGAGCCGGCGATCACCAAGGTCTACTTCCGGGAAGAGGTGTACAGGAATCGAGGCTATCTCGAGCTCGGGCCGGACCTGCAGATCGGCTATGCGAAGGGAACGCGAGGGTCCAACGAATCGGCGGTCGGCGAGTTTCCTGCCGAGACCATCGTCGACAACACCGAGGAATGGAACGGCGATCATTGCATGGATCACGAAACGGTGCCAGGAATTCTCCTCACGAACGAACCGCTGGTCCGACCGGCGCCCAGTCTCAAGGAGCTGGGCGCATCGATTTTGGCTGAGTTCGGGGTGACCGAGGGATTTCCGGTTCTGGAGCCGTCGGCGCCAGCCGGCTGAGGGCCAGAGAATCAGAGGGGGGTAACCAAGATGCTGGGAACAACGAAAGTCAAGTTGGACAAGGACCTGGTGAACAAGGTTAAGCGCTACGCCGACATCGCGGGATATTCGACGCCTGAGGAGTTCATCACCCATGCGTTGGAGAAGGAGTTGGCGAAGCTCGAGGGAGCGGACTCCGAGGAAGAGATCAAGAAGCGCCTGCGAGGGCTCGGCTATATCTCCTAAGCGGTCGGGGACCGACGGGGCCACTGCGATATGACGTTGCTGAATTCGATACTGCAAACGCTGGTGAATGGGTTGCTCGCCCCATTTCGCCAATTTCCGATTGGGGCACTCGTCCTGATCTCGATCGTTACCGCGGTGGGGATGCTCCTGGTCTTCAAGAAGGCCTCCAACCAGACCGCTCTGGAGGCGGTCAAGCGTCGTATTCACGCCTGTCTGTTCGAGATCCGTCTCTTCAACGACGATCTGCGCGCGATCTTCCGAGCGCAGTTCGAGATCCTGAGGACCAATCTGTCCTATCTGCGTTTGCAGCTGGTGCCTCTGGTCTTCATCCTGCCGCCGATGATTCTCCTGCTGACGCAGCTGCAGCCGCACTACGGATACAGGGGACTCCACATCGGCGAGTCGGTGCTGGTCAAGGTAGCGGTGGACGATTCCCTGGCAGGCGAAGGGGCCGCGAAGCCACCGGTCCACCTCGAGGTGCCAGCTGGACTGCGATTGGAGACCCCTGGCGTCTGGATTCCATCCCGCGGGGAGCTGGCCTGGCGAATGGTTGCAGAGCAGGCTGGCAAGTACGACCTGATCGTGCATCTGGCTGACGAGTCCTTCGCCAAGAGTGTTCAGGTCTCCGAGGAGTTCGTCAGCCGGTCACCGCTGCGAGCGGTACCCGGGTTCGTCGATCAACTGCTGTTTCCCGCCGAGAAGCCTCTACCGAAGGGTGCATCGGTACGAGCTATCGAGCTGGCCTACCCAGAGGATCCGACCTTCTTCTTCATGCCTCGATGGATGTGGATCTTCTTCGTCCTGACGATCGTCTTCGCGTTCGCCCTGCGCAAGCCGATGAAGGTCACGATCTGAGGCCAGGGCGGGGCTGGTCCCTGTCCACCCGCCGGTCTTGGGATTGAAGCGTCCGGCTCGCCGCCGGCCGATCTTTGAGGGCTTGGGGGTCGGGGCAGCCGGCGTACCTTCGGCTGGCCTTTGAGGGCCTGGGGTCCTGACAGCAACGCTACCGATGTAGGGGAGGGGCTTGCCCCCTTCCACGGGCGGTCGCAAGGGTTGCGCCCAAATCAGGGGACGCCTCAATGCTTGTAGTCTGATTTGAGAAGACCTCTGGGGGAGCCTCGGCGCCCATAGGACCGACTCTCGAGCAAGAACTGAGATGCCTCAGTGTGTCTCTGTGATCGCAAGAGGAATCTCGGGGGCCCTCGAGCCGCTCACGAAAACTGGGATAGCTAACCAGACTTCAGCGTTGCAACTGATGCTCCGACTCATCACGCCGACTCGCGATGGTAATAGTTGAGAAGCCCACCGATGCGTTCGCGCCGTTGATCGGCGGTTCTAGGGTGAGGCTGAGAATGTTGGCCTCAGCGGCTCGGCCAACCTGATAGCAAGCTCTGCGATCTGCCGGGAAGTCACCGAGACTACGATTCGAGGCAAACGCGGTCCACAAGGAACGAACCGCAGGCGCACGGCATTCCCACAGCAGAGATCACAGAGTTGGCAGGTTATTGAGACACCTCACGGGTAAGGAAATCTGGCCACAACTCTTCATGGCCGCAGTTCCATGCCTAGCGAAGCTCGCACCTTGTTTCTCAAGACCCAAGAGGCCACTGCAAGTGGGTGGCGACGGATTGAAGGCGCGCAATTACAGACCATCCAACAGTTTTCGCAGGAGTGAACGAAGTCGCGAACCTCGTCCGCCCGCTTCGAGTTCCAGATCTCCTCGAACGTCTGTTCGTTGAGGTTGCCGAGCGGCATCTCGCTGTTCATCCCGTTGCAAGGTAGAACGTTGCCGAAGGGATCGACCGTGCAGAATTCCGCTGCCCCTTCACACGGTAGCGGCCTGATTCCCGTCTGGGCGTGAGACAGATACCCCTGAGTCATGTATGCCCGGACCCAATCTTTGGCACGAAGCCTTACCGAAGCACGAGACGACAAGAGGAGCTGCCTGCTGAACTCCAGAAGGCGACGCTCCCAGAGTGTCATGTCTTGGATCGTGTTGTCGTGTTTGTGGAAGTAGTGAGAGTTGTGCGGTGCCGACTGCGAGAAATCGACGCCAAGTTCAGTGGCTTGCTTGTACAGCGGCAGGAGGTCGTCGGCGTTCTTGTCCGACACGGTCATAGCGATACCTACGTCATTGATTCCCAGCTCCTTCAACCCCTGGATCGCCTCGAGGCACTTGTTGTATCCGTTCTTGATACCGCGTATTTCGTTGTGGCGTTCGCCAATTCCGTCGATGCTTAGCCTGAATGACATACGAGGGTATGCCTTCGCTAGTGCCAAGAGCTTGCCGGGAAACGTGCCATTGCTGATCAGCTGTAGCCTTGCTGTCTTCTCATAAAGTACCTCAACGAGATCGACGAGGTCTCTGCGCAGTGTAGGCTCACCTCCGGAGATGACAATTAGTCGCTGATTGGAAGGCAGGGATGCTAGACGGCTCGGTCTTATCTCATCCCTCGTGCGGCTCGGGTACCTCCAGATGTAACACATCTCGCAACGGGCGTTGCATTTGTAGGTCACAACGACTGCTGTCTGCATCTGGCTCACTTTGGCGCGTCTGCGGACTCAGACGTTCTCGCTCGTGGGATCGTGCGAAGTCAGTCTAGGTCATGCCGGTTCCTAGCGAACTCTCCCTTCACCCCTGATCCAGCGCCGAGTGTAGTAGCTGGTGAACCACCCGAGATGCTTCGAGTTGGCCAGCGGGTGTGCGACGACATTGCAGCGCAGATTCTCCGCGAAGTGGCATGAACAACTCTTGCACCCAGGGAATCGATGTCCTCTCTCCCACGCGTCGCGAAACTGTGTCGCTTGTTCCCGCCATTGTTCAAGCCATTGGTCCACATGCATGCTGGCGCTACCCGAGACAAGCGTGCACAGCATGATCTCGCCTTTCTCGCCGACCGTCAGGGCATTGAGTGGCGTGAAACAGTGAAACCTCGGAAAGAGCTGGTCGAAGAAACAGCCGTTGCTGTCGTCGTTCTTGTAGTAAGCCGCGATATAGAACAACAAGAGATCTAGATTGGTGGTCACTCCTTGTTGTCGGGCGTACTCCGACGCCCGTCGCAGGACTTCGACGTCACACTTGATCGTCGACATTAACCTACGCGAACAGTCCTTCCACTCCGCGCGGGGCAGGTCAGGAAAACTTGTCTCGAAGAGAATCGGTAGGAAGTTGATCGAAGCGCGGTGCGTGCGAGCGAAATCGACCATCGGGCGAACGTTACCGAAGTCTACCGCCAGCAATGTGTTTAGACCGAGCGGATGCGTACGATTGGGGTTGTCGAGGTAGCCCACTGCTCGGTCAAAGCTCCCAGGTACTCCACGTCCTTCGTCATGGGCAGAGGCAGTGGACCCATCGATCGACAGCGACATCATGGATATTGTCTCATTCACCAAATGCTGCTGCTCCTTGGTCACGCCAGGCAGCAGGGTCCCGTTCGTAACTAGCGACACTTTCAATCCGTTGTCTAGGCAGAACTCGAGGATGTCCCAAATCCTCGTATGAAGTAACGGTTCTCCGCCCCCGAAAAACACCCGCTGTCTATGCTGGCGTGCAAACACAAGAAGCTTGACGATTGCTTCATAAGGCAGCTCCACGCCAACATGCCAGCGCCCGAGCTCACAGAACTCGCAACGCAGGTTGCAGCGGCTGGTGATTTTCAAAGTGATGCGGGTCGGAAGCAGATCTCTCGTTCGCAAGCGCTTGCGTGCATTGATCGCTTCGGAAAGGAGCCCTTGTTGCCTCATTCATCACTCCTTGCTATAGAGCGCCAGGTCTCCAACCGCGCAACGCGAGGTCCTCAAGTAGCAGGTTGATCTGACACCGTATCAGAAATGGCAACTGTACATCCTTGGCATGTCTAGACTACGATCATCTGGGCTCGTGCACTTGACCAGAGACCGGGTTGTTCGCCGATGGGTGTGAGTTGCGCTTTCGTCTGGAGCCTAATTGCTGGTCGTTTTGATTGTCACTCAACTTGAGCCTGCCGGTGCTCAGCGTGCTGCCGCACTAGTGACCGCAGGTCTGCGCGAACGCGGATACGACGCTGATACGTGGTTTCTGTATTCGAAAAGCCTGGGCTACGCTCAACTCCAGCCAGGTCCTGCGATTCTGTCGCACAAGGCTCGAGGTACAGGTGGCGTGATTCGCCTATCTTGGCTTCTCGTCAAGCGGCTTCGGCACCGTCAACCCGGTGCCGTGATCTCGTTCACGCAATACGCCAATACAATCGGACAATCCGCGGCTCTGTTGGCCGGTGTTCCGCGGCGCGTGGCATCTCAACGGGGCCCTGTGACCTATTACACGAGGCTCGCGCGCTGGGCTGATTTCATCCTCGGGTCCTGCGGAGTCTACACCGCCAACGTAATGGTGTCCCAGTCTACTCGAGACTCGTTTTCGGGGTACCCGCGCTGCTATTTGAACCGCTCGCTCGTTGTGCACAACGGCCTCGAGAACGCACCGAGCAGGATGTCTCAACTTCAGGCGCGAGAGAGGTTCGATCTGCCCCGAGAGTCGGCTCTCGCGATCAGCGTGGGGCGCCTGGGCAGGCAAAAGAACCACCGTGTTCTGCTCGAAGTACTTCGTCGGTTGCCCAGCCTGGAGCTTGCTATCGCCGGCGAGGGAGAGCTTCGAGCTGAACTTGAGTTGCGGGCCCGGGCGTTGGGAGTGGCCGAGCGGCTACACCTTCTCGGCGAGATCATGCCAACGGAGGTAGGCGACTTTCTCGCAGCCGGTGATGTCTTCCTGCTTCCCTCGTACTACGAAGGAATGAGCAACGCGCTTCTGGAGGCCATGGCCGCAGGGCTTCCGCTTGTCGTCAGCGACGTCCCCGCCCAGAGGGAAGTCTGCACCTTGGAGGATGGTGCTCTCGCTGCGGTCTTCATTGCTCCCGACGATGTTGCTGGATGGGCCGAAGCGGTTGCTGTTGTCATGCAAAGCCCCGGCCAACGTAGCCATCTCGCTGAGTTGGCTCGCAGGCGGGTTCAAGACTTTGGGCTGGCAGCTATGCTCGACGGCTTCGAGCGAAGTCTAGGTCAACGTCCGATGCAGGGTTGGCCGAGAGTCCTTAGGTAGTCACCGAACGAACGAGGGTGGTCGATGGGTGAAGCGATGAAGACCGAAAGGGCTGTCGAACGCGCGGTCCGCTCGATCACCCGGCTCACGCCCTTGTCGCGGGCGTCAGTCGCTGTCGGGACGGTCCTAGCACGTAGTACGCCACGGCGGATCGCCAACCTTGTGCGTGTCGAAGTCGAGTATCGTCTTCGTCGTACTCGGCTTCGGGGACGCCCCTACATTCTTATCGTCGACCCAGTCAACTTCTGTAACCTGAGATGTCCGCTTTGTTCGACGGGGCTGCAGCGGCAAGGGCGGGGAAGACACCTGATGAGCTGGGAGACCTATACACATGCTATCGACGAGCTCGCCCCGTGGGCCTACAAGGTCGATCTCTTCAATTGGGGTGAGTCACTACTTCACCCTCGTATTCTGGGAATGATTCGTTATGCGGCCACCAGGAACCTGGGGACTGCGCTCAGCAGTAACCTCTCCTTCGCGATTGACGATCAGATGATCGACGGCATGATCATGAGCGGTCTGGACTTCTTGAGTGTGTCCATCGATGGAGCAACCCAGGCAGTATACGAGGCGTATCGGAGGCGAGGCGATCTGGAGCTTGTGCTCTCGAACCTGCGCCGCCTAGTCAAGCGTAGGGTTGAGCTCGGTCGCAAGACCCCGAGGATCGAGTGGCAGTTTGTTGAGATGAAGCACAACCAGTCGCAGCTTCCGCAGGCTCGAGAGCTAGCGGAGAGAATTGAAGTTGACATCTTTCGCGTGATCCCTGTGAGCCTCCCATTCGGAATGGAGGGACCACTTCGTGTGCGGGGCGACTGGTATCCTAAAGGCCGACCCATCGAGTCTGCCGACCCCGATCTCTGCGCATGTCCGTTCCTTTATCGATACTTCGTCGTGAACCCCGATGGTCACGTGTCTCCATGCTGCCGAGTTTTTGGGGAACGCACCGATTTCGGCAACTCAGGGAGGCAGAAGGCGTCCGAAATCTGGAACAACCGAATGTACACAGCTGCGCGTTCACACTACCGAAAGGGAGAAACGGTTGCACTCCCAACTGTCTGTGACAGTTGCCCGGCTTACGTGAAGCGCTCTCGGTACGAGGCTGACCAAGAGAACTCTTGCCTCTAGAGCTTCTTGAGCATCTGCCTGAAACCCAGGCCAGGACCCAGAGCGACTGAAGGTGGCGGTGGAACTGGCGGAGCCAATCAAACAGAGGGCGGTGTAGAGCGATGCCCAAGAACAGAGCCAGGGCGCCACGGCCTGTTCGATTGCGAGTTGAGGAGCCCAACCTGGGTCACTCAATGGCGGGGTCGACCGCCCCGAAGGGCGGTCGATGTGGGAGGAGGGATGGGGGAATCAAAGGGGACCCATTCAAGGAGCAAGATGGGTGCCAGGCCCGCTTGATTCACTCGTTTCCCCGAGAAGGCCATGAATTGTTGAAGATGTTGGGATTTTGGCCCGA
>Ga0316187_10003519_pt1 | contig 13595 bp, 19 predicted proteins | sample CroRivburrow1_MG_FD_204927 | JGI IMG/M metagenome (GOLD analysis project Ga0316187, IMG submission 204927) | Coastal sediment microbial communities from Maine, United States - Cross River worm burrow 1 | ecosystem: Environmental > Aquatic > Marine > Coastal > Sediment | place: USA: Maine...
GACTGGTAACCGACAAGCTTATCATTGCCCATCTCTCTAATTTCGGTAACGTTTAGATTACCATTGATAGTAACAGACTGTACTCTAGGAATCAAGTTGGCACTTATTTCAACTTCAATGTCTTTGCCCTGAATTGCGGCTGGCATTAAACTATCAGAAATATCTGTCCAAGTGTCTCCAGCGGATGCTTCATGGTAAATAGCAATACACTGTGTAACCCTTGAATCTGCTGTGGTAATCGTGGCTGCAGAGACAGAATACTGTCCAGCCGCAGGTGCAGATGCTACCTCTTCTAGATAATCCCCATCCAAAATAACCGATAAGCACTTGTCACCATTTTTAAGGGTAACAGGAGTGTCAGCTAATACGAACGAGGTTGTTCCAGTAGTAAATTTCTCTACAACAACATTGTACTTGAAATATCGTCTCTCTGTTCCAGTTGCGGTGTAATCTTCAGTTCCTTCGCCATCTACGGAATATGAAAAAGTAAAGTCTTGAATTCTAAGTTTCTTGGCATGTACTGATTTTGCATAAGTCGCAACGCTGTCGTCACGAATGTAAATAACAGCATCAATATTACCAAGTTGACCAATATCCACACCTGCACCAGGATAGGCTGTAGGGTCTGTCCCTGTAAGTGTGGAAAAAACTTTAATTCCAGTATCAAATGCCGAAAAAGGTAAAGATACACTTGGAATGTCTTCGACAGTTCCAGCGTGTAATGGGTTACCTAGTTCGTCAATATCCGTTGAAGGCGTATTAGAACTAACTTCCGCTCTCTGAATTCTTGATGCCATAAAGGCATCTCTTGGACCGACAATTTGAAGTGCCAGTCTCTTTGAGGGAATTGCTATACGTCTTGCCATTTAAATTCCTCCTAAATTTCTATACTATATATCGTGAATGAATTGCTACGGTTGCACGCCAGTCAAGTAAATTCTGAAGTTCCGAATCAAAATTCCTTGGTAAATACTGGTGCTTTAGCACATCCATATAACCTAGACTGCTTGGGCTAACAGTAGGTGGGAATCCTTCATCATAATCAAAAACTTCTATGTGTCCGTCTTCCCTAAGTTGACCAAATATTCTGTAGCCAATTTCATCCCTTTGCTGTTTGGTACTTGCATAAATCTCTATGCTCCATATCCTGTTATATCTTTCCGCTCCACCAAGTTCGTGTAGGCTAGACCCAATATTTTCTCCTACAACTGCTATGCGAGGTAATACAAGGTCTCCATCATGCCAAGAATCTACTACATCAACACCTGTTCCTGTGAACAAGTCATCTAGCCAGTAATATACGCTTAATTCCTGTAATCTTTCTAGATACATTTATTATCCTTAAAATATATCCCCTAAGTAAACATCTCCAAGACCTTTACTTACAAGATAATCTTCTATATCAAATCTAATTTCTCTCGTTCTAAGTCCAGAAGGAAGTGCAGGGTCTGAAATTCTTTCTGAAGAAAACTCATCATGATTTACAATTCTTGAAATAACCTTATCTCTGATTCTCTGTAAATCTTGTAGTGTTAGGTCTTCAAGAGTCTCTAAGCCCTGATATTCCTGAACTTTTCTTTTAATTCTTTTAGTAATAATCTGTCTGATACTTGAAGCTGCTTGATTTAACTCATCTATTCTAAGATTTCTTGCTGCTCTTGCTGCTTCTTCTTCTATCCGAAATGTTAGTTCGTCTATAAGGTCATTAGCATCATCTATAAGTGCCTGTCTTTTGTAGTAACCATCTGTTCTTCTAGTCTCTGTTCCAGATGTTTCATCTACAATTTTCTTTCCTTTCTGTTCTATTTCTAGCTTTATGCCTGGAAGTATATTCTTAGCATTATAAGAGGGATATGGAAAAGTAATTCCACCTTTAAACTCCCTATTTCCATGCTCTATGAAGTACCAGTAAGGTGCTTTATCATTTAGAAGAGCCAGTCTTGCTGACATAATCTCCTCATATGTTGCCGCCAACCAAGCTCCATCAGACCACTTATCGTAGTTCTTTCTTTTCTGTGTTGGATAGATTCCGTTTATTGCAGCATCCCAAATTCTCATCCATCCAAACTGTCTAGCAGCGTCTCCATTTGCGTATGACTGTCTCGCTGCTTCTACGATGTCAAACCAGTCATCCACTCTTCCTAAAGCCATCTCCATAGACCACTCTAAGTTAGCATAAAATTCAAACCCATCGTACTCTATGTCTGGAACTAGGTGTTGTTCCATCATGTCAATCATATGTTGAAGCATAAACTCATTTATGTCTTTTGCATGACCTGCTGAAGTTCTAAACTTTGCTATCATCTTAGCTTTGGCTTCACCCATTAGCCCTGTGATAATAAGTTTTATCTCTTCCTTTGAAGGTCCATATTCTACTTCTTTCTCAAACCTTTTCATGTTATCAGCTACTTGTACAATGAACTGTTGTAGCTGATTAATAACATCTCCAAGTCCGTAAACGTTCTTAGATGCTTCTGCTAACTGTTCCTGAAAGTAAGCTAACGAACCTCTTCTTGCCATTATGTTTCAAGTTGGTCACCAAACAGCACAGCAACGATAGCTCTTGTGTACTCGTTGAAGCCATCTAGAACCTCTTTTCTAATCTGTTTATATTCTTCCGAATTAGGTTCAACTACATCCTCAATATTATTGAGAGTAATTGCCAAATACTTTTTATTCTTATCATTCAGGAACTTGACTATCTCTAGTACATTAAGTCCTTCTATGATTACCCCTGTTTCCCTAGACATTATTATCCTCCTCGTTCAGAATTAGAACAATCCTGTTCAACTCTGGCACACCTTTGTAAATCCTCTTGTCAATACTCATCAGCTTACCATCTACCTGAACCGTTTCCGATGCATTTATGATAGTGATATTTGCTGGTATGTACTCAAGCTGAACCCTACATTCCCCTTCAAACACATCTCCAGCGGAGTATCGTGTCTGCTTATCCATTGATTTCCATCTCACGTGTGCTGTAACTGACGCACCAGTAACGGCTGTTTGCCAGTATAAACCACCACACACAGGACAGAATGAATTAGTAGAGACATTGGTTACAGGGTCAAGTGAACATCCTGAAACTGTACATGGTACGTCACTTAACCATTGGTTGAAAATTATTGTTCTTCCAATTGCGTCTCTGATATCATCTATTGTATCTTTAGTATTACTAGGAAATGTTATTGCCATATCTCTCGAATATTCCCTGCCATTGTCTGGCTATTTCTTTCCAAGTGTATTCTTTGGAAGTGAACTTCTTATAGCTTTCTTTTCCTAATGTTTCTCTCAGGTCTGGACTCTGATAAAGAATCTCCAAAGCCTCAGCAACGTCTGAGTGATGAACAAGTCCACCAAGTACTAGGGTTTCAGGACTACGAAGGTACTGATTCACTGGCACTAAAATACCAACATCTTGAAATAGTTCTGTACAAGCACTATGGTCTGGAACAATCTGTGGAACTCCACAAGCTGCTCCTTCTGTTGAACAAAGACCCCAACCTTCTCCAGTTGAAGTATTGATTCCAATATCTGCACAGTTATAAATCATATTCAATTCTTCTAGGGTCACTCTCTGTGTATCTTTGACAGTGTTTGTGAGGACGAGTCTATGCTCAATCCCTAATAATGCTGCCATCTCTAAGATGTCCCATCCAGAATCTTTCACACCTGCATGATGATAGTATTTAACGTTCTCTGGTTTATCTTGAGCAAATTCTGCAAAACCTTCCAAGGCTACATCAATTCGTTTTCTTGGCTGATTTCTATTTACATTAAGTACAATAAAGCTTTCCCATAACTCAGGATTGCTGTCAAAGTATTTCTTTCTTGTTTCTAATTTATCTCCCAAAGGATGGAAAGTTTTCAGGTCTGTTCCATGAGGTATAATATCAAACTCAATCTCAGGTGCAGCTTTCTGACAAACTTCTTTACCAAACTCCGTGTAAACAACTGCTCTGCTAACTATATCAAAGTCTGCAAACCATTTCTTATTGAAGTCTGTTCCGTCCACAGGAAAGTATACTATAATGGGAGGAACGATATACCCATCAACCTTATCTCTAAGGTCTTTGAATACTTTCAGATACTCGGCAATAATCCAAATATCATTTAGAATAAAGACATAATCCAAATCTTTATCTTTGAAGTCTTTAATCCTATTGAAGCCCCACAAATCACCACCTAACATAGCTGGATAGATGGTATGTTTATAGTCGTGAGGGTCTCCCAAATAGTTAATTGCCAAATGGTGGGTATCCCACTCCTCAGGCAAGTTATCTATAATCCCATGAGCGACTGTGCCAAACCCTGTAGGGGTGACACCATCACAAATAAATAATCCTTTCATTGTCCTTTCCTTTTGTTATTCTAATTAATTAAGTCTCTCTTGAAAGTCTGTGCCAACTTCTTCGTTGGGGGAGTTAGGTATCCTGATAACTCTTCAAAGTCTCTCTTTAGAGATTGGTTCTTCTGTTTTCCGCCTTCGATATTTGAGTATTGAATCTCATCATCTTTCCAAGAACCGTAATCCCAAGCATTATTCTCTAGCGTTCCACCTTTTATAATCATCCCTGCCATAAGAATTATAGGTCTTTCATCATTAATCTGAACAATTGGGGGTGAATCGAATTCATATTTATCTGAATCCCATGCACTATTTCTTGCTACGTTATTACTTGTATCAATGACATACTTACTATTCCACCAAGGCATTAGGGCTTTTACCCCTGCCACTAGTGATGTAAGTAACCAACTGTCCTCGTATCTGTATGAAGATGAATCAATATCATACATATGCAATCGCAGGGCATCTATTAAGTAGTCTAGATTGCTTGAGCGAACTGGCATTTTAGTCCTTTTTATAGTTCTTTAACAACTGAATCTTCAACATCTACTACTGTCTGAACTTCAGCAAGTCTTTGTCTGATATGTTGCATTGTTTTCTCAGGTCGTTCTAATTCCTCAGCTACTTCCAAAATCTGATACAAGACTACATCAGAATCAATCTCATTTAATTCTTTCTTGAACTTCATAAATGGAGCAGTAACAAGTGCTTCAATTGCCTCATCATCAAACTTACTGTAATCTACTTCTGTTGGTTCACCCTTAACTTCTGGTTTCTTTGGCTCTTTAAGTTTAGTCAAAAGTCCGTCTTTAAAAAGCGGAGCATTTTGTCTCTCAAAGAAAACCTCTTCCATTTGAGACCAAACTTCTACGAAGCTATCTGGATGGTTTTTTCTAGGTTCTCCATGCAACATTACGTTTTCTGGAGTTCCACTGAATGGGTTGATAACAGATACCTCAACCTTTCCTAAAATAGTTTTTTTGTAGACTGCAATAGGGTCACCTGTTTGCATCTTTGAATAAACATCTACAGAAATATTCTCTTTATTATCCATTTTTTTTCCTCTCCTATATTTCAAGGGGGGCATAGAGAACCCCATGCCCCCCATTACTAATCAGTTATTAAGTGATTTTAATTACATAAATCCCATCAGCTTTGTCGATAATCATACCAAATTTCTGGTAGATTTCAAAGTACCACTGTGGGGGAGTTGGCTTGGGGTCAGTATACTGTTTGTCACGAATGTCACCATAAGTGATGAACTCACCAACATTCTTAGCCATAACTAAGATTTTGTCAGTGGGAACCATAGTATTGTGAGAATCAGGATAATCCCAATTCTGGTCAATAGCAACAATATCTGCACCGTAGTATTTACCTAGAATACCATCCTGCATAACTTTCTCAAGCTGAGAATCAACACCAGCATAGGTAGTTCCATCATTCCAGAACGCACCAAATTCAGTGATAGGATTCAACAGACTGCGAACTCCAGCAACTACAACAGGTCCACCAACGGTCTCAACAATTTGCTGAATAGCAGCTTTGAGAGCGGATGAGGTAACTGCGGTAGCAACAGCAGCATAGTTATCAGGGGTGTTTCCTGCTGTCCAAACCGAAGTCAGGGCAGAGAAAACTTTATTCTGATAAAAGTCCTTAAGGGTTTTTAACATCTCCCCTCGGATTTCTTCTACAGTACCCAATTCACCAGATTCGAGTTCCCATTCGCTTGCGGTAACTTTAATATCTGCTCCGTCAAGGGAATAGTGCAGTCGTTCGGTGATTGTGTACTCGTCAGCAAGGTGCACAGTACCAGGAACTAAAGTCCTGACTTTGATACCCTTTCTAACTTTTTTAACGAGAGCATCACCCTCATTAAGTGCACGTGAATTCAGCAACATTCCGACAAAATCAGTAGTGATATGTCCGGGGTCAATGAACTCAACTAGCAATTCAGCTAATTCATCTCTCTTATCTTTATCCTGCATTAAAGAGGCGATAGCTTCCATATATTTATTTTCCATTTTTTACTCTCCTAAACTATCTAACAACTTAGGGTTGTCGTGTTCTAAAGGTTAACTCTCTATTTACGGTGTCGTGATGTACAACAGTTGCAATACCTGCACCAGCGGTAGCAATGTATTCCAATTTTCCACCCTCACCAGCACCATCAGATGCGGTATCGGTTACGTCACATCTTGCTCCAGGTACCAGGCTTGCACTATAAACATAGTTTCCACTAGTTACAGTGTAGGTTCCACCAGCATGAAGGGCAACAAGTGCTCCATCAGGAATAGTCCTTCCCTGCAACATGCTTGGGGGTGTAGTGTATACTGATGCCGAGAAAGGCAAGTTAGATGCACCACTGAATCCCTGTCGAAGATTGCTAGGGTTAGCAGGGTAATTGACATAGATTGGGGGTTTCTGTTCAGTAACACTAAAGGCAGCAACGTACAATGCTTCCTTAGCTTGGTCGGCGGTAGCAGGAACCTGACATCCAACAAGGTCAACCTGACTTCCGTAGTTGACATCTTTGGAATGGTCAACAATAATGCACATTCGTCCTTCAACGATGTCTTCTACTGCGACTGCTCCAATACTGTCAGCAATTTTTCTAAATCTCATTTTAATCCTCCGTTATTCTTTTTTATCCGATTTCAAGAATTTAGCAAGGTCACTAGTAGACACCTCATCCCCTTCTCCAAGGATTGGGGGCATGTCTTCATTCAGTTCTGCTTGTGCGTCCTCATCATCTTCTTCTTTCTCTGCTTCAATTGATTTACCGAAAGCGACTACTTCCTGAATAAAGAAATCAAGGGAGGCTTCTTCTAAACCAAGCAAAGTTTCGGAGTTTTCTACAAAGTACTCATCTTCTTTCTTGATTCCTGCTTCCACAAATTTTTCTTTAACGGAATTAAGTTTTTCTTCTTTCTCTTTCTTCTCTTCAATTTCTGCTTTGAAGGACTTCAAGTCTTCTAACTCATCAAGTTGAGAAGTCAGTTCTTCAACTGTAGCTTCCTTACCGTCAAGTTTGTCTAGCAATTCTTGCTTTTCTTCTTGCAATTCAGCTAAAGACTTTTCCAGTACTTCAATTTTTTCTTTTAATTCATCCATATTTTTCTTCTCCATTTCTGCTAATGCAAGAATAGTTGTTCGACCCTCGTAGGCAGGTGTCTCTACAATTGTAGCTGCCTTCAATACAGTATGAAACAAGTCCATAACTCCTTCATATTTCTCGCTATCAGCAGTTGCCGAGTAGCCAAGTTCCCAAGAAATATTTAGTGTTTCTTCGTTATCGTATTTGTCTTTGAGTAGTCCAACGTCTTCTGGTCTTTCACTATTCCATAAGGCAGCTAGTCCTTCAATTCGGTTTCCAGCTTCCTGTAGGTGAGTGATAACTCCAATTGGTAGAGATGCATCATGCCCTTCTATATTTTCAAGGGTCATCTTTATTGGCATGTGCAAACCAGATTCGATTAGATTTCCAAACTCTTCTTTCGGAATTCTGACTCCATTCCCATTAGGTTCATCATCAGTGAGGATGAACTTTGCCCAAGTTACATAGGGATTGAGTAGCAAAGAAGCGAAGGCTTCATTGACCGTTTCTGTATTATCTATATTATATTGTACCATATCTGACGAAATCTTGATAAATTCGTTCATAATTTACTCCTTTTTATCCTGTTTTGGCTTATTTTGAGGAGTATTAGGCACATTTTGGTCCATTGGCTTATCAAATGGTTGTGGATTATACTCATCTAAACCAAGTTCTTCTAGCAAGTCTTTCTCATCTTTTCTCTTATGAACCTCTTCATCCCAATTATATCCATAGTAATCTGCAATGGATTCTCTGGAAAGATTTCCTTTTTCATATAGCTCAAGAAGTGCCTGAGAGAATTGTTCAAATTTCACTAGGTTTATCTGTTCAAACCTTACCCCACCATAATCACCAAGGTCATTCCTTCGTACTACTTCATCAAAGATATATTTAGCAATACGCAATAGCTTACCTCTAAAACTTTCCATCGTTGCTACAGGTGATAAGGTAGCAAAGTCGTGGTCACTAGAACCACTTCTTTCTGACTCACCTACAATAAGGATTCTTGGAAAGCCTAAAGCGTAGATTATATCATTGTTTACTTCTGCATATTTTGCATCGTCAAGTAATGCTTCAACTGGAGGAATAACCCACTCAATCTGTAGAGTGTGGTTTCCAAATAGCTGAAATACTCTTTCAATACTTGCTGGAGACAGAGCATATCTTGACTCAATCTGTGCTTTCAAATCTTCTAACTGGTATTCAGTTTCTTTAGTTAGAGGAAAATCCTTGTCACCCAATCTAAATATCTGAATAGCTTCGATTACTCTTGAAGCTAATGCAAAATCCATAGCACGGATATTTCTCTTGTGCTGTAAGGACTCAATCGCTGCATAAAGATATGGAGTTGGATAAGGTGTATCCACCATAGGTTTTCTTCTGATAAACAGACTATGCTTATCTTTCAGGATAACTTTCTTTTCTCCTGCTTTTAGTTGCTCAACAAAGCCTGGAAAAGATGTCATCAAATCTGTAACTAGTTTAGTATCTTCCTGTCTTCCTGTAGAGAGAAGATTCTTTAGTCTCCTCAAATATGAATCGGGTATCTTCAAGAAGTATGTTGGTTCTCTTGAGATAAATGATTCTTCTAGTTCGAGATGTTTAGGATTTCTATACCACATGTCTTTAGGAAGCCATGCTTTGGTATATTTCTTTACTCCAATACTTTCTAGGTCAGCTTTCCTTTTCCATTCAAAAGTAATTGAAGGTACTACCATTCCAGATACTAAGAACTCCAATGCACCATCTCTCATAAAGTCAAGAACTTTTGGTTTGATTCCTTCAAGTATCCTGTACTGATTATCTGACAAAGAACCTTTATCAATAATCAATTCAGTTACTCCCAACTCTACAAGCTTGTCAATAGTTGTGTTAGCAATTGGGTCTTTTCTGTAGAAGTATCTACATTCCTCTACCACTTTATTGAATTTCTTATCATCTAGAACTGCAGCTTTTACTTGTTTAGTATCTGCTGCCCTCCACGGATTGTAGGCGTTCTGCGGAGAATTACCATCCCAAATTGCAGAAGTCATATGACTTGCTGTTTTAGGGTCTTTTATCTTATTTCGTTGAGGTCTTCCTACTGCCTCTGCTTTAATTTTTGCCATTTATAACCAACCTGTTCCTAATAGTTTCGCTTGTTTAGCTTTAAAATCTAACTTTTCATTCACTAAGAAGTAAGCTAATACTGCACATAAAAGAGCGGCAGAGAAGTGGTCTGCTCCCTTTTTCCCTCCAGCAGGTGTTAGTGTCTTGTAGGAAATGACTCCTGTGGTAGGGTTCTTTACATACGTCATTCGTTCAAGCTCTGAAACAATATCCATATCTTTGATAGAGTAAACGATTCTTTGTTTGTTAGAATACTCCTGCAATAGTGATACTGACAGAGGTTTAGCCCTTGATTTTATCTCTTTTCCATCCTCATCTGTGCCAAGGGAGATTGAGGAACTAAATTTTATAGGTATAAGATAATCCTCGTAGTTTTTCTTTGCATAGGCTTTACCTTTCAGTAAGTCCTGAACTACACTCATTCCTGCATGTCCTTCGTCCATCCCTATAAGAGAGGGATTGTACTTAGAATCTAGGGCATCAATGAGTCTTTTCTGAATAGGATATGGAACCTTTACTAGTCGAATCTTTGAGTGGAATCTAAATCTATTCTCCTCATCAAGGTACATAATAAATATTGCTGTAGGTTCTGTGTATCCTAAGTCTATTCCGAAGATAACACCATTGTTCTTTGGCATTGGTGGTAATAGTGCAATCTTTTCTGCATAGTCCTTGTATTTTTCACCAAAGGTAATCCCATTCAGGGCTATTTTGTACACTGGATAAGAAGCTATATCAAATAACCTTCTATCAAACACAGCATACACTGGTGAACCATGCTTTCCTAATACGAAGTGTGCAAATTCTTCTGTATCCTTTCCTCCATATCTTCTTATAGCATCTGCTTCCGCTGCATCATCGAATCTAGGATTCTGGTATGCATCAATTCTGTACTTGCTATAAGCTTTATCCTGTTTGTCAACGTGATAGTTTACGTTGTCCTCTCTAACTCCAGTGGGAACTCCTGAAACAATCAGCTTGCATCCACCCATCCAGTAGTTGATTGTTGCCTGTAGTTCTAACCAAGTTCCCCAAGGATAGTATCCTGACTCGTCTACAATAAAGAAGGGAGTGTGGAGACCAATAACATTTTCTCCTTTTCCTGACTGCCCTGCAATTCTGCACATCAATGTAGCACCAGTCTTCACTTCTATTCTGTGTTCTGAGTTGTTGATACCACTTCTGTAGTTTATAAAGTTCTTTAGTAAACTGTTTATTCTAAAGAAGGTTTTCAGCATTTCCCAAACAGGGTCTAACTGTGCCTTGTTTGGTACTGAATAAATGATATACTCCCCAGGATATAAGTTATTGAATAGAATCCAAATAATATAATGCACAAGAGAGAAGGTTTTACCTACTGCCCTTCCTGCTCTCATGGAGATATAGTGTGCTGTATCCAGCATAAACTCTTTCTGGTATATGGTCAAATCCATATTCTGCTCTATCTCTGCTACTTCTTCCCTGAGAGTTTCATCGTTTGAATCTATCTCATGCAGAAATTCACTGAATAATACAGGATTTTTGAAGATTCTAATAAGCTGAATCTCCTGTTCAGAAAGCTTTTCACGTACTGCCATATACTAGAGTCCCTCTGGAAATAGTTTTTTGTACTCTTCCTGTTTCTCTTTTAGCTCCGTTGAAGTTACTTCCAGCCTTCCAGTACACTTCCTGACATCTCCATCATCATGTTGTTCCATCAATCTACCACACTCAAAAACCATTTTGTTATCTTCTTCTGGATATAAGAACCAGCCATCAAATAACATCATTCCACATTCAGGACATACAGCCCTCATAATTTTGTGTCTATAAAATGCATTTGCCTTAGATTGTAAGTTTGTAATATACGCCTCAATCGAGTCTTCACGTTCTTCTTTACGAACTTTCCTACTAATCTTGAGGTCTTCTTGTAGGGTTGAAGTATCTTTTCTTAACTGAGAAATAAACTTATTTAGGTCACCAATAACTCTGATGTTGTTAGAATCAATACCATTTTTTTGAACTTCATACAGGGTATCTTCATAATCTTTTAGGGTTAAAAGTGCACGAATCAAAGCACGTAAGACTTGAGTATCATTAAATTTCAGGTCATCCAAGGCATAATCATCCTTGAATTTCTCCATCATATCTAAGATTCTATCTTCTAAATCTTCTTTATCAGGGCTTTCTTCTGCGATTTTAGCCTGTCGCTCTATCCATACCTGTTCAAATTCTTCATCACTTAGACTTTTGAACTGAGCTAAGTTTCTCAGACTCTCTTTTGATTTAGCTTTCTTAACCAACCTTTCCTCCTAAAGTGAACACTTGCTCCAACCACAGTTAATGCAGGTAGCACATCTTCCTGCAACTCTTATACTGTCTTTGTTTCCGCAAATTGGACAACCAACTCTTTTGTCCTGTTTTTCTTTTTTCTCTATTTTCTTATCTTTTTCTATCTTCTTACTCATAATTATACCATATTTCCTTAGAATCTTGCAAAAAGCTATTCATTTTTTCACCTAATTCTTCATAACAGGACTGATGAAACCATAAATTGATATAAGGTCTGTCTAATCCTACCATATGAAATCGCTTATCTCTTTTCTTTTTGTTGTTTACTTTACAGTATAGACATTCTCTTTTTTGAATTATTTTCTTTTTCAATGTGTTTTACCAGCCTTGGACTTGATAATTCTTTTTAGTCTGTTGATAAAAGTAATAGGAATATCTTCTCTCTGTTGATAAATGTACATCATCAAGTGATTTGCTTCTTCAACTGTCATAGTTACATATATCAGATTGTGTGCAATAACACACTCATCTGCTGTCATTGAGTTCTTATATTTCTTTCCACAATGTACACATGCAAACTTACCGTCCCTAGTTTTTATAGACATTTTCCTCCAGTACCCTTGACAAACTATCAAAAGTGTGATATAATATGTATAGAAGCTTAAAAAGTAACAGCTTGATTAACAGTACTATTATACCACAAAACTATGTTTTTGTCAAGGAGGAATATGAGATGTATGAATTTGAAGAAAAAGGACTTGAAGCAGAACTTAAAGAGGATATTGAACTCTTTGAATTTGAGAAAGAAATTTTATGTCCCTATTGTGGAGGAGATGCCAACTACAATCCAACAGGGGAATACTACAAGTGCTCAGACTGTAGAATGTCGTGGAGAGAATAAGATGATTAATATGGTAGTTGGTTTTATTATTTCAATTCCACTTGTAGCTTTTATCATTTGGCTTTTTGTGTACAAAGATAGAAGTAAAAGTACTGAACATACATTTTGGGATAAAGTTGTAGGAAATGATGATTGGGATAAAGAAACAGGAGAATATCATGGTCTTGAAAGATAAACTAACACCTGAACAGCGTGTACTTGACGAGTTCAAAAAGAGAATAAAGAAAACATCAATGGGATTGTATGCAAGAGTGGCTAGTTATAACACCTTGAAAGAAATCCTCACCGCCAACACCACAGAGGATGGTTCACTGACTATACCATCTGGTGCAGGGCATCCAACCACAGAGGATGAGGTAGTAAAGCATGGGTGTATTGTTCCGAGTGGAGAGTATTGCGAGTTCCAAGTACCCAACACCGACCCAGAGGATGAGTGTACTGGATGCGGTAAACCTTTCCAACATTATGCTCATAAGCTATGCCCTGCCTGTTGGGGAAAAGCCCACACCGAGGCAGAGGATGAGGCTTTTGAAAAAGAATTTCAAGACTGGGAACGAGTAAAAAAGCATATCGCCTTGCTGAAGATTGAGGAGTTCACGGAAGCAACTAGAGAGAGGTACGAACAAGTGGATGAGATACCTTTGCTAGATGAATTTGGTGACTGGCTACAACATGAGGACAAATGAGTAGACTAACTAAACTCTATGGTGAGATGCTAGAGAAAGAATGGGTTGATGTTGATATCTATCTATGCTGGACAGTTCTCAAAAAGCTAGTAAAAATTCTAGTGTATAAACTGGAGGGAAGATGAAGAAGACAAGTGAGGAATGGAGTAAGGAATATAAAACTCAAGTCATAGACCCTGATGG
>Ga0316187_10003521_pt1 | contig 13594 bp, 11 predicted proteins | sample CroRivburrow1_MG_FD_204927 | JGI IMG/M metagenome (GOLD analysis project Ga0316187, IMG submission 204927) | Coastal sediment microbial communities from Maine, United States - Cross River worm burrow 1 | ecosystem: Environmental > Aquatic > Marine > Coastal > Sediment | place: USA: Maine...
CTCAGGCATTCGCCAGACTTGGAATACATTCAGTTTGTAGATGGGGACTGCGAGTTGGTGGAAGGGTGGTTAGAAACTGCAGCTGTTTTTCTGAATACTCATAAGGATGTGGCGATGGTGTGTGGACGTCTTCGGGAGCGTTACCCTGAACATTCGGTCTACAATCTCCTTTGTGACATTGAATGGGATAGGATGATTGGTGATGCGAAGGCTTGCGGCGGGATTGCTATGGCAAGGGTTGAAGCATTGGAGGCGGAAGGATGGTATCGCGCAGATATGATTGCAGGAGAGGAGCCTGAATTATGTGTCCGCCTCCGAGCATCTGGTTGGCGGATATGGCAACTTGAGATAGAAATGGCGCTACATGATGCAGCAATGATTCGCTTTGGGCAATGGTGGAAACGCACTCAACGAACTGGTTATGCTTATGCTGAGGGGGCGCATCTGCATGGTGCTTCGCCTGAGATGCATCGGGTGAACGAGTCCCGGCGAGCCTGGATATGGGGAGTCGGCATTCCTGCGATCGCAGTTTGTCTAGCTGTCTGGTTAGGGATGTGGAGCTTGACCATTCTGATGGTTTATCCTCTACAAGTTGTTCGCATTGCTTTGCGCGGCAGGCGATCTGTGAGGGAAAATTGGTGGTATGGCTTATTCCTTGTACTGGCTAAATTTCCTGAGGCGATAGGCCAATTGAAATATATATTTAACAGGCTGACCAGAAAAACGGCAAAACTTATTGAGTACAAGTGAAACAACAGCTCATTAGTAATTATTCAGAAATAATACTTGTAAAGTGACGAAAGCATTGAGTGTCCTAAATGAAAACATTATTAAATGAACTCGCGGTAATCAGAAAAGTACATAAAAAATATCCTATGAATTTAATATACACAACAAGTATCAATGAACAATTTAACTCCAAAACAGTAGCCATCATAGGATTATAATTACCTTATGTATGAAGAGTTCTATGGTTTGAAATTAAAGCCTTTCTCGATTCAACCCGACCCGAATTTTCTGTATTTTGGTCGGCTTCATGCATATGCTTACGCGATGATGGAGCTTGGCATCAAAGACAGAGCAGGATTTATGGTGGTCAGTGGCGAGGTAGGTTGCGGCAAAACCACCTTAGTTCGTCATCTACTCAACAACTTACCTTCCGACATGACTGTTGGTTTGGTATATAACACTCAACGAGATATTACCAACTTGTTGGAATGGATTATGCAAGCATTAGGGCTACCGTATGAAGGGAAGTCTGTTGTGGCACTCTTTGATGCTTTCCAGACATATCTTATTGAGCAGTATGGATTGGGGAGGAGAGTCTTATTAATTGTAGACGAAGCACATAATCTCAGTCCAGATGCTTTGGAATCTTTGCGCATGCTTTCAAATATTAATGCTGATGCGACCCAATTACTTCAGATGATGCTGGTAGGACAACCGCAACTAAGGAATCTGCTTTCGAGCCCAGATCTTTTACAGTTTTCTCAACGTGTTGAGCTTGATTTTCATCTCAAACCATTTGAAGCAATTGATGTGCAAGGCTATATTAATCATAGGTTGGCAGTTGCTGGACGGGACGCTCAGCTCTTCACTCCTGAGGCTTGTGCAAGGATTGCAGAGGCCAGCCAGGGCATTCCAAGACGTATCAATATTCTTTGTAATACTATACTGATTTATGGATTCTCTGCAGGTTCTCAAAGCATTGATATGGAAATGGTTGAGGAGGTGCTAAGAGACAAGGCTGAATATGGAGCACTGTCTAAACCTGAATGAGTTAGTAATTCTATTACTGATGACATAGACATTAGAGCTTCATACATATAGATATATACCATGATATTTGCTAATAGGTACGTGCTGATTTCTCCCTGCCGCAACGAAGCGGCATACATGAGACAGACACTTGATACCGTCATTGCTCAGTCGATTTGTCCGACTAATTGGGTAATTATTGACGATGGTTCAACAGATCAGACACCGCAGATTTTGAAGGAGTATGCGAGGCAGTACGACTGGATCAAGGTTGTCACACGAGCTGATCGGGGGCGGCGGGCAGTGGGCCCTGGGGTAATCGAGGCATTTTATGATGGCTATGAAACGATTAATCCTGATGAATATGATTTCCTTTGCAAACTTGATCTTGATCTTCGCTTGCCTCCACGTTATTTCGAGATACTCATGGAAAGAATGTCAGAGAACCCGCGCATCGCGACATGTAGCGGCAAAGCTTACATCGAGGAAAATGGTCATCTGGTCGATGAAAGACATGGCGATGAGACTTCGCTTGGCATGACAAAGTTTTACCGTGTTTCATGCTTCAAAGCGATTGGTGGTTTCGTCCATGAAGTAATGTGGGATGGCATTGATTGTCATACCTGCCGGATGAGGGGTTGGATTGCATGCAGTTGGGATGAACATGAGTTACGTTTTATTCATTTGCGTCCGATGGGCTCCAGCCAGCAAAGTATATTTACTGGAAGGATGCGGCATGGCTACGGACAGTATTTTATGGGAACAGGCTTGTTATACATTTTCGCAAGTGCAATATCTAGAATGAATGAAAAGCCTTATATGTTGGGTAGCTTGGCAATTCTGTGGGGTTGGATAAAAAGTGCTGCGCAACGTAAGCCTCGTTATGAAAACACCGAGTTCAGAAACTTTCTCCGACGCTATCAGCGCCGTGCACTTTTTGTTGGGAAGAGGCGTGCCATTGCGGAGCTTCAAGGCGAGGAAAGTAAAGTTGATTGACTGGTTCGGAAGGAACGTATATTGCCTTCTCGGTCTGCCGCTTGACATGGTCGATATTGCAGATGCCGTACATCAGGTTCAATCTGCTGCACTGCATCGCACCCCTTGCTTTATAACAACACCTAACCTGAATTTCCTCATTGCTTGTCGTACTGACACTCAGTTCCGCAACTCGGTTATCAACAGTGATCTTAGTCTTGTTGATGGTATGCCGCTGGTATGGATGGCGCGCTTACTCGGGATTCCGGTTAGGGGTCGGGTTGCAGGATCGGATATGTTCGAGCAATTAAGAACGGGATCACCCAACAGATTATCAGTTTACTTATTTGGCGGTATCGATGGAGTGGCAGAAAAGGCTTGCCGCCGACTCAATGAAGAGAAATTGGGCATAGAATGTGTTGGCTTTGAATCTCCAGGATTTTCATCCATCCAAGAAATTAGCAGTGAAAAAAGTATTGGGAAAATCAATGCGAGTGGTGCAGATTTTCTGGTTGTCTCTCTGGGGGCTAGAAAGGGCCAAGCTTGGATAGAAAATAATCGTGCTCGCATTACGGTACCGGTGATCAGCCATCTTGGGGCTGTTATCAACTTTGTTGCAGGGAAAGTTGACCGTGCACCAGTGATGATTAGGCGATTCGGGCTTGAATGGTTATGGCGAATTAAAGAGGAACCTGGACTGTGGTTACGCTACGCTTCGGATGGATATAAGCTAGTGGGGTTGCTGTTTACGCGAGTGTTTCCCTATGCATGGTTTATGTTTTGGCACAAGCCAAGAGTACAAGAAGTGAATTCAGCAGCTATTGAAATATTTTGTGATGGCGACAAAATTCTAATCCAGTTGCATGGTGCGTGGGTACAGGAAAATCTTATGCCACTTCGAAAAATATTTTCCAGTATCGAACATAGGGGCAAAGATGTACGGGTCGAGTTGAAACACGTTACTTATGTTGACAGTGCTTTCATTGGACTTATTTTGTTGTTGTATGGTGATCGGAAGCGACTTGGGAATGAGTTGTCAGTTTGCAACTTAAACAAAAAAGTAAGGCAGATATTTCGCTACATGTGTGTGGAATATTTGATTGATATACATTGCAACTCAGATGGAAATTCGGAAGTAAAATGCAATTTATCAACCCAATCCGGGATAGAAACCACTCATTCTTAAGGCAAGAAGGGCAGGAGAAAACTTCCCATTTGAATCCTGAACACGTTTGGCGGTCATGTCATAGCGGCGAAGTATGAAGCTATCTGAATTTTTCCCGTTGCAACCCCATGTTGTAGATACTGCCCGACGATAACCGGCTTGTGCGACTGCATTGGCTGTACGGGCATCACTGTTGCCATTTGGATAGCAAAATGTTTCAATTGTTATCCCGAGACGCTCCTGTAATACCTGACGGGAATGAGTAACTTCATATGCAAGAGCACTATCATCACATTCAGTCATCAAGCAGTGAGTCATGCTATGTGATCCGATTTCATGCCCATCTTTGGCAAGTTTTGAAATTTCGTCAAAAGTCATGAGTCGTGCGTACTCGGGTGCATGAATCATGCCTGATACATCAATGAGCATTTCTACCAGCTTCAATCTTGCTTCCAGAGTAAGGTTTTTTGCGGCTCTTGCTATATGGTTAATCATGTTGTGCGAACTGGATGCAGATAGTCCTAGCCCAGACAAAATCACCTTTAGCTGATCTCGTCCACCCTCCGCCTGATCGAGCAGCCTGAGAACAGCAAAACCTAGTTGATCATGCCACAGAAGTTCTTGTTTCTCGACAGCAGAAACGGGAACGAAAAATGAAGCTTTAACATTATGTCGAGCAAGTACCGGGCGGGCATTGGTGAAATTGTCATACTGGCCATCATCGAAAGTCAATGCGAGTAACGGATGTGTCGAGATATCATTTCTAAGGAAACGATTGTGCTGAGTTGCAAGTGTTCCGCAATCAAAGTACTTGGTGAAGTAAGTCAAAAATATGTCGAGTTCTTCTGGTGTTACGACAAGGCCGGGAAAAGGATAGGATTTCCGCTCAGCTTTAGGAAGCACACGGTGAAAAGTTGCAATCGAAAGACACCCGTAGCCACGCCGCTCAGGTGCCGTAAGCTTCATCTGAAAAAGAAGCTGGGCAAAGTTGTTGCGGATTGATGTTTTTACGCTCATAAATGAATGCATTATTTGTGTAGCGGTAAGAAGTATAACGGGAAGAGATGACAATACAGTTTCTAGCTGAACATCTAATCTCAAAACACCTTTATTTCGGTAGCATAAACCAGTTTGGCTTGATGAAAAGAACTGAAAATGTAGCAAATTCAGCTTTGTTTCGAACATATGGAACTAAAATATCGATTCTCATTTTGAGTGTATCCAATTTTATCATTGCAGCATTGTCACTTGACTCGATGGCGATATCTCTAAAGATAATATTTCCAAAGCGCTATGCGTACCTGCTAAGTTGACTCGCATATGCTTCTTAATCGTTGGTAGCATACCAACGTAATAACCAGCGTTGCTAGGCATACAGAAAATGAAGCAGATATCTGGTACCAACGATTGTCATAGGCAGCAACAATGTAGTACAGAAGAATCGCAATCATGAAATAAGCCCCTACTGCGATAAAGTCGAACCAGAGTTCGGATAGTTTGTAGTTGAATAGCTTATATGTCATCCATAATATTCGCACCCCAGATGTCACTGCTAGCAGAACAACAACACCAGCTATATTAGCCCAGTAAAAAGCTGGAAGAAGGGCAACGCCAAATAAAATGACGCTCATTAGTTGCCCAATTACCTTTTCTTTTGGTCGACCATGTGCAACTAGAACATGTGAGTAGGATTGCTCAATCGTATAGAGCAGAAAAACAATCGAAAGTTGTCGAATAAAAAGTGAAATATCCTGATATTCAAGGGGATATAGGATTGAAACTAAAATGTCTGAAAGAGCATACATCACACTTGCTGCTGTAACAGCAATCGATACATAGAGCCTGCGTGCGAACCAGATTGTTTTCATGGCAGTTTCGTCCCGAACGTATTGGGAAACCAGTGGAAAAAATACTCGGCTTGCCCATTGCTCAAGGATCTGCCCAGGCATTGAAGCCCACATCCATGCTAATGAGTATAGACCGAGCACATGCATGGACACCATCTTGCCAAGAGCAATACGATCCATCTGCATGGTAATGAAAGCAAAGATGGTACTGATCAAAACCCACTTGCCAAAACCAAGCATGTCGACCATTGCCTCCTTTTCCAGGCGCAGCCGACAGTTTTGACGGGAATAAGCAAGGTAGGTGCCAAGTGTAAATAGCGAAGTTGTAGCCAAAGCGCCAACTGCCAAGGCGACATACGAAGGGCTAAACCAAGCCCAAAGCACCATCACTCCCAGACCGAAAACGGCACCTACAATATCGATAATCGCAATCTTGCGGAGCATTGCGTGTCGATAATCGAGTAGCGACTCAATGTTGTTGAGTCCCATGGCCATGTTCGAAGCCGCTACTATCATCAGAAAAGTGGCCAATCCGTCAACCTGATAAAACCACGCGAAGGGTTTTGCCAACAATAAAAGAATAACCGTAATGACTACTCCACGTAACAACTGGACTGTCCATGCGGTCTGGAGGTAATGATCGTCACTCCGAGGTGATCGCACTATATTTTGGCTAATGCCGAAGTCGGAGAACATGTTAATGCCACTCATCAGGGTATTTCCGATTGCGGCGATGCCAAACATATCTGGAGTGAGTAACCGCGTAAGGATGACATTCGACACGAATTTCAGAGATAGCTTGACTCCCCACCAAATCATTGTCCATACGGTGCCGCCATGTACATCGACTTTTTTAGTCATGGCTTGATGTACTAATTAAAGACTGCAACGACAGACGCACACTATTTCTTACAGCTTCGCGAGTGAAATGCTTTTCAATAACGGCACGTCCACGTTCTTCCATGTCATGGCGCATCTGAGGGTCATTCAGTAATTCGTAGATAACGGAGGAGAATTGGTTTAGTTCATCCACGGCACGTATTGAGTCACGATCGCGCAGAAGGTTTTCAAAACCAGCAATCGAATGTCTGGTAACAACACAGGTTCGTAAATAGGCTAGAGATTCAAGCACTTTGATCTTGGTTCCTGCGCCATCCATCAGAGGAACGATAGAAAGGGCTGCATCAGCATAGTGTTGTTGGAGAGACTCAGCAAAACCGACCACGTCCACGCCTGGAATAACGTTCCATTTTCGCCGAACAATATCCGGTAGATGACTGCCGATTATACGGAAGCGAGCTTCTGGATTTTCGTGATGTATGTTTTTCCAAGCATAACGTAGAAAAAGATTTACTCCATCAAGATTGACCCGGTGATTGAACGAACCGACCCATAGGATGGTTTTGCTATCAGGGTTTGAGTGCTTTAATTCATTTCGAAATGGCATTTCATAGGGTATGTTCGGTATAACATCTGCATTCTTACCTCGTGCATAAGTAAGATCGTCAGGGTTACTAAACCATAACTTAGTTGCTTTGCTTAGCAGTACTTCTTCGTGTTTCTGAACATCTGGCAGACGTAATTTAAGAATAACTCGCAAAAGCAGATTGCTAGCGGGTGAGTGAATTTTCGCATCCACGGCTTTGGAGTCAACGTCGTCTACGTCGATAACGACAGGTGGATATTCTAATTCGAGAATTCCAGCCTTAACACTCGGTATCAAATAACGTCCAACGATGAGATCAAAATGATCGCGAGCAAGTACTCGGTCTAGGACTTCGCTAAGTCCTGGGTCGGGCGTAAAATCAGCCTTTACGCCAGCTAATGTGCGCCATATTTTCTCACTATATTTTGGGAATAGTATCTGTAATGCCCAGCCTATTTTGTTTCGATTTTGGGCAGTAGGTTCAGCAGTAGCTGCAACATGATAGCCTGCGCTTTCCAGAAAAGGCTTGCGATGAGATGGACCAAAGACAAATAGACTGACATCTCCAATTTGAGCTAATGCATCAATCAGAATTGCCGAACGTTGGCTGCTTCCAGCCATAGGCGGGTGTGGCATCCCCTTCAAGATGAATAGTATTTTTGGTCGCGCCATTATTTATATAGTTTAAGCTCGATATTGTTATCATGCATTATTACTTTCCACACTGAAATACCACTTACAGTAGAGTGAACGTTTAATTATTATTTAGTGACTTGAGCCTACCAATAACCAATCGCGCTGCCCTTTTTCAAATGACGATTAGCTACGAAAAAAACTGGCAGATCCAGGAGAAATCCAGCGGTGACTATAAGGGTACACTTGATCAGGCCTAGACCACTATAGTACTTGAATTTGGAAAAACGTCTGAACAACATTCCTCTGGGTAAAACCCAGTAACCATGATTTTTTATCGAATTTTCAATAAAAGTCGGATACCAGGACGGATCTTTTTCGATCCAGTTTCTAATTAGAACTCCTGCTCCAGGACCTGATGGGTCAGTTGCAAACAAAAGAAAATCCCAAGTAAAATAACAATTTACCGATGTGCCAATGACTATCCGAAGCTCATGGCGAAAAATATCACTGAAACTCGTCAACGTCTCATAGTAATGAGTAGCATTCTGTGCTCTTATTATTTTCCCCTCATCGATTGGGAGTCGAAAACAATCGGTGACAATCATGGCACGCAGAAATCCATCTTCGACCGCAAGGCCCTTGGGCATCCATATTTGTCGAAGTACATTCGCACGTGCACAGAAAAATTGACCTGAGATGGCTGGGGTCTCAGCTACGGAAACGGAAGATGCGGCAACAGTTAATCGCTCGATAAGTGTCTTATTATGTTTTTTTACCACGTCCTTCAAAGGTAGATCTACTGCCACATCGGCTTGAGGATTTTTTAAAAGTGCTTTGATAGTATTCGAAACCGTTTCCGTTTCACCGAATACGATATCTGCGTCCATCATCAAAATCAGGTCTGCCTGACTAGTTGAGAATTCATGAATGAAATAATTCCAAGCATTGCTTTTACCGGACTCTTTGAGCTCGCGGACGCAAAATGTGATATTGCTCCTGTCAGCTTGACCAACCAGTTTTGCCAATACTCGTTGGGCAACTTCAGCAGTGTTATCGGAGCACCCATTGGGTACGACAATGATTTCCCACTGTACTTCAGGAAGATCATTAGATGGGATATGGAATGCGCTTTGTTGGAATAGTGAGACTAGCATAGTCTCAATGACATCTCCCTCGTTCCAAGCTAGGACTCCGATAGATATCAGCATAATATATATTCCAAGCTACAGCTTATTGAAAATCAACCCTGATGTGGTAATGAAAATTTGGTTCACGGTTCAGATTACGGATGCTACATAATGGTTACGATACGATATACGGGTGAAGTTGCAAGGTCAAGCTGAAGCCCCTTAACACTTCTTAGAACGCTTTATGCAATATGAAATCTACAACGAATTGATTTTCGCAGAAACGTAAAAACGAATGACAATATAAAGTTGAAAGGTATTACTGCAAAACAAAAAAGGCTATGCTGCTAAGTCCATGATTCTGACTTATGATGAAAGCGGTGTTTTTGTTGAACACATGTACGGTAAATTAACCAGAATGCGCTCATGTCTTTAAATATAGCATACGTCATCAACCAGTACCCGAAGGTTAGCCATACCTTCATTAGACGGGAAATACACGCACTCGAACGCCAGGGCTGCAATATTTTGCGGATTGCATTGCGCGGATGGGATGCTGAACTGGCCGATGAGGAAGACCTGCTAGAACGCGCCCATACTCGATATGTGCTGAAAGATGGTTTTTTTGCATTGTTTTGGGCGCTATTGCACACACTGCTGACAAAGCCGGTGCGATTTCTGAAGGCGCTTAATCTGGCGTTTCGAATGAGCCGTGGAGCCGAACGTCCATGGCCTTATCATATTACCTATCTTGCGGAGGCTTGTCGCATACTGCCATGGATTAGTTCCTTTGGTGCGACACATGTACATGCACATTTCAGCACCAATTCAACAGAAGTCGTGATGCTGGCAAATGTTTTGGGAGCACCACCTTATAGTTTTACGGTTCACGGTCAAGTCGAGCTGCACTTTGGTGGGTTAAGTGAGAAAGTAAGTCGAGCAGCCTTTGTGGTTGCAATCAGTTCTTTTGGGCGTAGCCAGCTTTTTCATCGGGTTGAGTATGCGCTTTGGCACAAGGTAAGAGTGATTCATTGTGGGTTGGAACCTTCATTCCATGGAGTTGGCTCATTGCCTCCCAGTGTCACCCCACGCTTGGTTTGCGTAGGTCGCTTGTCTAAGGAAAAAGGACAGTTGCTGTTAATTGAAGCAGCTCACTGTTTAGCCAGCAAGGATATAGACTTTGAGTTGGTGCTTGCAGGGGATGGGGGAATGCGTGCTGAAGTGGAAAATCTGATCTCAAGTTATGGATTGGCTAGACAAGTCCGGATTACAGGATGGATCAGCAGCAGTCAGGTGCGAAAAGAAATTTTGGAGTCACGAGGGTTGGTGCTACCCAGTTTTTCCGAGGGGTTGCCAGTGGTGATCATGGAAGCCATGGCTTTACGTCGTCCGATATTGGCGACATACGTCGGCGGAATTCCAGAATTAGTTTTACATGGGGAGAACGGATGGCTGTTCACTGCTGGATCCATTGATGACCTTGCATCAGCAATGGAAGAATGCTTATCAAAATCATCGGATGATCTTAAAAAAATGGGTGAGGCAGGATACCTTCGAGTTGTCGAACGTCACTCGATTGACAAAGAGGCTGCGAAGCTGGTCGTACTTTTCCGGGATAAGTGAATGTTATTTATCGGGTTTCGATCTAGCCCACTACTGATTATTTGAGGCTTTTGAAGGTAAATTCACAATTTCAATTGCAGTTCTATTTTTGTTCAATGAAATTGTGAAATTCCCACATTATCTAAGTGCAAAACCAGCTTTTATGTAATTATTCACTGCGTTCGCAGTTAATGATGGCTGCCAATTAAATCGACTGAGCGTTTGAGTTGCAGCCAAAAATAAATCAATGCTTGCGTAGCCCATTGAGTTTGCATAAGAAGCTAAGCTTCGATTAGGATCTACAAGCGTTCCAGAAAACTGCTGAGAATTTGCCTCGCCGCTAGAGTTATTCCACTGTGCAAATGTTTGGCGCTGACTCCCCAAACAAAACTCTCCAGTGCTTGAATACTGATTGTTGCTGTACGTTACGGCGCTAAAATTGCCTGTATGTTGAACCATGCAAGCATTACCAGGTGGTGCCAAAAAGCGATTATCTGTAACCTTGATATTACTCCAGGCAGACTGACTATCGAGAACTATGGCACTGCCGTTGATGTTATAGAATGTATTCGCTCGAATAGTGGCGTCCCTAAATGTTGGGGAAACAATACTTATTCCATAACTATTTGAGTGCCAAGGCTGGTTCAAGAAGTAGTTATTTTCAACAAGGGCACGGTCATTGTCTGACAAGTCCAGAGCCCAACTAAAGTTGCGACCTGTATTATTGCTCTTGCCAATTTCAGCAAACACGTTTCCTCGCACCGTAACGTCTGTATAACGATATGGGCCAGCTGTATTGCCACCAGCCGAGATGCCAATTTCACCGTCATAAATGAAATTATTCTGAAGTAACAAGCGCTTACTTTCGTCTGTGGAATTGGAAACTGTTTTGATGCCCATGCTAGAGCCGCGAGTAATCAGATTATCTTTTACCACCAAATCATTGGCATTCAAATACATGTTGTGATTGTACATAGTGGCACACGCTGAACTCACGCGCTCATTCCAGCCGTTATGGTCATACACATTACCTTCAATTAGTAATCCGTCTATTAACGATGTGTAGGTGCCTGACGGGCGATATGCCTGGTTTTGTCCACACGTATTGGTGTGGTAGGCTAGGGTAACAACATTACGGCGAATTTCCACGTTACGGTACTTATTGATACCTCCTGGATTATATGACTGGAAGACTAATTCTCCATAGGTGAACTTGTTGTCCTCGATTAGTAAATTGCTACCATGACCGACAAATGACAATCCACTGGTACTCGTACCTGTGAATGCAGGATCATTGGGGTCGTTGGCATAGTCGAAAAATTCGAGACCTAATATTGCTACGTTGTCTAACTGCGCACCCCCTTGATCAATAAAATTGCCGACAGTTTCCAGTCGAGGTCGTTGAGTTGACGTACCGTATGAAGCGACTACGAGAGGGTGTGCTGCATCACGTCCAGATTTGAAACGGCCCAGATTTTGATCGCGCCATACGTCACCGCGCTTAAGCAACAAAAAGTCATACTGGCCAGAGCGTATGAGAGCTACGCCTCTTGTAATGGTCTTGACAGCAGTTTGCGGAGATAGTCCATTGTTTGAATCATTACCGGTACTGTTGCTGACAAAGATGATGAAGCTTCCTGCATCCGGGTCAAATGTCGAAAATCCATTTTTTGCTGCACGGCTATCAGCACGTTCTGAAATTCCTGTGTCGTTTTCACAGCCCAGGTCCATTTGCCAATCGATTAGACCATCACCATCGTTATCAATACCGTCGTTGCATTCGCCACTGTTGCCTACGTTGACCGTTATGACCTGGGTTGCAGTTCCAGTGGGCCCGGAGCAAGTAACGGTATAAGTGGTGCTATTAATCAATGGTGGGGTATCAAACGACCCGTCTGAACCAGAAAGTTCGCCAATTGCTGTAGTGCATGAGGTAGTGTTGGCTGATGTCCATGCGACTGTGGCAGTATTGCCACTTACTATATATGATGGAGTTGCGTGAAGTTGAAGTGAAACAGCAGCAGTGCCATTATTGGCAGGAGCAGTTGAACCTACCCCGCCACCGCATGAGGCAAGACCGGATACGGTGATTAGTATGGAGAATAGAAAGCGTACTAGAACTTTTGTACCAACAGAGTGGTTTTTCGACATGCATCTGTTCCTGTAAAAGAGTTTAATGGGGAGTTAAAATTTAAGCCACAATGGCAGTAATGCAGTAATGCAGTTAACTTAAGTGACTAAATATTTGGAATAATTAGATTAGCTAATTAGAATTAGCTAAGAATTAGCTTGGTTGCCGCTGGTCGCCTATTTACTACCGTTCGTACCTGTTGAGGTGGTTTTATCATCCTTGCTCTTTGCGACTGGTGATAGAGACCGAGGGATCACACGGCTTGGTGGGGCGAGGATGAGAGATTCGGGAGGCACGTCACGTGTGACTACACAGTTTGCGCCGACCATAGAATGGTCACCTATCGTGACACCACCAATGATTCGTGCGCCAGGGTAGATGTCAACATTATTTCCAATTTTTGGTGTTCCTGGGGTTTGTCCCGTGCCCAGTGTTACATCATGAAAGATCAGGCAATCCTCTCCAAGAACAACCCCGCTACCTATCATGATGTTTGTAGGATGAATGAGATGCAGTCCAGCACCAATGCGAGGCGCACTGCGCCCAGCCCAAAGGTGGACGTTATAGTTTCGAAATAGAAGCCTGAGTAAGCGATAAATTATCCACATCGGTATCCGCATGAATATATTCTGCAATGAATGCGCCCAAGTACCGAAACGGAAGATAGCTACAATCCAAAATCCAGGGTCTGTGAACCATCGTTCATGATGATCGTACTTTGTTATATCTCGCCGTAAGTTCTCGAACATAGAATCACTCTAATAAGCCACGCTGATTAATTTAGCGTGAAGGATCATCTGCTACGTGCTGATCAATGGAGGCTAAGATGGAGATCAGTTCACGAGCGGCGAGAAGCTTTCCGACGGTATTCAGGTGCTCGCCATCATCTGTGTATATAGGGGACATCGCTGGCACAATCAAGTTTTG
>Ga0316187_10003524_pt1 | contig 13592 bp, 9 predicted proteins | sample CroRivburrow1_MG_FD_204927 | JGI IMG/M metagenome (GOLD analysis project Ga0316187, IMG submission 204927) | Coastal sediment microbial communities from Maine, United States - Cross River worm burrow 1 | ecosystem: Environmental > Aquatic > Marine > Coastal > Sediment | place: USA: Maine...
GCACGCTATACGCTGGCTGCATTGCTGATCAATACCGACCAATCAGATGCGGCACTCAAAGAGTTGGTCTCTGGTATAAATATAGAGCCTGGTTATGCCCCCTTTGCCAAACTTTATGGACGGTTAAAGGCAGTGGCGGGTGAGCTTGATGATGCTGTAGCCGTTATGGAAAGGGCGCGTGAGGGTGCTCAGGGTGATCCAGAATACTACGCTCAGCTCGCAGCAATATACCAGCAGCAGGGGCGCCATTCAGAGGCGATAGCTTATTTTCAACAGGCTTTACGTTGGCAATCGACAGAGGGCGCCTGGTGGATGGGATTGGGGATCTCACTAGAGCAACAACGCCATTATCGGGATGCTGCTCTTGCATATCGAAAGGCTGATGCCACGGGAACGCTCTCTGACACTGTTTTGGCTTATGTGCAGAGTCGTATTCAGGCTTTAGAGTAAAAGCGGAAATATTATGTTAAAGGTCAGCCCTAAAAAATTTCGCCTTGGTGAATTATTGCTTCACCACAAAAAGATATCGTCAGCTCAGCTTGATCAGGCGCTTGATGAGCAACATAGCAGCGGACGCAAGCTTGGCAGGGTGCTTAAGGATCTTGGTTATATTTCAGATGCTGAGTTGGCGCACTTTCTTGCTGATCAGCTGGACATTCCTTACATAGATCTTAAAAAAACCACCTATGATCCTGAGGTTGTGCGACGGCTTCCGGAAACACATGCCCGCCGCTTTCGGGTAATGCTGCTTGAAGAAACACCGACTGGCTTTGTCGTGGCCATGGTAGATCCAACAGATATCGTGGTTTTTGATGAGTTGACGCGAATCCTTCAGGCATCCATTAAGCCTGCTGTGGTGAGTGAGCCAGAACTATTGCGTGCTTTGGATATTGTCTATCGTCGGACTGATGAGATTAGCAATCTGGCAGTGGAGCTGGGAGCTGAGCTTTCAGAAGATGCGATAGATCTTGCGCAGTTGATGCAGCAGGCTGAGGTCACTGATGCACCCGTTGTAAAGCTTCTTCAGAAACTGTTTGAGGATGCCGTGCAGGTGGGCGCATCGGATATCCATATTGAACCCGATGAAAAGGTGCTGCGCATACGCCAGCGGGTGGATGGTGTACTGCAAGAGCATGTGATGAAGGAGAAGCAAATTGCCGCCGCGCTCATTTTGCGTCTCAAACTCATGAGTGAGCTCAATATTTCAGAAAAGCGCCGACCACAGGATGGGCGCTTCCAGATTCGGGTCAAGCATCACAAGATTGATGTCCGTTTGTCCACCATGCCGATTCAATATGGTGAGTCAGCTGTAATGCGTTTGCTGGATCAATCAGCCGGCTTGCTGACGCTGGATAATATCGGCATGGATCAGAAGATGCTGCAGCGTTTCCGAAAAATGTTTCGGCATCCGCATGGCATGGTGCTGGTTACAGGCCCCACAGGTAGCGGTAAAACCTCGACACTCTACAGTGTGCTGGGTGAACTGAATCAACCTGATAAGAAGATTATCACGGTGGAGGACCCGGTCGAGTACCGCATGCCAAGAGTAAATCAGGTTCAGGTGCATTCGGCCATTGGGTTGAGTTTCGCATCGGTGTTACGTTCAACCCTGCGCCAGGATCCCGATATTATTCTGGTAGGTGAGATGCGGGACCAGGAGACGGCGGAGATTGGCCTGAGAGCCGCCATGACGGGCCACATGGTACTTTCAACACTGCACACCAATGATGCAATAACCACGGCTAACCGACTGCTTGATATGGGGGCTGAAGGCTTTCTTGTGGCGGCATCGCTTTTAGGCGTGCTGGCGCAAAGGCTGGTTCGCAGGGTCTGTAGCACCTGCGCAGAACCGTACCAGGCTAATGCCCATGAGATGGTTTGGTTGACTTCTATGCTGGGTAAAGAGGCAGTGAATAATATTGAGTTAAAGAGAGGCGTGGGTTGTCAGCACTGCCACAATACGGGCTATCGGGGGCGTTTTGGTATTTTTGAGCTGCTGGAGATAGATAGCACGATGGCTGATGCCTTGCGTAAGAATGATTCGTCGCTATTTTCAAAAATGGCGCTTGCTCAACCTGGCTTTCAGCCGCTGGTTCACTCTGCGCTGAGTCATGCTTTACAAGGTGAAACAACCTTAGATGAGGTCTTTCGCGTTGCAGGTGAGATTGAAGAGCCTGAGCCTGTAGAAGAACAGCAAGTATTGACGACATCAGAGCAAGGTGAGGCATAACCTAAGATGCCTCAGTTCTATTATAAGGGGCGATCAGTTAACTCCGGGCAGAGTGTTGATGGCTATCTAGAGGCAATAGATGAGAATAATGCTGCCGGTCAGCTAATGAATCGGGGGGTTACACCGCTCACAATAAAAGAGGGCATAAGAGAAGGCAAGGATGCAAAACCAGGGTTTGGGAAACGGCGACCCAACCTCTCAGATATGGCGTTGTTTTCCCGCCAGATGTACACCTTGACCAAGGCAGGTGTGCCTATCACAAGAGCTATTAATGGACTCATTCAGACAACCAGAAACCCTTATCTGGTTCGTGCGATGAGAGATATGGTTGAGAACCTGGAGTCTGGTAGAGATCTCTCAAACTCATTGGCGCGCCATCCGGATATTTTCTCCGGTCTGTTCGTCAATATTATCCATGTTGGTGAGCAGAGTGGGCATCTTGAGCAATCCTTTCTACAGATCGCCAAGCACCTGGAAAAAGAGAAGATTAACCGTGATCGTATCAAAGCGGCTACACGCTATCCCAAAATAGTGCTTGCTGCCATCGTTATAGCGGTCGTGGTTATTAATATCTTTGTTATCCCGGCCTTTAGCAGCACCTTTTCCCGGTTGGGAGCAGACTTGCCCCTGCCAACCCAGGTGTTGATAGGGAGTTCCAATTTTTTTATGAATTATTGGGGTTATATGATTGCGGTTCTGATGCTAATGGTATTAGGGGCTAGTAGTTACCTCAAGACTAAACAGGGGCGTTTCATGTGGGATCGCCTGAAGCTTAAAACTCCTGTCTTGGGTGATATTATTTTGCGCACTACTCTGGGCCGGTTTACCCACTCTTTCGCAATGTCCCTGCGTGCGGGGGTGCCCTTGGTGCAGGCGTTAAGCATGGTCTCAAAAACGCTGGATAATAGTTATATTGAGCGTCATATTGCAGCCATGAGAAGCGGTGTTGAGCGGGGAGAAAGCCTTACAAAAACCGCAACAGCGGCAGGTATATTTACCCCGCTCGTATTGCAAATGTTGGCTGTAGGCGAGGAGACAGGAAATATTGATGAGATGATGGATGAAGTGGCGGAATACTATGAGGGTGAAGTGGATTATGATCTAAACTTCATTGGTGATGCCATTGAACCCATATTGCTGATAATCATTGGAGGCATGGTGCTGGTATTGGCATTGGGCGTGTTTTTACCCATGTGGGAGATGAGCTCGGTAGCACTAGAGCGGTAAGTATTGTGGTTTAGCTGTTTTGTTTAAGTTACATAAATATGTGCCGATACAGACTACAGAATTAGATAGCAGTGTTAAATTTGATCAAATATCCATGAGATAGCAGCAGAAATGGAAGTTCAGGTTTAAGAGACTAAATTGAGGTGTAAAATAATGAATCAGAGGCAAAAAGGTTTCACGCTTATTGAACTAGTCATTGTGATTATTATTCTGGGTATTTTAGCCGCAACGGCAATGCCAAGATTCATGAATATGCAAGTACAAGCTCGAACATCTTCGCTCCAAGCGGCCTATGGGGCCGTGCGTGCAGCAGCAGCAATTGCACATTCAGGGTACCTGGCCACAGGGTTGGCGCCTAATGGCTTTTTGGATATGGATGGTCAAAATGTACGCTTATGCAATGGTTATCCTACTGCGGCTGATATTGATTTTGCTGCCAGCATTAATCAGGGTGGTGCAGCAGATTATCTATTAGCTGAAGGGAATCTTGAAGGTGGTTCTTTCACTACAATTACTGCAATAAATGCAGCTATTCCTGCTACATGCCGTATTACTTATACAGCAGCTATTGGAACAGGCACTGATGCATTCTGTACTGAACCAGGCAATGGCCCTGTCATAGCAATTAATACTGCTGGTTGTTAGTGGTCCTGGCATAAAGTGATAATTTTGCAAGGGTTTTAGATTATAGGAATCGCTATTGTTATTTCAGCTGTATCTTAGGCAAAGAGAGGGCGTGACAGATAATGTCACGCCCTTTTTTCTTTATTATCATAAAATTTAATAGCTATGCTTTTTCCTGCAACGCAAAAATCATCCCAAAAAGGCTTTACCTTAACCGAGCTGGTGATTGTGATAGTCATTATTGGGGCTTTGGCTGCTGCCGCTATACCGCGCTTTATTAATACACAAGAATTTGAGTCACGTGGCTTTTATGAGGAGGTGCTCTCTGCACTTCGCTATGCCCAAAAGATGGCAGTTGGGACCGGCTGCAATATACAGTTTACTATCACCACTGCGCCTGCCCCCGGAAGTTATGGACTGTTCCGGGAAACAGACTGCAGGAATGGTAACTTTGTAGGTGGTGTTTCTATTGACAACCCACGTACTGGTCTTGCCTATCCCACGCCTGCACCTGATGGTGTTGCATTTGCTGCTGTAACCAATTTCCCCGTTGTTTTTAACCCACTCGGCCAGGCAGTAAATACCCCTGCACCGCCAGCGGTAGATCCACCAACAGCTACAGTAACTGTTGGTGGGCGCACTATTACAATTTGGGAGGAAACAGGCCTTGTATCGGAGCCGTAATGTGCTGAAGCAACTTCGCGCAAAATATCAGCAGGGCGTCACTCTTATAGAGCTTGTTATCTCTATGGTGATAATAAGTATTGCAGTGGTTGGGGTGTTGCTTGTGATGACATTTACTAGTAGTCACAGTGCTGATCCGATGGTAGAGCACCAAGCGGTGGCCATTGCGGAGTCCTATCTTGAAGAGATTATGCTGCTGCCTTTCGATGAAGATGCTGCGAGTGGCGGCATTACAGCAGAAGGCGCACTTGGCCCAGATGCCGGTGAATCACGCGGCACCTTTGACGATGTGAATGACTTTGCTGGATTGGCTGATATTGGGGCCACAGATCTGAATGGCGCTCCCATTTCAGGGCTGGCTAATTATTCAGTAGCTGTTACTGTTTCCACTGATGGAGATCTTGGGCCTGTAGGGTCAAAAGTGGCCGCAGCCGATGCGCAATTGGTTACAGTTACAGTGACCCACACTTCCGGTGTAGCGATAACACTCAGTGGTTATCGCACAAGGTATTGATTGTGTCCTGCTCTGGCCCAGTAAAATTTCATTATCCCAACAAAGCCAAAGGTTTTACCCTGATGGAGCTGGTTTTAGTGATGCTGATTACGGGTATCTTAGCTGCGATTACGGGTGCAGTGATTACCCGGCCGATGCAAGGCTATGAGGCGCTCACTCAACGGGCAGATCTGGTTGACCAGGCTGAAATGGCACTGCGTCGTATGCAGCGGGATATCCGCAGGGCATTGCCCAACAGTATCCGGGTTAGCGGCGGTAATACGATTGAGATGGTCAATGTGGTGGAGGGCATAGCTTATAAGGAAGGTGTCAGCGGTAGTCCAAATGCGGCAACAGAGCTGGATTTTGCAGCCCCGGACGCATCCTTTAACACTATTGGAACCTTTAGTCTGCAGCCACCTGTAGTTGCTTCAGCAGATATTCGACTTGTTATTTATAACCTACCTGATGGTGCGGTATCAGGTACAAATGTCTATGATGCTGATGCAAGTCTTGGTACCTTTCCTCCTGCTGGAAGTCATGTGATTACACCACCGGGTACGGCTATTACGATAGGGGGTGCGGTTGCTAATGAACATACCATAACATTGACTCCTCCTCTCCCAGCGGTAGGTCACCAGTTTGCAATGAGGTCTCCTCAACAGAGGCTCTATGTGGTTGACACGCCGATCACCTATATCTGTGATCCTGCGACGGCTGCTCTGACCCGCTATACGGGTTATCAGATCCAGCAAGCCCAGCCGGTCAACCCTGCAGCTGCTCCTTTAACTAATGCTGGAGTTAGCGCTGACCCAGTCGCTGTTAATACCACCTGCGTTATCAGTTATGCTCAGGCGACGACTTGGCGATCAGGGGTTGTGATGATGCAACTTACAATTACAGAGCCGGATAGTGGTGAAACGGTAACCCTTATGCATCAGGTTCACGTGGACAATGTGCCATGATCCGAGTGAATTATAAGACCAGGCAAAGTGGCTTCTCTCTGATTGTTGCCATCTTTATCATGTTGATCCTTGGCATGATGGGCAGCTATATGGTTTCCACCAGTGTGATGCAGCGCCAGACCACCGACTATGCTCTGCAAGGCGCCAGGGTTTATAAGGCGGCGCAGAGTGGTATCCAATGGGCTGCTTACCAGATCTTTAATGGTGGATGGAATGCTGCCTGCGGGGCAGGGGCAGGCATAACAACAAATCTAGCGCTCACCGCAAATGGCCTTAATGGTTTCAATGCGGCAGTGACATGCGGTTGGGTTCAGCATACAGATCAAGGTAACAACTTTTGTGTTTTTCGGGTCAATGTGATCGCAGAATTTCGCCAATTTGGACAGCCTGATTATGTCTCCCGCAGGCTTGAGGCTGTTATTTCAGATGATCGTGCAAATCCGGTTTCAGGGTGTTGAGTTGGCATATGGTCTGGGAATTAAAAGAGCATGCGGGCCTGAAACATGGAGCTAGTCTCCAGTGACGGCTATTATTGAAAAGATTGATGTGTTTGTTGTGTTCACCGGTGTTATTAGCTGGCTTGCCGTAATATGAATCAGATAGGTAGACAATCTGTTGTGCAATTCAATAACTTGTCTGTGGGTGGTGATTTTTCTGGTTTAAAGAATCTCTCCCGAATCTCTCTTATTTTCTGGATGGTTACACTGTTTCTGCTATTGGCGACAGGTAGTAGCAAGGCGGCGGCTGTCACCGTCTGTGCCGGGGGTGGCTGCGCTTACACTACCATCCAGGCTGGCATCGATAATGCCCTGTCAGGTGACACTATTTCGGTCTCGGCAGGTGTCTATAGTGAAAATATTACCTTTGCGACAGCGGCCGATAACATCACTCTGCAAGGGGCTGGAGCCGCTACCACCAAGATCCAGGGTGTGTCAGGGGTTGATAAGCGGGTTGTCACATTCAGTAGTGCCTCAACCTCATCCTTAACGGTGTTGGATGGGTTTACCATAGATAACCAATATACTTATGACCATACCGGCGGCATCATCATAAGTGGTGGCGCTTCTCCTACACTGCGCAACCTAACTATTAGTGGCAATTCGCTGAGAAATAGCGGTTCTGACCACTTTGGCGGCGGAATAAAGATTACCGGAAGCAGCGCTACCATCGAGAATTGCACCATCTCAAACAATATGGGTGATGTTGGAGGTGGAGGTGTTTACGCAACGACAGCAGATGCTAGTGACGTTGTAACGATTACCGACTCGATTATCACCGGCAACTGGACGCAAGCGGGTGGGTTCGCTCCCTCTGGAGGTGGGGGGGTCATGGCCCACAACTACACCGGCACCGTTACCATCACCAATACCACCATTGACTCCAACTCGATTCCTGGCGCCTACAGCGGTAAGGGTGGTGGGGTCTTCTGTTACAACTGCGCACATCTGGAGTTGATCGATAGTGATGTCACCAATAACAGCACCACGAGGACAACTGTGCTGGATATGGGAGGCGGTATTGCCGTGGGGGGTGGCGGCAAGGTGTTTGCAACGGGGGGTAATGTTTCCAGTAACAGGACCACCGTTGGCAGTGGCGGTGTGTTTGTGTGGGGTGCGGGTTCAGAGTTTACGGGTAGTCGCTGCACGATTAGTGGCAATAAGGTTGGTAGCGGAGGCGGCGGCGGTATAGGCATTTATAATGGCGGCAAGGTGACGTTGACCAATTGCATGGTTACGGGGAACGTAACCGGTACCGCCTATAACTCCCATGCCGGCGGGATCAGTAATGGCTTCAGTACTACGGGTTATCAGACTGGCGGCACGCTAAATATAAATCACAGCACCATTTCCGGTAACTATGCCAACAAGTGTGGTGGTGGTATCTATACCACTGGTGGTGGCGTGACCACAATCGTGGGCACTCTGGTATGGGATAACAAAAATGGTGGTGCTATTGCCAATCGTGATACCTGCAAAGGAAGTGGTTCCTACAGCGTCACCTATTCCGGCATCAAAAATGGATCAGGTTTTGTTGTTGGAACTACCAATAAAGTCTCGGGCGATATCACTGAACCTGTTTTTGTAAATCTGGTACAGGCACTGAATGTCAGCAGCCCTCAAACCGGCGGTGATTTTCATCTGCAGGGGACAGCGGTCGGTGCCCTAGATACTGCTGATCCTCTATCCACTGTCGTAGAGGATTATGATGTCCATGGCAGGCCGGTTAATGTCATAAACGATATGGGGTCAGATGAGTACAATTCTGTTCCGCCTGGCCCTTCAGCTCCTGATCACTTTGTCATCACCTATAACGACAGCGATAATTTTGGCATCTACTGTTCTGCAGGTGAAACTATATCTGTTACGCCAAAAGAGAGTGGTGGTGCAGATTATGCAAACTATACCGGTACTATTGTGCTGGATACTCAAACAGGTAAAGGAAGCTGGTCACTTGTACAGGGTGCTGGAGTTTTTGCTGATGCTACGGCTAATGATGGTTTGGCTACCTATACCTTTGATGCATCTGATGTCTACCCCGTTCAGTTCAGTTTGGATTATAAGGAGGGTAATGCAGGTTTCGATATCGATGTCTATGATCAGAGCGATAGCCTTATCCGTGATGATGACTCAGAAGGTGGCATTATCTATTCACCAACTGGGTTTACTATAACTGCTAATGCATTGACTAATCCTCCACCTGATCCAATCAATGACCCTATTCAGACTCAGCCGAAGGATGCGGACTTTTCGGTTCATATAACAGCCTATAGTTATACCGATGCAGATCCAACCTGCGGTGTAATAGAGGGATACACAGGGACAAAATCACTTAAATTCTGGTCAGCTGCTACGGGTGTATTCAATGTGGATGAAGGCTCCATAGCAACAACAGAAGCAGCAGCAATCAGCCAGATTGTCACCTTTACCAATGGTCAGGCCCAGGTTGTTGCTAGCTATTATGATACGGGCGATATTAGTTTCACTGTAAAGGATGACACAGTGCCTGATCCGGATCTTCCTACGGGTGATATTCGTGGTTCCAGTAACCTGTTTACTGTCGAAGCTCCCCCGGCAGACTGGATTGACTGTGACTATCAGGCTACCCCGTTTGCCTGCTTTAATTTCTACAGCCTGGGTGATTTTTCTCCTACTGAAAATAACATAGCAGGCACAGTCGGTGTTGCAGGAAACTACTCTGGCAGCAGCATGACGTTACAGAACCAGGACAGCTTTGAATATGTGTTGCTGGTTGGAGGTGATGCTACGATTGCATCAGGCATACATAGTGCAGAGTACCCCGGTGGCAAGCATAATGTTGCTGGAAATATTGCATATATAGGTGGTGGTGTATTCCCCAATGATGTTCAGTCTGGTGGAAGCGTCACGGCAATATCAGGTAACACACAAATTGCGGGGAATCTCTATGCAGCGACAACCATCTCTGAATCGGGCGGCATATTAACTGTTTCCGGGCTGCAACTACCGGGCTACCCTTATGTTCCTCCAGTGAATCATAGTGCGATTTCAACCTATTTTAAGGATGTCTCAACAACGGTTGGTGGCTTGGCGAATACGGCTGCAACAACTGATTTATATGGTGCGCTGTCTGTTACGGTTAACTCTGGAAATAATGTAACGAGCATTGATGCTACGACCCTATTTAATGCTTATCGCTTTACGGTAACGGGTCCAAGTGATGCCGTACTCTATGTCAATGTAACAGGATCAACTGCCCCTAGCTTAAACCATACTGAATGGATCTATGCGGGAGGCATTCCTGCTACGCATGTGCTGCTGAATTATCCGAATGCCAACACCCTCACGTTAACCAACGACAATAATGTCAATATTCTTGCACCGCATACGGTTGTTGATGGCTCAGGAGGTTATGTAGTAGGCAACCTGATTGTGGGTGATATGATCAATGATATAACGATGGTTCTGGGGCACTTTATTCCAGATGCTCCAGCAGCTGGCGATACACTTGATTATTTTGAAATTGGCCATGACGGCTTTGGCATTAATTGTGTTGGGGAGACTATTTCAGTTTGGCCCAAGAAGAGTGATGGATCAGATTTTGAAGGCCATACTGGAACCATTGTGCTGGATACACAATCAGGTAAGGGAAGTTGGATTGCGACTAATGGCAACGGCACGCTGACTGATGTGACTGCAAATGATGGACTTGCAACCTACACCTTTTCTGGCACTGAGACACTGCCTGTGACTTTTACCCTTGAGTATAAAGAGGGTGCTTCCGTTATCAATATTGATGTCTATGATCAGGGCGACAATACTCTGCGTGATGATGATACTGAAGGGGATATCAGCTTTATGCCGAATGGCTTTATTGTTGATCCTGTGGCTACTCAGATTGCAGGTGCAGATATTGCATTAAACATTACTGCCTATGGACAAACAGCATCAGATCCGTTGTGTGGTGTTATTGAAACCTACACAGGAGATAAATCAATAAAGTTTTGGTCTCTCTATAGTAACCCTGCCAGTGGTACCAAGCAGGTGACGATTAATGCCAGCCCTATTGCAACAGGTGAAGCTGCTGCTACTGGTCAAGATGTGGTTTTTAGCAATGGCACGGCACAGGTTGCCGCAAAATATAAGGATGCTGGGCGAATCGTAATCAGTATGAAAGATGAGAATGTAGCTGATCCTGAGATTCCAGCAGGCATTCGAGGTGCAACAAATCCATTTGTATCAAAGCCCGCTGATTTTGTTTTATCAATCACCGCAAACCTGGCAACAGAGGGTGACTGTAGTACAGGCAGTCTATTTAATCTGCTGCCCCCTCTCGATCATACGAATCCACAAACTTTGCCTGCAGGAGAAGATTTTTGTGTTGAGGTTACGGCTGTTGATGTCAATGGTGACGCTACACCTGGGTTTGGCCAGGAATCTACGGGTGAGAGCGTAGCGCTGAATTCTGCAATAGTAGCCCCTGCAGTAGCAGATGGAGGTGTTGAGCCGGGTCTTGCAATCACAACGGATTTTGATTTCACTGAGGGTGCTATAGATGGTGCTGCTGAAGGTCTATTTAACTGGACAGAGGTTGGTATTACTAATCTAACAGCTGAAGTTAAAGATGGTGATTATCTTGGAGCGGGAACTGTTTATGATGATGAACATCTGCCGGTACCAGTGCCGGTTGGACGATTTATTCCAGCAAGCTTTTCAGTGGTTGCAGTAGAACCTGAATTCAAGGCAGCTTGCCAAGCTGGTCAGTTCACCTATATTGGTGAGAGTTTTAACTATGCAATCACACCAGCCCTTACCCTCACCGCCCTCAATACGGCGGGAGGCACCACCACCAATTACACGCTGCCTGATTGGTATAAACTTGCAGTCAATGTTCAGGGTTATACATCTGCAGCAGGCACAGTACTTGACCTCAGTAATGTACCTGCTTTCCCTGCACCTCTTCTCAACAATGGTGTTATTTCGGTAAATTTTACTGATAATCCGGGTGACCTGCTTTCATTTGTCCGGGCTGCGCCCCAGGATGCTTTTAGAGCACAGATAGCGCTATCCATTGGCTTGCTCGATAGTGATGATGTTCCCTTTGAGGGTGGCCCTGTTGATGGTAGTCAACAATATGTTTATGCTTTTGGTGGGACTGATGCGCCTAATGGTGTTTCATTTGGTGTCAATGAGAATGACAAGCAGATGCTGTATGGACGGGTGCGCATTGGGAATGCTTTGGGGTCTGAGTTGCTGGATTTGAATATGCCGGTTGTGGTTGAGCGTTTTTCAGTTGCCAATGGGTTTCAACCTAATGTGAATGACAGCTGTACCGGTTTAACTCTGGATTTGAGCGACCCGGATGGGCCAGGTGTTGGTCTTGATAAGCCTGCTGCAGGAGTTGCTCCTTGTGTGCGGGAAAGTGGGGCTAATCCTGGGTTGTCTGGGTTGTCTTGTGCGGCTGCAGTTGCGGTGCCTAACTACTCAGAACCTCCCAATGGTGGTGACTTTAATGTATGGCTGACCGCGCCCCTAGTGACTGGTTATCTTGATCTCACAACTGATGCCTTGAATCCTTTAGATTCTTGGCTGATGTTTGATTGGGATGGTGATGGCAATGATGATCAGCCCCAAGGCCGTGCCTCTTTCGGATTGTACCGAGGGGAGAGTTCAGTGATCTTTATTCGAGAAGTACGCTAGATTTCTGGCATATATGTTCTGTGTTTGTAATATGATAAGACCGCTATTTTTATTAACAGTGATATAAAAACTTATGACTTCCAAAGAAAAGCTTAAAGAGATTGTTTACAGCGAAAAATCTCAAATCCATGGTACGGGGCTGTTTGCCAAGCGTAAGATAAAAAAGGGCGAATACATTGGTACCTATGAAGGACCAGAGGCAAAACGTAATGGCACTTATGTGTTGTGGGTTTATGAAGATGAGGATAGGGAGCCAATTGGTCGTAGCGGAAAGAATCTGCTGCGTTACTTGAACCACTCAGTACCCGGCAATGCTGAATTTGATGGCTTTGATCTCTATGCGCTTAAAAAGATAGAGACGCATGATGAGATTACATTTGATTACAAAGAATTTGATTAAATTTTGTATCATGTAAAGAGACAAAAATGAGGAAGACAAAATGTCAAAGAGGATAAGAAAAGTCGTGTTTCCAGTGGCGGGGATGGGCACACGCTTTCTTCCTGCGACTAAAGCCAGTCCCAAAGAGATGCTGCCGGTGGTTGATAAACCACTGATTCAGTATGCGGTTGAGGAGGCTATAGCGGCGGGTGCAGAGGTGATGGTTTTTGTTACCGGCCGCAATAAGTATGCTATTTCCAATCATTTTGACACGGCCTATGAGCTTGAAAGTGAGCTTGAAGAACGAGGCAAGGAAGAGCTGCTGAAAATGGTGCGTAATATTGTGCCACCGCATGTCTCCTGCGTCTTTATCCGGCAGGCTATGCCTTTAGGTTTGGGGCATGCTGTGCTCTGTGCAGAGCCAGTTGTGGGTGATGAGCCCTTTGCGGTTATCCTTGCAGATGATTTGATTGATGATGGTGGTAGTGGTTGTCTCTCTCAAATGGTCAAGGCTTTTTCAGATACAGGCAGCTCGGTATTGGGTGTTGAGCGGGTTGCACAGGAAGAGACAGATAAGTATGGAATTGTGGATACTGAGGGTGATAAACAACTGCTTGAGGTGAAGGGTATTGTCGAGAAACCAAAGCCGGATGTAGCGCCATCCAACCTGGCTGTAGTTGGTCGATATATCTTGACCTCAGAGATATTTTCTCAGCTAGCGCAGACAGGCCGTGGTGCTGGTGGTGAAATCCAGCTCACTGATGGCATTGCACGATTGATGGAGAAGCAAAAGGTCTTTGCCTATCAGTTCAAA
>Ga0316187_10003525_pt1 | contig 13591 bp, 15 predicted proteins | sample CroRivburrow1_MG_FD_204927 | JGI IMG/M metagenome (GOLD analysis project Ga0316187, IMG submission 204927) | Coastal sediment microbial communities from Maine, United States - Cross River worm burrow 1 | ecosystem: Environmental > Aquatic > Marine > Coastal > Sediment | place: USA: Maine...
TGGCCGTTACTGCAACGAAGTATTAGGTAAACTGTCTGGTGTCGGTTTCTTCATCGGCATGAACATTGTAATGGCTCCACTCTACTTCGCTGGTATCGAAGGTATGCCACGTCGTTACATGGACTACGCGATGTTCGCTGACAACTCAGTGGTTGTTAGTGCTCAGCACTGGTCTACGATTGGTATTTACATCACTTTCGTATCAGCTCTACTGATGCTCGTTGGATTCATCCACGGTGCAGTTGCTGGTAAGAAGTCACCTCAGAACCCATGGAACTCAGAGTCTTTGGAATTTTCACAGACTGCTGTTGTACCAGGTCAGGGTAACTTCCCAGATCCGTTGATCATCCAGGAAGGATGGACTCCATACGGTTATGGTAAGAACCCAGAGGTTAAATACGACCTCGAGGCTCGCAAACACGCTGAGGCTCACTGATAAAGGGTAAAAAAAACGGCTCCCCCTGGGGAGCCGTTTTCCTTTTAACAACTATCCCCTATCACGGTAAGTATAAATCTATTATCTTTACCATGGTTCGGGATCAATCAAACAACAGACAAGGAGGTTAGGTGATGAGTGAACAAGTTCTAGAACAGACCCAGCAACAGCAATCCGCTCTATCCGCCTATATCTCAATCTCCAAACCCGGCATTGTCGGCTTAACCCTTGTTGCAGCCCTGACCGGTATCTACTTCGGCAATCATGGCGTTCTACCAAACTGGAGCGTTATTTTCTGGACCTTCCTGACACTGGGTCTGGCGACAGCCGGCTCCTGCATGCTCAACAACATCTATGATCGCGACATCGACCGTGTGATGAAACGCACCAGTGGTCGTGCTATGGCACTGGATGTGTTGCCTGTTACGCAGGCAACTGTTGTTGCAGTTCTTCTATCTGTCGGTTCACTGGCTCTGATGGCATATACCGTAAACCCATTAACTGCATTTGTTACCGCTGTGGGTGTTGTCGGTTATGTTGTGGTTTATACCATGATGACCAAGCGAACCACGCCTTGGGCAAACCAGCTGGGCGGCATCGCCGGTGCTGTACCTCCCATGGTTGGTTACGCTGCTGTAACAGGTGAGCTAGGTGCTGCAGCCTGGATACTGTTTGCTATTATGGTGGTCTGGCAGCAGCCACACGCACTGGCTCTTGCACTGAAATATCGCGAAGATTATGCACGTGCCAATGTGCCGGTTATTCCTGTTGCCTGCGGTGTGCAAGCCACCAAAATTCGGATCGCTGTCTATACAACTTTTCTTATTCCAGTAGCAACGCTGCCTTACTTTTTTGAGATGGCCGGCGTTTATTATCTGGGCGCCTCGATTGTGCTAAGTGTGATGTTCCTGTTTACAGCTGTACGGTTTCTTTTGTCAGATCGTGATTGCGACATGCGGGTATTCGCCTTTTCACTCGTCTATTTCATCCTTCTGTTTGGTGCGCTGGTAGTCGACGCAATCTAAAAAACACGCTGTATTCAGCAAGCCAAATATCACCTCTGGTGATTCCCTGATATTTCTCTGTATGATTTGCACAAATTGATCAACTGGAGATGAGTTCCATGGCTGAAAATAAGCAGATGCGCAGTGTTGCTCTGGTTCTTACGTCGCTTTTTATTACTGTTGTTGTGATAACCGTACTGATCATCTCTCTGAGTGATGATGCTAACTCCCCCTCAGATGCAGAGAGTGTTGGCGGTGATTTCACACTTCAGAGTAGTAAGGGATTGGTCTCCCTTTCACAGTTCAAGGGGCAGGCTGTACTTCTCTTTTTCGGTTATACTTACTGCCCTGATGTCTGTCCAACAACGATGAATAGTGTTGCTGAGGCGATGTCACTACTGACTGAGGCAGAGCAGGCAAAGGTTCAACCTCTGTTTATCACTGTTGATCCTGAGCGTGATACGATCAGCCACCTTGCTGAATATCTCTTATTTTTTCATCCAAAAATTATTGGTTTGTCAGACACAATCTCAGAAACCAAAAAGGTGGCGGCGAAGTATTCAGTTGAGTTTTTCAAAGAGGGAGGGGATGTGAAAGGTGAAAGTTACCTGATCAGTCACACCAGCTATCTTTTCCTGATTAGTCCGGATGGTGAGATCGTTGACCTGATGAGTGAACATACAAATCCGGCTGATATAGCAGAAACATTGCGACAACAGATTCCATCATTGTGAAATAGTGAGTAGGGTTTGATTTTAATGATACAACAAATCTGACACATCAACATGAGGGACAGATGCAACAAAAAGCAATTGTAGGCGTTATTGTTTTAATGCTTATCTTTTCGGTCTACAAGACATTTACCGGTGTTCCTGAAAGCACGCTTGCAGAGAGGAACAGAGTAGCGACTGTAGTTGCACCCATGGATGCTGCATCACTTGCAGCACTGAGATTGGCTGCTGAAAAGGGTGATCGTATCGCTCAATATGAGCTTGGCCTTCTCTATGCCAAAGGAGCTCAGGTAAAACAGAATTATGCAAAAGCTCATGAGCTGTTAAAGAAATCTGCCATGCAGGGTGTCCCTAAGGCTCAGTATCATCTGGGCGAAATGTATGTCTGGGGCGATGGTGTCGAGGTCAATTACCCTGAGGCCATTGTCTGGTTCTGGCTGGGCACGTCACTGGGTGATAAATATGCCCAGAAACGACTTCGAGCCATGAACACAAGAGTTAGCAGTCAGGAGTTGGCAGATGCGAAGGCACGGGTTGATCGTTTGTGGAAAGAGATTCCTCACGACCTGACGGATGAAGTAGCGAAGGCAATGCACTAATGAATGGAGTATATGATGGATAAACAAGAGAAGAAAAAAATACTGACTGGACTGGGATTGACCGCAATTATTTTTGCATGGTTTCTCTACTATCTGATTTCACATATTCCTGAATAGGATTCAGTAAGCAACAGATAAAAAAGGCCAGCATGAATGCTGGCCTTTTTTATTGCTTTGATGAATTCAGACTATTTTGCTTCTATTTTTGAAACGCCCAATTGATACTCCATCGTTCCATTGGGGTGATAAATCTCAAAAGCAGGCAGTGAAAGCTTGTAGTCATATCTCTTAACCCAGTTTCTCATGGCCTGATAGCTCTTGTATGAACCCATCATGGCCCCACCTTCGAATGTGGCAATCAGAACATCCCGTGATGGCACTGTTTCAGTCTCAAGTGGTGTTGGCACATAATCATGTCTGGAGACCAGATAGCCAACCTTGCTGCGGCGTTGACCTTCATTGACGTTGTTTCCATCCATCAAAAGTACACATGGTGTTTTGGGTTCGATATCTGCTTTACGAAGAATCTCTGCGACCCTGTCGAATGTGGCGTGAATTTTATCGTAGGGGCCGACATTCAGGATGTAAGCCATGTGGTAGGGTTCAGATACACCCTTCTTAACCTCTGCCTCTGAGTATGATCCGAGATACCACAAGACAACAGCACTTCCCATGACGGTTACCGAGAGGGCAACGGCAACAGTGGCAATGAATTTAGTCGTTGGTTTAAACGCTAGTTTTTGAGACATATGTTTAAAGGCTCCAAATGGATCGTATTGGCTGACACCCTATTTTTTTTGGGATAACAGGTAAAGCTCGGCTGCTTCTGTCCATCTGTGTGGCTGCAAGTTAGTATTCGCCAAACTTTGGAAGGTGATTCATGAACGATAAGAGCGATAAGAAAGGGGTTAATCTCCCACTTCTGATTGTCACGATTTTGATTGTTGGCGGTATGACAGGTATAGCCACCATGAAGGTGCTTGATAGCCGAATTGAAAGAAATATTGAGAAGGTCAAGATCACCAGGCCACAATTGGCAGAATTTATTGTTGAAGTCGACAAAATGGTGACTGAACACACTGTCAGATTAGATGAAAAGGGGTTGCCGGTTGTGCATCCACCTGTGGGCTCTGATGTTTATATTCTTGCCAGAAACTATGACTTCGGGAAGTTCACGTTGGAGCTTGAGAAGGGTAAAAGCTACAACTTGAAACTTGCAGCTAAAGAGATGAAACACGCCATTGTTGTGCGTGAATTGAGGCTTCAGAATCGGATCAAGGTGGGTGAGATCAAAACGATTGAATTCATACCGATAAAATCAGGAACCTTTGATGTGATCTGTGGCGAGTTCTGTGGTGTAGGTCATGCATCCATGGTTGGTAAGATCATTATTACCGAGTAACCGCTAATCCATATCGGATTCAAGGTTAAACAGATAGAAAGCTACTGCGAATCAACCGCTAAAATGGTAGGTTGCGCCTCCAATTCGGGATGTCATAAAGGTGAATATGATGAATAACAGTTACTCACTTCCTAAAGTCGAGGGAGAACAATTAAAGGTTGCAGCCGGTTGGCTGACCGTTGCTGTGGGCTTTCTGCTCGCATCCGGTGTCTATCCACTCCTGCTGGCTCTGGCTCGTACCACCTATGAGATGCCTTGGAAGGATTTTTTCTATACGGCACTTGTTCTGCATGTTGATTTCACGGTTCTCTGGTGGCTTTTGGCTATTGCGGCGGTTTTCTGGACGCTGAACTCCAACGATAGAGGGTTGGGCTGGAGTAAGCTCGCTATGTTTTTTGTGGTTCTGGGGGGTGTTTTTGCAGGCATAGCACCGCTACTTGCCGATGCCAATCCGCTTACCAATAACTATGTGCCGATGCTTGAAGGTAATCGTTATTTCAGAAAAGGGTTGATGCTTTTTGGCTTTGGTATTCTTTTCCTGACCCTTCGTTCACTCATTGCTGTCTCTTTCAAGGATATGTTCAGATCTGACGAGGCAGGCGCTATGCGCTTTGGCATCTGGAGTGCCGCCTTGGCAGGATTGATTGCGATTATTGCTCTGGTTTGGACATTTATTTCCATGCAGGGCATGGCTGAACCTCTGGAGGGGCGCGCCTATTTTGAACTGCTCTACTGGGCAGGCGGGCATATTCTGCAGTTTACCCATACAGCACTCATGCTGGTCTGCTGGCTCTGGTTAGCCACTATCTGTGGAGCAAAAGTTCCGGGTAGTCCCAAGCTTGTAATGGGGCTGTTTGTGATTAGTGCACTCTGTGTTCTGATTGCGCCATGGCCGTTTTTGACGCATGAGTTGAGTGATCCTGAATTTACCACATGGTTTGTCTGGTTGATGCGTGATGGTAATGGCGTGGCAGCTTTCTTCATCGGCCTGATGGTTGTCTGGGGTATTATGAAAGGGGATAGTCCAACCAGAGAAAATCATCACCTCTATATGTCTCTTCTCTTCTCCATCGGACTTTTTGCGCTGGGTGGAATTCTGGGGCTCTTTATCGGTGAGAGCAGCACATTGATCACAGCTCATTATCATGGCTCTATCGTTGCTGTAACCATGGCTTTCATGGCTATGACCTACTACTGGTTGCCTCAGTTCGGTTATGCAGCGCCAAGCTTTAAATGGGCCAAGATCCAGGTTTATACCTATGCGGTCGGTCAGTTCGCCCACATTATCGGTCTAGCCTGGGGTGGTGGACACGGCATGAAACGTAAGGTTGTCGGCACTACGCAGGATATCGGTGTTCAGGCCTTTATCACGCCACAGGACCTTGTTGGTGTCGGTGGTGTTGTGGCAGTACTCAGTGGTGTTCTTTTTGCTGTTGTCGTCCTCCCGGTTATGATCAAAGGGCGCAACGCTTCAGTAGATACTGCGAGCGAGGCGTAGGCAGGATGATGGAAAACACCCAAGCCCTATATAATAGGCAGATTGCCTACTGGTTGCTGTTTGTCTGTGTCGCAATATTTGTGATGCTGGTGATCGGTGGTGCGACACGCTTGACTCACTCAGGCCTCTCCATGATGACATGGGATCCATTGATGGGCTGGATTCCACCATTGACTGAAGCTGCGTGGCTGGATTCATTTTCACATTATAAGAAGATTCCTGAGTTTTATGCGCTGAATCCGAATATGGATCTGGAGGGGTATAAAGGCATTTTCATGTTGGAGTATATCCATCGTGTTTGGGGCCGTTTGATTGGCATCTTCTTCCTGCTTCCTTTCCTCTATTTTCTCTTCGCTGGGAAAATTCAAAAGTCACTTCGCTCGAAACTGGTGATCATGTTTGCACTTGGTGGCATGCAGGGTCTTCTGGGCTGGTATATGGTGAGTAGTGGCTTTGATATGGAGCATGTTAGTCAGTATCGATTAACCGCACATCTGATGGCTGCATTTGCCATTTTTGCATACATTCTTTGGGTAGCTCTCGGATTGCTCTATCCAAAAAATGAGGCGTCCCTTTATGATGTGAAGCCGCTTCGTTGGCTGCTGGGTGGGGTTACACTGTTGATTACAGTGACTATTGCAGCAGGAGGTTTTGTGGCCGGACTTAAGGCCGGATTTGCATACAACACCTTCCCGCTAATGGATGGCAGTTTCGTCCCTGAAGGGTACGGCATGATCGAACCATTCTACCTGAACTTTTTTGAGAATATTGCCGCTGTTCAGTTTGACCACCGGCTTCTTGCAGAGCTGGTTCTGCTCTCGGTGGTTGGGCTCTGGTTCTATGCCAAAAAATTTGAGCTGGCTGATCGGGCAAGGCTCGGTTTCAATCTGATGCTGGTTATGGTCTGCCTACAGTTCATCATGGGTGTTGCGACACTGTTGATGGTTGTGCCTGTTTCACTGGGCGTGGCTCATCAGGGTGGGGCGATGATTCTATTTTCAACAGCCTTGTTCACACTCAGTTCACTGCGTGCATCAAAAGTTTAATTTAAAGAGATAGGCAATAATGAATCCATTTGAACGGCAAGGAACTTTCTCATTAGCAGGCATTTATGCCCTGCGTATGTTGGGGCTGTTCATGATTCTTCCTGTGTTCTCACTTTATGCAGAGGGCCTTGAAGGCGTTACACCTATGCTGATCGGCCTGGCTTTGGGCATCTACGGTTTGACCATGGCGATGTTCCAGATTCCGTTTGGCATGATGTCAGACAGGTTCGGTCGTAAACCGATTATCACGCTTGGCCTGATTCTGTTTGCAGTGGGTAGTGTGGTTGCCGCCATGTCTGATTCCATTACCGGTGTGATTATTGGCCGTGCGATTCAGGGTGCTGGTGCGATTGCTGCTGCAATGATGGCGCTACTTGCTGACCTGACCCGTGAGGAGCATCGAACTAAGGCGATGGCCATCATGGGTGTCTCCATAGGGATGTCATTTACGCTGGCACTTGTTCTGGGTCCATTTCTGAGCAACGTTTTTGGCGTGTCAGGAATTTTCTGGCTTACAGCGGTGCTTGCCATTGCCGGTATCGGTGTACTCTATCTGATTGTACCTGATCCTGATCCTGAGCACTGTTATGTTCACCGGGATGCCGAGACCGTGCCTGCCCAGTTAAAACAGGTGATCTTTGATGCCCAGCTGCTCCGTCTTGATTTCGGTATCATGATTCAACACGGCATTATGATGGCTATGTTCACAGCACTACCTTTTGTACTGCGTGATTTCCTTCACCTTCCAAGCGAAGATCATGCGTGGTTCTATCTACCAGTTTTGGTGCTTTCAGTTTTTGGAATGGTGCCGTTGATTATTATTGCCGAGAAGAAGCAGAAGATGAAACAGGTGTTTCTCATCTGTGTCGGCTCTATGGCTGTGGCTGAGTGCATGCTTGGTTTGTATCATGAATCACTAATCGCTGTTAGTGCAGGGATGCTGCTTTTCTTTATTGCCTTTAACGCTTTGGAGGCGAGCCTTCCTTCGCTGATTTCCCGTATGGCGCCAGTGGATGGCAAGGGCACAGCGATGGGTGTCTACTCTACATCACAATTCTTTGGTGCCTTTATCGGCGGCTCTTTTGGTGGCATCACCTATGGCGCATTCGGTGTTCAGGGTGTCTTTTATGCCTGTGCCATTGCAGCAGCAGTGTGGATTCTGATTGCAGTCGGCATGCGTGTTCCTGCCTATCTCTCCAACTACATGGTTCATCTTGATGAAGCTCTTCTTGATGATGCCCCTTCACTGGCTGATCGACTTCTGAATCTAGCCGGTGTTCATGAGGCCAAGGTGGTTGTTGAAGACTGTACTGCCTATCTGAGAATAGATAAGAAGACGTTCAATCCTGAAGATGTGGATCAGGTTTTAAGTTAAACACGGCTTCGAGCTCCTGCCCTTAGCCTTTCTCGTCACGCAAGAACGCGGTCTTGCTTCACTTACGCCTTCACGATGTTCAGTCGCCACCCTTCCAAGGGTGGTTGTATCAATAGTGTATGATTGAAGTGCACCATCCGCACATGGATGTGTGACTTTAGTGAGTATTTGGAAATCGCAGTTTTTAAATGCGTGTGAGGCTAAGGGCAGGAGCCCGAAGCCGTATCAATCAATCCGCCCACTTCATCCAGTAACGAAGAACATTAACAATCTCTTCAGGCGTACTTTTATGCCCTACAAGGTTACCCAGTGAGCCATCAGGACGGGTGACAAAAATATAGGTTGAGTGATTCATAGAGTAGTTGCCAAGTTTGTTTGGCTTATCCTTTTCATAGGCAATCAGGAACGACTTGGCTGCCGCCTCAACTTCTTCAACACTTCCGGATAGGCCGGTGATGTCGGAATGAAAGAAGCCGACATACTTTTTCATAATTGCCGGTGTATCACGAAGTGGATCTAGGGAGACAAACAGGGTATCCACCTTGTTTCGTTCAGATTCACTTAACAGATCCAGTGCCCTGCCAAAATTAACCATCGCAGCCGGGCAGACATCAGGGCAATGAGCATAACCAAAAAAGAGCAGTCCCACTTTGCCTTTGCTGTCGCTGAAGCTTACAGGCCCATCAGTGCTGTGAAGATTGAATGCGAGCTTAAATTGAGGGAATTCGTTTTCAGGCATCTTGTTCATGCTGTACCAGCCAAAGCCAACAACAGTAAGAGCAACGATCAGGCCGACGATCGGAAGTAGGGGGCTGTTATTGTTCATGAAACGATATCTCCACACATCAGATAGGATGTTTTAAAAGTGTTGCAGATGCTAACAGCTGAAGAGCCAGTTGGCAGTTCTAATATAACTACCCATAATAGAAAGATGAATGACTATCTGGTCTCTTTTCTGTTTTATGCAGTTCCAGCCAATCTGGTTGCTGCTGCGATTGTCATTGCAGGTGTAAAAAAGATGCAGGCCAAGTGGCATCCCGCAGAGTATCTGTTTATCTACCTGCCATGGTTGGCATTCATGGCTCTGACGTATGTCATTTTTGGTAGTCTGGACAGTGTACCCGAAGTAGGCGCGATTAAAGTGTTCCTGCTGGTTTTCCAGTCAATTGGTTCCGGTTTGATGGGTGGACTGGTTCTGATGCCGAGACTGGTGATAAAAAAGAGTAAACTGAGTTCGCTCAGTATTACTGCGATCAGTGCAATCTGTATAGCTGTGCTCTATACCAAGTTTCGCATGATGTTGTTCATTATGATTGAAGCAATTTCAACCATTACCTCTGCCTGATGATTTGGCTTCAGATCAGTTTCAGGTAGGAGATAATAGCTTTGCGCTCTTCTGCATTCTTGATGCCCGGTATCGACATTCTGGTTTTCTTTTTAATGCTTCGTGGGCTTTCAAGCCATCTGTCCATGTTCTCTTCGGTCCATGTCTCAAAGGGTGTTCCGGTGATGCGGGGTACTTTGCCCATGATGCCTTTCAAGCTTGGTCCGACCTTTTTGATGTTTCTATCCAGTGAATGACAGGATGCACACTTCCTTTTTGTCAGTTCAGCTCCTGCTGCTGAGCTGAGATTCATGCTTGAGATGGTCGAGCTAAGAAGACCACCCTCACCACTCTCTGCCGGATTATCACTCTGGCCACAACTAACCATAAGAAGTGTAGTGCAGAGCAGGAAGGTAAGGTGAATTCGCATAAGGATCTCCAGGTTGGTTAGGGGTATTAAATAATAGACTTCTATTGAAGGTAAGGCGTTACAACATCCATACCCATCAATGCCAGCATCATGATGGCAGCAATGAAGAGGGCGATGAGCATAATAACAGGTACAGCCATCATGAAGTTCACACTACTTCGATCAATGCCAGCGTGCAGGATGAGCCCTTGTCGGATCAGGTAGAGCTGCCAGATAAATGCTGGAACAAGCATCACTGGTGAGATGTCCAGAAGTAGTGGAATGGATGCGTAGGCAACGAGTTGGAATGCAGATGCATGATCGAGCTCATGATCAGTAAAAAGCTTGATGCACCAGTAGATATACCCGGCCCATAGCCACGCAAGCAGCAGACCGATCCCCTCCATAACCGGAAACATGATTGCCAAATGTTCCGAATCAATCTGGTAGCTATCAATGAACGCAGGAATGGCGAGCAGGAGCAGCAGGAAAAGGGTGCTGTTTCGATAGCTGTCAGCCTGATCAAGCCCTTCGAAAAAAGCTTTAGGCTTTAGTGTAACTGAGGCGATTGAACTGAAAAGAGTTGAGGCAATCGCATCTGTTCTGAAATAGCTCGGCATTCAATCTCCTCTGTCTGGGATAGATGCGATTGTAGCAGTGATTTTCATTTAACAATAGTGCAAGTAGGTGCTTATTTGAGTACGCTTGCGCCTCTTTTGAATTTGGAGCGTTGATGAGTCAGGCAAAAAAGTTTACCGGAGATGTGCCGGTTTTATTGATCATTATGGATGGCTGGGGTATCGGCAGTGGCGGCCCTGGGGATGCCATTGCACAAGCGAACACACCCAACTTTGACCGCCTCTGGAGAAGCTGTGCCCATACGGAACTAATGACGCATGGCTCATATGTTGGGCTGCCTTCTGATAAGGATATGGGTGGCTCAGAAGTAGGGCATCTGACGATGGGCGCCGGAATGATTCTTGATCAGGGGCCAACCCGTATTAATAAGGCGATTAAAGACGGTTCTTTCTTTGAGTCGGATGCATTGAGTCAGGTGATTGGGCAGTGCCAAAAAGGTGGCAGCTTGCATCTGACAGGCCTTCTCTCTGACGGAAATATTCATTCTCACATTGATCATTTTATTGCTCTGATTAACCACGCTTTTGAGAGCGGTATCAAATCGCTCTACCTGCATGCACTTCTTGATGGTCGAGATGTTGGCATCCAGAGCGCACAGAAGTATGTCGCTCGTATTGAAGAGGCTATGGCCTATATCAATGCTCAGGACGGTTTCTCATACGGCTTTGCCTCCGGTGGTGGCCGGGAACGTGTGATTATGGATCGGGATAGAGACTGGTCGAAGGTAGAGCCCGGTTGGAATGCCATGGTGTATGGTGAATCACCCAACCGTTTCAGAACTGTGCTTGAGGCGATTACCCATTTCCGTGAACAGACACCCGATATTATTGATCAGGATATGCCGGGCTTTGTGATTGTCGATGAGGGTGAGCAGCCTCTGGGGCGAGTAGAAGACGGTGATGCAGTCGTGATGGTGAATTTCCGTGGTGATCGTGCCATTGAGATTACTGAGGCATTCTGTTTGGACGATTTTGATGGTTTTGATCGTGGCGGAGAATCTGGCCGGGGGCCGGATGTGCTCTTTGCCGGCATGATGGTTTATGATGAAGACCGTGACCTTCCCTCACTTCAGTTGATGGGGCCCACCAAGGTGGATGAGCCGTTTGGTAAGCGTATTCTTGAGATGGGCATTAAGCAGTTTCGTTTGACCGAGACACAGAAGTATCCTCACGTCACCTTCTTCTTTAATGGCGGTTACCGTGAGCCGCTTGATGCAACGCTGGAAGATTATATTTTGATTCCATCTGACAAGGGCGTCTCTTTTGCCGATCAACCGCAGATGAAGGCACCTGAAATCAGTGATAAAGCTGTGGAGCTGATTGAGTCTGGTGAGTACGGCTTCGGCATGATCAACTTTGCCAACGCCGACATGGTGGGCCACTGCGGTAAAATTGAGCCATCAATTGCCGCCATTGAAACAGTAGACAGTGCAGTTGGCCGTATTACAGCAGCCCTTGAAAAGGTGGGGGGGCTAGCATTGATCACTGCCGATCACGGTAATGCTGAGGAGATGCGGGTTGCAACGAGCGACGGCCATGAAGCATCAACCAAACACTCGATTAATCCGGTGCCATGTATTCTCTTTGATTCTCAGTTTGAGGGTTCATATTCACTACGTCAGCCAGGCGAGGCAGATGATTCAGTTGATGTTCCCGGACTCTCTCATATCGCCTCAACACTGTTTGAGATGATGGGGAGAGAAGCACCTGAAGATATGCAGCCGTCCCTTATAATATTTTAAGGCCGAATCCTATTATGGATCCGGCCTTTAAAATTAATCGAGGCAAAAACTAGGCTAAAAGCTCTTCAATCTCCGTGCGGCTGAAACGGTTTGGTAGACGTGCTCCGAACTGTGAGACAATACGCCCGGCGGCATGGCTTCCAAGATGACCAGCCTGTTTCCAGGTGAGACCGTTGGTAATGCCGTAGAGCACACCCGCCGCATACATATCACCGGCTCCAGTTGAATCTACTGCATCAACATCGATGCCTTCAATGGGGATAACCTGCCCCTCATGCATAATGATGGAGCCATTCTTGCCCAGCGTAAGCGCCACATTTTCACAGTGCTTATGAATGGCCTGTGCGCAATCAATCGGGTCATCAAGCTCAGTCAGTGCTTTGGCTTCAATCTCATTACAGAAAAGCAGGTCGACCGGGCCCTCAATGAGCCTCTGAAACTCATCTCGACAGATATCAATCAGGAATGGATCGGACACGGTCAAAGCCACTTTAACGCCGTTCTCTTTGGCCAGTTTGATAGCTTTCAGCGCTGCTGTCTTGGTCGATTCTCCTGCAAAGAGGTAGCCCTCAACATAGAGATATTTCGCTTTGGCAATCTCCTCGGCTTTGATGTCATCGGCAGAGAGTGAACCAGAGACACCGAGGTGGGTCAGCATGGTGCGTTGGGCATCATCTGTAATCAGTACAACACAGGTGCCTGTGTCGCCTTCACCTGAGGGCACTTCCAGCGTGGTCCCCAGCTTTTTCATCTCATCAATATATCGTGCACCGAAACCATCATTGCCAGTTTTTCCGGCATAGGCGGCAACGCCACCAAGATCAGCAATACCAACAATCGTATTGGCAGCTGAACCGCCTGAGCAGTAGTTAACACTGTGGTCTGAGAGAGCATCAAGAATAGCCTGTTGAGCATTCGGCTCTGTCAGGGTCATAATTCCCTTCTCTATGCCGTGCTGCTGAAGAAAGGTATCTTCACATCGAACCTGTAGATCCATAATGGCATTACCAACACCAAAGACGTCATAACTCATCTCGTTTCACCTCGGGACTTAATATTGATACGAAAATCGGCTTCTGCCTCTCTTCCGTGAAAGAGAGAATAATATTACATCTGCAGGTGGTTTGCTACGACTGTCCTGCGATGGTCATACCGGAAATGGCGATGGTTGGTACCGCAGTTGAACCAAACCATGTCAGATCAGAACCGAGGTGCGAAATATTTTCGAACATCTCCTTCAGGTTACCCGCAATGGTTATTTCATTAACCGGCTGCGTGATCTCTCCATTTTCAATCAGAAAGCCTGCAGCGCCGCGTGAATAGTCACCGGTTACGCCATTGACACCGGAACCCATCATCTCAGTGACCAGAAGACCATCACTGATTT